>VAPK010316845.1_pt1 | contig 12671 bp, 6 predicted proteins | sample 3395031 | NCBI WGS metagenome assembly VAPK01 (sample SAMN08290443, study PRJNA428436) | hydrothermal vent metagenome | isolation source: Deep-sea hydrothermal vent chimney 1 | place: Pacific Ocean: Juan De Fuca Ridge | reverse complement strand
TCATCTAAATAAAATTCAATTTTAGTATTTGTCCATGTAATACCATATACATGAAATTCCTCCTCAGCAGAGTTCAATAAATTATTTGAACCATTATTTGTTACGCCAAAATCATCACGTGTATGAATATTATTGTGTATTCTATTGGGTTGATAACCAACATACTCTAGCACGTCAATTTCTCCACAATCTGGCCATCCCACTTCATCGTGATTAGAACCTAACATCCATAATGCAGGCCATGTGCCTCTTCCACTTGGCATTTTTGCTCTAAATTCTACTCGAGCGTATTTGAATTCTTGTTTCGTTTTACTGGTTAAGCGCGTTGATGTATATCCACCACTTTGATTTTCACCTGTTTTTTTAGCTGTAATATAAAGGTTACCATTTTCTACCTTGTGATTTTCGGGACTCTCTACATATTGTTGCCATTCATTATTGACTCTTCCAGCATCCCAAATAACGAATGACCAATTATCTTCATTAATTGTAGAACCCTCAAATTCATCAGACCAAACCAATTTGTATTCAAATTCTAAATTTTGATTAGGATCCGTTATAGAACTATCTTTAGCACTACAGGAGAACAACAATATTGCTATTAAAATAAATATGAGGTGTTTAAAATTCATATTTCTTTATTTTTGATATACTCTTACATAATCAACTACCATTTGCTGAGGGAATACAGCATCATCTACACCTTTTTTTCCACCTAAACCTCCACCAATAGCTATATTTAGTTTTAAATGAAATTTCTGATCAAATGGCCATTCATCGGTAGTTTTATGTTCGTTATCTATGTTATTATATACTTTTCCATCTAATAAAAAATCTATTTTTTCAGGTGTCCATTCTATAGAAAAAACATGAAACTCATCATAAGGTTTGTCAATGAAAATCTTTTTTCCTTTTTGAGTTCCTTTCATATGGTTATAGGCTTGCGTATGTATAGTGCCAAAAATGGAGTCTTTATCAAAACCAACATGTTCCATGATATCAATTTCTCCGCACTTTGGCCATCCTTCTTGTTTCCAGGTTTCTCCTAACATCCAAATTGCCGGCCATTGACCGATACCTTTTGGTAGTTTTGCCCGTACTTCAATTTTTCCATAAGTCCACTCTGCTAAATCTTTTGTAGTTAAACTTGCAGCTGTATAATCGGCAGAATCATTATTGAACCGTCTACCACCTTTTGCTTCTTTAGATTCAAAATTTTTATTTTTAAATTTCTCTTTGATCGATTCAATAATTAAATGACCATTTTCTACTCTTGCATTTTCAATACGGTCTGTATAATATTGACGCTCATTATTTCTGATAAAACCATGTTCATAGCTCCATTTTGTTGTATCAGGTTTACCAGTTGTTTCAAATTCATCAGCCCAAACTAATTCATAGTTTTTTAATAAAACCGCTGCTTTCTTATCTTTTGAACAAGAAAACAGCAGTAATAAACTAATTAAACTTACGAAAAAAAAAGTTTTGTTATTGAACCCATTTGAACTTTTTATGATTCCCTGCAAAATCATCATTTTGCTCTCATATTTCACCTTTTTAGAATTCCGTAGCTCTGCTATGCAATTCGAAAAAGCTTTCATCTGAGAACAAAAGCATAACTTTTCGGTTAAATAAAAAAAATTAAATGAGTTCATTCATTGTCTATTTATATTGTTGTTGCATTTTTTTATAGAATTCTTTTACTGTAAAAAATGCTTTCTTTTTAATGCCGTTATTTGAGATTAATCCTTTCCTGTTCCAACCATCTTGAATAACTGGTAATACTCTTTTAGGTGACCTAAAATCATTTAAAATCCAAGGACTTGTACCTCTGATATTTGGGATTCTTTCTATCATTTTTAAGTTTTGCTGGTACAGATATTCTTGATATTCTTCTGTCCAACGTTCTTTAATAGTTCCGTGTAAACCTTGTAAAGCACCACCTCCAAATTCTGAAATTACTACGGGTTTATTATACTTTATACTCCATTTTGCTTCAGGAGCATCTTCTAATGAGCCACCGTACCAACCAGTATATTGATTAAAAGCAACAATATCCATGTACTTGCCAATTTCATCATCAACAATATTTACACCATCTTTATTATGTTTTTCTAATGCTGCACTAATTAAACGTGTAGCATCCATACTTTTAGTATGCTGTATTAATTCTTTTAGAAATGTATTTCTAGGTTCTGAAATAGGAGTTTCATTTGCCATTGACCAAATAATGATTGAAGCTCTATTCTTATCTCTTGTAATGGCTTCTGCTAATTGATTTTTGGCATTATTAAGTGTTTTTTCATTAGAAAAATTAACAGTCCAATACACAGGAATTTCTTCCCAGACCATAATTCCCATTTTATCAGCTAATTTTACAATATGTTCATTATGAGGGTAATGTGCTAATCTTACATAATTACAGCCTAATTCTTTTGCCCAAGTTAGAGAAACTAAAGCATCGGCCTCACTATAAGCTCTGCCACCACGCATCGCATTTTCTTCATGAATACAAATACCTCTTAAAAAGATTGATTTCCCATTTAATAAAATATCTGGACCATCAGTTTTAATAGTTCTAAAACCAATTTCATCTTTCAATGTTTGATGAGCCGTTTTAATATATACATCATATAATTTTGGTGATGACGGTGACCAATAGTTGATTTTTTTTGATTTTAATTCAAATTGTACATTTCCATTACTGTCTGCTGAAAAGGACTGGTTAATTTTTAATTCAGGAATAGAAATTGTTACTTTTTCATTACCTGTAGCATTATTCAATTTTATAAATCCGGCAATTGTATTTTTTACATCTTTTTTAAGCTGAATTTTATAATCTTGGATAAAAGTTGATGATTCTTCAATGAGTTTTACATCTCTTGTTATGCCTCCATAGTTCCACCAATCAGTATTCAACGTTGGAACTGCATCTTTAAAGCGTTTGTTGTCAACCTTTACAACTAAATAGTTGTCTTTAGGTTTTACTACTGAGGTTACTTCAAAATTAAAAGGTGTAAAACCACCTTCATGTACTCCTAACTTTTTACCATTAAGATATACTTCTGCTTTATAATTAATTGCCCCAAAATATAGAAACAAACGATTAGAAGTATTTGATAGTTGATAATCGAAAGACCGTTTATACCAGATAGTACCTTCATAATAAAATAATTTATCCTCTTGTGAATTCCAATCACCAGGAACAAGTAGCGTAGGAGATTTATCAAAGTCAGATTCAACACGCTCTATTTTACTGCTTGGATGATAATTGAAGTAAAATGCGGCTAGATCATCTTTTTCTAATTGGTCAAAAGCTTCGTATCTATAATTGTAATAACCTGTTTCATAAGGATCAACAATATAATGCCATGTTCCGTTTAGCGTTGTTGTATTTCTATTGCCAGTATTTATTAGTAAATCTTGTGATAGACCAATAAAAGGTAAAAGAAATACTATTTTTATAAGGAGAGATTTAAGCATAAGTTGTTGTTTTAGAAATTCAACGTAGGTTTTGAATGTACTCCGATTGCGCTCAGTACAAACTACTTAACCTGACAGTAAAATCTGGTTTTATTACTATTTAATATATGGAGCAAGTATTTTTGTCCATAATTGATAGCCTTCTTTTGTCATATGTAAGCCATCTTCTACAAACCATTTTTTACAAGGTTTACCTTCAGTACCAATCATTGGTGAGAATATATCAACAAAAGTCCCATTTGATTTTGTATTCAAATATTCATTAATCATAGTATTGGCTTTTTTCATTTCCAATACTTTTGACCATCGGTTTAAGCTTGGTTTTATGGCTATATAATATACGTTGGCATCAGGTAATTTGGCTTTTATCATGCCATATAATGTACAAAAATCACCGAAGACTATTTCAGCAGATTTACCAACCTGCACATCGTTATCACCAGAATAAATTACTATTTTTTTTGGATGGTATTTTAAAATAACCTGATCAAAATTTTCAATCAAATCTATGATTTGGGAACCACCAAAACCTCTATTTAAAATTTGAGGGTTGTTAAAGTCTTTAGCAGGATCTTTCCAAAATTTAATGGAAGAACTTCCTGTAAAGAGAATCCCCCCCTGTGAGGGGGAATCTCCATTCAGCTTATCAAAGGCATTTATTTCATCTTTCCATTGGTGATCATATTCTTGTGCATAAGCACTAAATGCTAAAAATAAAATGAAAACAAAAAAGTTTTTTTTAATTCTCATTACAGAATATATTAATACCCATCATTTTGAGGGTAATTAGGACCTAACAATTCAAGTTGTGCTTCAGGTATTGGCCAGTTTACTAAAAAGGGCATTGACTGAATTAGTATACGAGGGTCGCCACTACTATATCTTTGATTATAATCATGGTTACCCATATGATCTTCAAGATATTCAAGTAATACTCCCATTCTTTTTAAGGTGTACCAACGGTGTCCTTCAAATGCTAATTCTCTAGCTCTTTCATCTAAAACAGCTGCTTGATCTATAGTAACCATATCAGCTGCACCAGCTCTGTTTCTAACGGTATTGATATATTCTAAAGCGGTAGCTGTATTACCATTCATCATATGCGCTTCAGCACCTATTAAATAGGTTTCAGCCAAACGATAAATTGCAACATTCTTAAAATGAGTTCTACTTGTAGGCTCTGCTTCTTCATCACGATATTTAAGGACTCCCGGATTTAACCTCACATAATAATTTCTATTTTCGTTAAGATCTGTACTAAACTGACTATATGTATCGATAGTGTCTCCTACTTGCCTACTTTCATCTTCCGGAGTGTTAGGATCATCTTGAGGTAAGGTTGCAGGATCGTTAAAGAAATAATAGCTAATATAATAGGTAGCATCATCTCTATCATCATTAGGGTCTTCTTTAAGCAAATCTCTTAAATAATTATTTAACATTATAAAACCGGCACCACTACCTCCGTTTTGATCTGATTTTAATGCTCCCGGAGTTAAATGATATTGTGGAACAAACTTCCAACTAGTAAAAGCTGCTTTTTCACCTCCAATAGTTTCTCTTTTAGTCTGTGTAGCAAAAAGCACTTCATTTTTACTCAATGATCCAGCAAAAACATCTTTGGTATTAGGTTCTAAACTATAACTTCCGTTGTTGATAACGGCATCGGTCTGAACAACAGCTTCCGGCCAATCTTTTTCCCATACCGCTACTTTTGCTCTTAAATGACGTGCTGAAGCTTGTGTCCATCTACCAAACTCTTCAGTAGTCCATTCTAAATTAGTAATAGCAAATTCTAAATCACTTTTTAATAAGGCAAAAATTTCTGTTACTGAAGATTTGTCAGCCGGTCTATCAAAAGCATTTTCCGGCGTAGTAGGTTCAGTAGTAATAAAAATATTATTAAATAACCTGTACAAGGAGAAATAAGAATGAGCTCTAAAAGCTTTTGCCTCGCCAATGATCTGATTTTTTTTAGCCTCTTCAATATCTGCTAAATTTTCAGCTCCTTGTATAATGGCATTAGCTCTATCTATTATCTTGTAATATTGTGTCCAATATTTAACATAACCTCCTCTGGTACCGAAATCACCTACACTAATCCCCCACCTTAATCTACTATATAAAGATTCTGCACCTGCTCTACCTAATGCCAAATCTGATTTAGTTTGTAGAATCTCTGTAGTAAAAGATGTAGATTGAAATTCTCTATTCAATGTATACAAACCTACGACAGCAGTCTCTAAACCATCAGAAGTATTGTATAAAAAATCTATTGATGTATCAGATAAAAGTTCGTCTTCAAGAAATTCTTCACAAGAAACGAAGATAAATAAAGTGCATACTAACCATATGCTCTTTTTATAATTAAATATATTTTTCATTTTTTTCATTTTTAAATATTTTAAAATCCTAATTTAACTCCAAATGTAAAGCCTTTGGTATCTGGGAATGCACCTGCATTTTGTTCAGGGCTGTACGATTCGAAATCAGTATTGGTAAACAAGTTGGTAGCTGTACCATATATTTTAGCACTTTTTAAGCCTACTTTACCAATAGCATCTGTAGGGATATTATATCCTAAGGTTAAGGTTCTAAGTCTGGTGTAATCTGCATCTCTTATGGCGTAAGCACCAAGATGAGAATGTTGATCTGTTTTAGGTCTTGGATATTGAGTAGAAGGGTTTTCAGGAGTATAATAGGGTATATATATACCATTAAGATTTCCTTTGATAGCCTCACCACCTCCTGATGCTTCTGAAAAGAAAGGATTGGTCTTTTTTACACCTTGTACTATATAGAAATCTGCAAACAGTTCAAAACCCTTATAATGAAGAGTTGTAGTAATAGAACCATACCAATCAGGATCTTCGCTGATATAAATATTGTCTTCAGCATTAATTTCACCATCGTTATTTTGATCTACAACACGTATATCACCTGGAATCGCATTTGGAGTGATAGCAGTTAGGTCATCACTCTCTTGCCAAATACCATCAAACTGTGTTGTCCATGTATTATTCAAAGGTTGACCAACAGCTAAACGTTGTGATCTAAAACTTCTATCTAAATAGGTTAAATCTAGAGGATTTCCATCGTCATCTAATTCTCCTGTTAAAGATATTACTTCATTATCATTGGTAGAATATGTAAATCCAACAGACCAATTTAGATCTTCTTTTTTAATAATATTTGTATTCAATGTTGCTTCAAAACCTTTATTTTGAACTTCACCTACGTTAAAACGTGTTACTGAAAAACCAGTAATACCTGGAACTGCACGATCTAATAATAAATCGTTTGTATTTGCCTTATAATATTCTAAAGTACCAGTAAACATGTTATTAAACAAACCAAAATCTAATCCAATATTAAACGTTTGAGTGGTTTCCCATTTTAGATCTGGGTTAGGAAGTCTATTGGACGCTGCAAAACCTCCAGTAGTAACCCCGTCAAAGACATAAGCTTGAGCATCTGCTACTCCAAGAGATTCCAGTGAATTTATACCCTCGTTACCAGTAGACCCATAACTTATTCTTAACTTCATTTCATTAATACTTTCACTATCGTCCAAAAAGGCTTCATTGTGTATTTTCCATGCAAAAGCAGCGGCAGGAAAATAACCCCATTTGTTATCTTGAGCAAATACTGATGATGCATCAGCTCTCACAGAAAAATTAAATAAATATTTATCTAACAGTCCGTATCTAGCACGTCCTAAAAAGGAAACTAATCTTCTACGATCTACTTCTCTACCTGGAATATCTCTATTGTTAGCGCTATTCCTAGGAGTTAAAAAAACAGTTGGTATACCATTAAAGCCAAGGTTATCGTTAGCAAAACCAGATGTTCTAGTTCTATTTACAGTTGTTCCTCTTTGATTTACAGCATGTACAAAGGTGAAGTCTAATTTATTGTCATCATTTATTGTAGGCGTATAGTTAATGATGTTTTCTATTAAATACTCTTTATAAAATAATGTACTTAATCTAGCAAGGCCATCAACACCATCATCTCCACTTGAGTGAAGGCTTGTCTCATAAATACCTTGTTGTTCATTTCTATTTCTTAAAAAAGTATTTAATTTATAAGATATGCTTGGTGTAATATTATAAGTAGCTGTAAGGTTAAGATCAGTAAGATTTGTTCTTGTTTCATTTACCGATTCTCTTGAATTCCACAAAGGGTTTATTTGAAAATGGGCTTCGCCTAAAGGCTTTTTTATTAGACTTCCATCAGTATCAAATGGTTTGGCTAATGGAGAGATATTAATAAAACCGATACCACCACTTTCTTTATCTTGTTTGTTTTTTTGAAAGTTTATATTGGCTTGAAAACTTAGTTTATCATTTATCTTTTGATCTAAATTCAATTTATAGATCCCTCTTTCAAAACCAGAGCCTGGTCTTAAACCATCTTGAGTTGTATAATTTATACTTGAATAGACCTTAGTTGATTCTGTTCCACCTGATACACTTAATGAATGACTTTGTAATGTTGCGCTTTGTAACACAAGATCTTCCCAGTCTATAAAACTACTAGTTGCAATAGCATCTAATTCAAAGTCATTAAAAAAGACATCATCATTCAAAAATTCACCAGTAATTCTATCTCTATTTGCTTCCCTTTTTAACGCTATAAATTCTTCACCACTATTTAATCTAAAGTTTTTTGTCAAACGTTGTGAAGTAGTATACCCATGATAATTGATTGCTAATTTACCTTCTTTACCTCTTTTAGTAGTAATTAAAATAACACCATTTGCCGCTCTAGCCCCATAAATGGCTGTTGCAGATGCATCTTTTAATACTTCAATAGAGGCGATATCTTCTGCAGCCACATCATTGATGTTATCATATGGTAATCCATCAACAATAATGTATGGATCATTACCCTCTAAAGAAACGTTACCACGAATTACAATGCTAGAATTACCACCTGGTCGGGCATCAGCTAAATTAATTTGTACCCCGGCAGCTCTACCTCTTAACATTTCAGCAACATTAGTAGTTGGTATTGCCGTTGCTTCTTCCAGCTCTACTTTTGTCACTGAACCAACAACGTCACTCTTTCTTTGTGTACCATAACCTACTACCACAATTTCATCTAATGCATTTGCATCTGCTTGTAAGGTTATAGTAAGTTCACCATCAGTTATAGTAACCTCTTGACTTACATACCCAATAAAAGATACTACTAACGTAGTAGCTTCAGAAGCTACATTTAATGAAAATTTACCATCAAAATCTGTTGATGTACCATTAGCTGTACCTTTTTCTACCACTGAAGCACCCGGTAAAGGAGTGTTATCATCAGAAGAAAGTACAGTACCTGTCACTGTTTTTTGTGCTTGCGCTGTGGCAATACAAAAACTAAAGAATACAAAAAGCGAGAATAGCATTCTAACTTTTTTAGGGAATAATCTTAATTTCATAAATATTTGAGTTTTGTTAAACTTTTAGTCAACTTATTTCTTGAGATAACCCAAGATTTAGTTTTTGCTAAAATTACAAGCAAAAATTATTAAATTGACAATTTACACCACAACAAAAAACATACATAATAAATTTAACATATTATTTTTTTGAATTATTGATCAATTCCCTTTAATTATAGAGGGTTTGTAGCGGGTATTTTTAATACAGGAAATGTGGTTTTTTTATAATTTATAAATCTACACGGTTTTCGTTGAGGTAATGTTGAGGTAAAAAACGTCACTGTTGAGGTCTTAAATTTCTAAGATGTGGTTGACTAGACTCTCATTGTGCATTAGATTCATCTTTTTTCTTAATCTATAACGCTTTATTTCAACACTTCTGACAGAAATGTTAAGTAGTGGTGCAATTTCTTTTGATGATAAATTTAAGCGTAAATATGCACAAAATCGTAAATCGTTAGGTGTTAAGTCTGGATGTACTTTTTTAACTTTATCTAAAAAGTGCTTATCTGCATTATTAAATGCTTCTTCAAAAAACTGCCAATCTTTGGTATTGTTTATATTCTTATCTATTAATTTTATTATTTCAATATTATCTTTAGATTCATGATCACTATTTTTCAATTCTTTTTTAATACTACTCAACACTTCATTTTTTTTAATAATACTCATTGTTGAAATAGCTAATTCTCTATTCTTACTTTCTATATCTTGTTTTAGTTGTTCATTTTTAATACGTACAATTAACTCTTCATTAGCTGAATGTTTTAACTGATGTTGTTTGTCGTAATATTTACGGTATGCCCTGTGAACTAATGTTATTATCAGTGATAATAAAATAAGATATACTATGAGTGCGGTGTTAGAGAAATACCAAGGTTTATTAATTTTAAAATTGTACATAGAAATATTGTCAGACAATTTATTTCCAATTTTAGCTCGTACTTTAAAAATATAATTTCCAAAAGAAAGGTTTTCAAAGCTTACTTCTGAATCACCATTCCAATCTGTCCATTTATTAAAATGACCTTCCAGTTTATACTGATATTTAACAATCAAATATTTATCGTATTCAGGTACACTATAGTTAAAAGAAATTGAACCGGACTTATAATCAAACTCACCAATTTGATTCACATTAAAATCTATTTTTTTATCATTTTCAATGTTTTTTAAGCTCACGGAGTTTAAAATTATAGTATATTCACTAGTATAGTCAATTTTAGAAAGATCTATAGTAATATACCCGTTTGCAGTTCCTAATAGATATTTTTCACCTTTAATAAGAGAAATATCTTCATAGCCTATCATTCCTTTTCTAAGGTGTGATGGAATAGCAATTTGATTTACTTTTAGTTTGTTTGTAAGATTATCTGTAGTTAGATAATTAATATTGTCCTTTGAAAAAGCCCATAATTTTCCATTTTTACTTGAGACTAATTTACCTGATAAATATATATTTTTTTCAATTAGCGGACTCAATATGCTATCATATACAAAACTACTCTTTATGGTGTCATAGTTAAAAATGCCACCTTCATAAGCATATAAAATGTTATTTTTATATTTAATTAAACTAGAGTTTTTCCCAATAGATAGATTAGATTCAAGCGAAACTTTTGTTGCACTAGTCAAACCTTTATCAAGGTCAAGTTTAAATACTCCCTTGTATCCATGACTAATCCAAACTTGATTTTGATTATTGATTTCAAAATATCTGGCAGAGTTATCAAAACCTTCAATTTTGTTTTTTAATACCCAAGATTCATTCTCTTTTTGTAAGACAAACAATCCGCTATAATTTCCTTGTAATAATAGATTTTTCTTTTTCGGAACTCGTTTAATACTCCATGTTCCTGGGATATCGGTTATTAAAGTTGCGTTGTCTTTATCAATAATAAACGTGCCATTATGATGTGCACAAAATAGTTGATTATCATCGTAAATAAATAAATTCCAAACTTGCCCAGCCGTACCTTTTATAAATTGAAACTCATTTTTAGTATTATCTAGTTTTTTAAAAAACAAGCCTTGATTTGTTCCCAAGTACAAATGATTTTTAAAAACTGTGGAGACATAAATGGTTCCTAATACACCTTCATCATCATTATAATAGCTAACAGGAGATTTAATATTGATGCAATTGATACCATTGTCTAAGCCAACCCAAACATTTTTATCGGTATCTTCATATAATGAAAGTGCTGTATTATTACTCAGACCATTTTTTTGATTTATTTGAGATACTATTTTCCCTTCTGGACTAAGATGAATAATACCGTTAGAAATTGTTCCTAATACAAAACTTCCATCTTCCAATTGAATGCTATTAAAAACACTCATGTCTTTTATATATTCATTTGCAGGAGTCTTCCATTTTGAAAATTTGGTATCATCTAGCAAGTAAAAACCAGATTTATGTGTTTGAATGAGTAATTGATTGTTTACAGTAAAGATGTTTATAACTCTGTCATCTTTTAATATGACATTTTCAGCAATTAATTTAGGCTCACCTTGTTCAATTTTATAAAGTCCTTCACCTGTTATATGGTAATAAATGATATTTTTAACATTAAATACTTTTGTAATTATGTTGTCAGAAAAAATAATTTTGAAATTTTCTGTAAGCGTATTGTAAAAATAGATTCTCTCTTGTGATTGAAAAAGTATCCATTCTTCGTAAGAACGGATATTCCAAATATTTTCTTTATCAATAGATACATCAGTTGAATAATCTTTCAATTTTTGTACTAAAGAATGGTATTTTAATTTCCCGATAGTATCCTTTTTCCAGTATCCAAATTCTTTAAAACAACCAGTGTAAATTCTGTCATTCACAACACTTACCGCTCTGATATCAGTATTATTGGGGGAAGGGTATAGTTGCCATTTTGCGCCATTGAATTCTAATAAACCGCCACTATTTGCAATGTAAATATAATTATTTGGTGCTTGAGAAATCATCCAATTTTGATTTTCCCCACCATAGTCTTCAGGAGTAAATTTTTCTATAGGAGGGAGTTCTTGAGCATCCAATAACGGCATAGTAAATACTACGAAAAATAGTAAAAATATAGTATTAAAAATTCTCATTTATTACTGATAGGTTAAAATATATTATAATATGCTTGTAAATGATTGATAATTTAATTTTATCAAATATAGTAATTATAATATAGTAATATAAGTAGTGTATAGGTATTATATTATTTATATTATATAAATTATTTTTATAATCATTTATTAATCAGAAGATTGAAATTTATAACTGGCCAAATAAATATTGTATTGTAAAGGTGTAGTTGTGTGATTGTAATTTTAATATTTGGATAATACTAGGAAGGTTTATGAGTAATGTCACTTTACTAATGATTATTAAAAAAAATATTGTTCATTAAATGTCAGAATGCTAAAGTATTCTCTATCTCTTTTATTCGCTTAGCCCGTAGTCTTTTTTGTTTTTTTGGAATTTGCTACGTTTCACTTACTAATCATGAGAAGGGTTTATTGTAAAAACAAAACCTGTTTTCACTTCCATTTATAGGTTTTTTATTTTTAGAAAATTATTAAGCTAACCCGAACCTTTTTAAAAAGAAAAAACTTTTCATTTTCATGAAAAGCTTTCTTTCGTCGGGGTGGCAGGATTAAACCCTGTTCACCGTATCCCTTTATCTACAACACCTCAGAAATCTTTCAAATTTTGAGGTAACCGAATAGGTAACTTTTTATTTGATGTAACTTACATTAAGTT
>VAPK010791511.1_pt1 | contig 12672 bp, 10 predicted proteins | sample 3395031 | NCBI WGS metagenome assembly VAPK01 (sample SAMN08290443, study PRJNA428436) | hydrothermal vent metagenome | isolation source: Deep-sea hydrothermal vent chimney 1 | place: Pacific Ocean: Juan De Fuca Ridge | reverse complement strand
TTGTAAAATCTGTTTTGGAATGGATTAATCATACACAGGTACCAGATCAACTCAGTGCAGTTGATGTTAACGGCCTATTTCATAACCCCTATTTTCTTGTGCCTTTTATTAGTTTGATGATTTATTATCTCTACAAACAGGCCATTAATAATTTGATAATTACGGCCCTCGGCATGGGTCTGTGGTATTTCAGCGGCACCGAGTTTGTGAAATCATCGGTGGTAGGTGGTGAAGTGCAGATCGGCCATATCCTTCCCATTGCCGGGGTTGGTATTGTCGGGATCGGGATCTTGATCTATCTCGTATTTATCCGCCAGGATTAGCGTTTTTATGGCAAATACAGTTCAAGAAATTTACCAGCGTTTATACGATTTTTTCGGCCCGCAGGATTGGTGGCCGGGTGACACCCCCTTTGAGATTATGGTGGGGGCAGTGCTTACCCAAAACACAGCCTGGACGAATGTCGAAAAGGCCATTAATAACCTTAAAAATTTCGATCTCCTATCCTTTGAGGTGCTTCTCTCATTACCAGCCGCAGTTTTAGCGGAACACATCCGCCCCTGCGGCTATTACAATTTAAAAGCCAATCGACTGCAAAATCTTCTAAACTTGATTAGTGAGAATTGTGACAGTGACGTAGATTTTTTTCTTGGCCAGGATTTGGCCGCTCTGAGGCAGGAATTGTTATCGGCTAAGGGGATTGGCCCAGAAACCGCAGATTCTATCTGCCTTTATGCCGCCACAAAGCCGATTTTTGTTGTAGATGCTTATACCCACCGTATTTTATCCCGTCATGATTTAGTGCTGGAAGACGAGGCTGATTACGCCCAGATTCAGGATTTTTTTATGAGCAATTTGCCTGAAGACACGGCCATGTTTAATGAATATCATGCCCTGTTGGTTCGCTTGGGGAAAGAATATTGCAAGAAGAGTAAACCAAAATGTGATACCTGCCCACTCAAGGGGCTGTAGTTTTGGCCTGAGAGTGTGCCCCCGCCTTTACTTTCCTGATTTCCTTTAGATTCTGCCTGGCAGTTTCATCCCCCGCCGCAACGGCCTTCTTAAACCAATATTCCGCCTTCTGCATGTCCTGCGGAACCCCCTTGCCACTGGCGAAGATTATGCCAAGATTGTTCTGGGCAGTTACATTCCCCTGTTCACCTGCCCGACTAAACCAATACACAGCTTGGGGCATATCCTTTTCAACGCCCTTACCCTCAGTAAACAAAACGGCCAGGTTTTTTTGGGCCATGGCAGAGTCCTGGGCCGCCGCCTCCTGAAACCAATGCACGGTCTTCCCGAGATCCTTTTTTACTCCCAAGCCCTTGCTATACATAATTGCCAAATTATTTTGAGCGCTCATATTACCTTGACTGGCAGCTTTTTTACACCAGAATGCGGCTTTGACAGGATCAATAGGGGCACCGTCCCCCTGCGAGTACATAATGGCTAAATTGTTTTGAGCACCGGCAATTCCCTGCTCCGCTGCCGTGGTTAGCCACTTAAAAGCCTTTGCCATATCTTTCCTGGTGCCTTCTCCCTTGATATACATAAGGGCAAGTTCATTTTGGGCCGCCCCGTCACCTTGCTCCGCCGCTGCCCGTTGGTACCAGAAAGCAGACTTTTTCAGGTCACGCCAACCCGCTTTATCGTCTGAATAGATCAAGCCAAGGTTATTTAAGGCATCAATTTGTCCCTGTTTTGCGGCCAGTTGAAACCAGTGTAGAGCTTTTTTGAAATCTACCTTTACGCCCTGCCCTTTGGTATATAAAATTGCCAGATTGTTTTGAGCGGCGGCAAGCCCCTGCTTGGCCGCTAACTCATACCAATGGGCAGCCTGCTTTAAATCCTTTTTTACTCCTTCGCCCTTGGCAAACATCAGACCAAGATTATTTTGAGCCACTTGATTACCACTCCGAGCGGCTCTGGAAACCCAAAAGGCGGCTTTTTTAAGATCTTTTTTTACGCCATCGCCTTGAATATACATAACAGCTAAGTCATTTTGCGCTTCATCGTTATCCTGAACAGCCGCAGACATTTTAAACCAAAATGCCGCCTTATTAAGATCACGTTTCACTGCTCCCAGGCCATCTGTATACAGTTGTCCAAGGGTATTGGGGGCGGAGATACTGCCTTGTTCTGCTGCTTTTTGGTACCACTCCACCGCTTTGATTGGATTTTGATCGACGCCATCACCCGTTAGATATTTTCGGGCCATAGTCTCCAAACTTGCCGTATCTGCCGGGAGTTTGGAACGTTTCTCGGCTGGCGTAGATATCTTTGAGGCAATCTGAGAGGCGGCACCAGGCTTGGATGATATTTTTCCCTGGAGTTTTTGCAGAGCGATTTTAGCCGGTTCATAGTGCAGGGCGGCGGCTTTTTTATAGTAATCTATAGCCTTATGAAGATTTTTTGACACGCCCAAGCCATGTTCATAGAGTGCTCCCAGGTGTAAGGCTCCTCTGGGATATTGGTCGGCATTTTTTTCATACCATTGCTTGGCGTTTAAATAATTTTGTTCTACACCCTGCCCCATTTCATACAGAATGCCTAAATTCACTTGAGCCCTGGCCAGTCCTTGTTTAGCGGCCTTTTTATACCAAAAGGCCGCTTGTGTAAAATCCTGTTTAACACCCAGGCCCAGTTCATACATAACCCCCAGTGGACGTTGGCCTTTGGCATACCCCTGCTCCGCCGCCTTTTTATACCAGCTAAAGGCCTTTCCCAGATCCTTTTTAACATATTTACCATTTTGGTAAGTGCGTCCCAAGGCCACCTGCGCCCAGGCAACACCTGCGGCAGCCTTGTTTTTAATACCATCAAGCTTATTCGCTTGAGCATTCCCCACATTTAACAACACTAGAATCGTCAGGGTAGATACAAATACGACAAAAGTTTTGGGTATATTTGTGAAAAATTGCGGTCTCATGAAGCGGATCTAATGTGATAATCGTAATTTTTCAGATATATTTCAGACATGGTTAAGAAGGCTGTAACAATTAGGGGGCCGTATATTATACCCAACACCCCGAAAACGTTGAGGCCGCCGAGGATAGAAAGAAAAACCAGCAGGGTGTTCATTTTGACCTTACGGCCAACCAGTTTGGGCTTTAGCAAAGAATCAACTGAGAGGGAGAGTACTAGATAAAAAATCACAATAAAAATGGCCAATCCCACTTGAGCACTAATAAAGTAAATAATTGCTGTAGGAATCAGGACGATCCCAATACCCACGATAGGAAGAAAAGCCATAACCCCCATGATGCCGCCCCAAAGAATAGGAGCGTTAATACCCAAATAGGCAAATAACAAGCCACCGGCGACTCCCTGGAGAAGTCCGCAGATACCATTACCAAGTATTATGGCCTTGGAAATATCCTGGAATTTAGTGATTAGTTGCGTCTCTTGATCATTGGGCAGCGGGGACAAGTGCTGAATGAAATTAACCAGGCGATCGTAATCTATAAGTAAAAAGAAGATGGCCAGAATCATTAAGGTAAAATCAATAATAAAATTTAAAATATTGGCGGCCCAGCCACTAGCCTTATCATACACCAACACCCCGAACATGCGCGCATAATTATTGAACTCCTGGCTAAAATTGTCGGGGTTAAAGGTTATGCCAAAGGTACTCAACCGCACTTGCAGATTGGCAATAATTGAATTGTGTTGAATAAAATCCTTAATTTTTACACTCAGATGAATATCTTTGATATTTTGCAAATATGCCGCGGCCTCTTGCGACAGAGAACTAGCAAAAAAAATAAGGGGAACAAAGACCAGGATGACGATTAGGCTGCAAGTCAGAAAAGAGGCGAATGGCTTTGAGGTATAGCGATTGACAAAATCATATGTGGGGCGAAATAGATTCACCAGTAGAAAGGATAAAATTAAGATGGAGCTAAAGGGCCACAGCAAGCGTCCCATGAATAAAATAGTTATAACAAAGAGCAATAGAAAATATTTAACGATATAAGGACTGAGAGGTTTGTTCTCCATAATTTGCCTTGTGTTAATAGCCTTTTAGTACCTTACAGATTGTTTTCCTGTTTTTTAGAAAAGAATTTATAAGGTACTTCTCCAAGACCTTGTTTTGTTCTAAGTCTGTGCTTATCTCCACAGTTTATCAGGGTCAGGTAACAACAATGTTACTCCGGTATGTTTTGGGGGAGCCAACATCTAATACCACAATATCTAAGTAGCCTGCTTTTGCCAAGATATTCAAGCAAATTTCGTTGTAATAAGGAAAAATATTGTTGCAGAGCCCTTAAATGTGTTAATACAAACATTGAATTCTATCAGGAAAACCACACGTTCAGGAGTTTTTATGGAAATAATAGTGGAACAGGCAGAAAATAGTGAACTAAAAGCTAGACCAGATGAATCGGCTTTGGGATTTGGTAAGATTTTTACCGATCACATGTTCGTGATGCCCTATAACACGGATAAGGGCTGGCATGATCCTATCATTAAGAAATATCAGAATTTTAGCCTTGATCCGTCGGCCATGGCCTTGCACTACGGCCAGGCAATTTTTGAAGGGCTGAAGGCCTATCGGGGTAAAGGTAATAAAATTCGTCTTTTTCGCCCTATGGCAAATTTAACCCGCATGAATGTCTCGGCGGCCAGAATGTGCATGGCGCAGATTGATCCGAAGCAGGTGTTAAGCGCCCTTAAGAAGCTTGTATCAATCGATCAGGATTGGGTACCAAGCGCCAAGGGCTCGACCCTTTATATTCGCCCTACGATGATTGCTTCTGAGGCAGGTCTTGGAGTACGGCCAGCCCAGGAATATTTGTTTTTTATTATTTTGAGTCCAGTTGGGGCCTATTATGCCGAAGGCTTCAATCCTGTGAAAATTTACGTAACAGATAAATATGTCAGAGCCGTACGAGGCGGGGTCGGTCATGTTAAAACTGCCGGGAATTATGCGGCTAGCATTATGGCAGCAATGGAAGCCAAGGAAAAGGGATATACGCAAGTCTTGTGGCTTGATGCCGTGGAACACCGCTATGTGGAAGAGGTTGGCACCATGAATATATTCTTCAAAATTAATGGCAAGATAATCACCCCGCCTCTGGGCGGCAGTATTCTGCCTGGTGTCACCCGTGATTCTGTTTTACGGATTACGAAAGACTGGGGCATGGATGTCCAGGAACACCCCATAACCATTGAAGAGGTTATGGAGGCCAATGCCAAGGGCGAATTAGAGGAAAGTTTTGGCACTGGCACGGCGGCGGTCATCTCTCCCATCGGAGAATTATATTATAAGGGTGAGGCAGTTACCATTAATGGTGGCACGACTGGTGAGGTAGCCCAGCGTCTGTATGATGAGCTTGAGGCCATTCAATATGGTCATCGAGCCGATCCTTACGGTTGGATGGAATCATTGGATTAAACGATATGACTCAGAGACAGCCTTACCTGTCTAGATGGGATCGTAAAATATATCAAGAGGCACAGATTTTTCGTCAAAAAGTATCTCCAAAAGGCCCGTGAATACAACAGTTCATGGGCCTTTTTTTATCTACCATGATTAAAAATCATCTATTCCAAAAAAAATTATAGTCCACCTTGATTTTTAAAAAATCGTCCCTATAGTTTCGCCCATCCTAGGTAACTGTGCCCCGAACCAAACAGGTGAATGAGGTTAGGATATTTTAGAACCTTACAGATTGTTTTCTCGGAGTCTGCGCTTCGCTCCGCTTACCTGTTTTTTAGAAAAAATTTATAAGGTGCTTATGCCCTTTGTGGGGTGTTAGATGTATTTTAGATGTAAAAGGTGATACGACAGATAAGCTGTTGATGTATCAGTATATTAATTAATAATGAGAATTGGAGGCTGTATAATGAAAATTCGTCCATTGAATGATCGTATTTTGGTTCAACGGTTGGAGCAGGAAGAGAAAACATCAGGTGGAATTATTATTCCTGATAGCGCTAAGGAAAAACCAGCCGAGGGCAAGATCGTTGCCGTGGGTAATGGCAAGTTGAATGATGCCGGAAAACGGGTTGCTGTGGAAGTTAAGGCTGGCGATCGCGTACTGTTTAGCAAATATGGTGGCACTGACGTAAAGCTTGACGGCGAAGATTATCTTATCATGCGTGAAGATGATATTCTTGGTGTCGTAGAATAATTTATAAAAGAGTCAATAATGTCAATTTATTCCTGGTTTATCCGGGCGTTAAATTGAATCGAAAAAGTTTGTCTTAAGGAGAATGATAATGGCGAAAGAAATTAGATATAGTGTTAAAGCTCGGGAGTCTCTTCTGACTGGTGTTAATGCCTTGGCCAATGCAGTAAAAGTTACCTTAGGTCCTAAGGGCCGCAACGTACTGCTTGACAAATCATATGGCGCGCCCACCATGACAAAAGATGGTGTAAGTGTTGCTAAAGAAGTTGAGTTGGAAGATAAGTTCGAAAATATGGGCGCTCAGATGGTTAAAGAAGTTGCTTCCAAGACCAGTGACGTTGCTGGTGATGGTACAACTACCGCTACCCTTCTCGCTCAAGCTATTTTCCGTGAGGGTGTAAAACTGGTTGCGGCCGGTAACAATCCTATGGAGATTAAACGCGGCATGGACAAAAGCGTTGCCGTTATTGTCGAAGAACTAGCCAAGATTTCTAAGCCCACCAATGAGCAGAAAGAAATTGCCCAGGTTGGTACAATTTCAGCCAATAATGATGAGACCATTGGTAATATTATCGCTGAGGCGATGGACAAAGTTGGTAAGGAAGGCGTTATCACTGTAGAAGAGGCCAAAAGCATGGAGACCTCTTTAGACGTAGTTGAAGGTATGCAGTTTGACCGCGGCTATCTTTCTCCCTATTTTGTAACTGACCCAGAGAAAATGGAGGTCAATCTCGAAGACCCACTGATCTTGATCAATGAAAAGAAAATCAGCAACATGAAGGACTTGCTGCCAATTTTGGAGCAGATTGCCAAGCTGGGTAAGCCGCTTTGTATCGTTGCTGAGGATGTTGATGGCGAAGCATTGGCTACTTTGGTAGTTAATAAGCTACGTGGCACATTGAATATCGTTGCTGTTAAAGCCCCAGGCTTTGGCGACAGAAGAAAGGCAATGTTGGAAGATCTCGCTATTCTGACCGGTGGCCAGGTAATTACTGAGGATCTTGGCATCAAGTTGGAAAATATTACCGTAAATGATCTTGGTAATGCCAAGAGAATTGTAATGGATAAGGACAATACCACGATTATCGATGGGGCTGGTGACAAAGAGCAGCTGGTAGGTCGGGTTAAGCAGATTCGGGCCCAGATAGAGTCCTCTACTTCTGACTATGATCGAGAGAAAATGCAGGAACGTCTTGCCAAGCTGATTGGTGGTGTTGCAGTCATTAATGTTGGAGCAGCTACTGAAGTTGAGATGAAAGAAAAGAAAGCCAGAGTTGAAGATGCCTTAAATGCGACTCGTGCTGCTGTTGAAGAGGGCATCGTCCCTGGCGGCGGTGTTGCTTATTTACGTTGCTTAAAAGCCTTGGATGGTTTGGAATTGAATCATGCTCAAAGCCTTGGCAAGAAAATTATTATCCGCGCTCTTGAAGAACCAGTTCGGCAGATTGCTACCAATGCCGGTTGCGAAGGTTCTGTAATTGTAGAGAAAGTAAAAGGCCTGAAGGGCTCTGAAGGCTTCAATGCGGCCACTGAGGTATTTGAAGACCTCATCAACGCTGGAGTAATTGATCCCGCTAAGGTTACCCGCATTGCCTTGCAGAATGCTTCCAGTGTGTCCGGTATGATGCTGACCACTGAGTGTATGATTGCTGATAAGCCTGATGAAGATAAGGGCGGTGCTGCTATGGGCGGCATGCCTCCTGGTGGAATGGGTGGAATGGGCGGAATGGGCGGCATGATGTAAGCCTCTTTTTCCCAAACTTGCTGTATGTTTTATTGATAAGGCCAAACCTGTTTTCAGGTTTGGCCTTGTTTTTTGTGCTTAGTGATAAGTGATAGTAGCCGCTTCAAAAGTTTGCCAACCTGATCAGATGCCAGTGTCGTAGTGTATTAAATGGCACAGCTTTAGGGTAAATATACCCATACGAGAGCAATTTGTTATAATTTTTGTGGCGTGGCATCTTTATGTATTTCACCTAACATGTTGTAATTACATTACTAATAATGAAAAATATTAAAATGGCATCTTTATTGCTGCGATTAATAAGTAAATTGCACAGAGAAATAAAACTTTTCTGTCTATTTTACCTCCTCCTTGGTATAAGGCGGAACCATTGTGGTTCCGCCTTTTTTTTGCTGAAAAAGTCAAAACAGTCTTTGTTTTATGCGCATAATATGGTATATGGTTTCTCTTTCCTGAGGATCACAAATTACTTATCAAGAAAGATGTTATTTTTCTGCTAAGATTTTTTGACCAAATATGGCGATGTAGCTCAGATGGTTAGAGCATACGGCTCATATCCGTAGTGTCCGGGGTTCAATTCCCTGCATCGCCACCAGCTTTATAATCCGGTAACGTCCGGTGACATACTAAGACCCGCATAGCTTCTTGCTTTGCGGGTTTTTTGTTGTTCGGTGTTGTCCTGTGAAATTCGTTGCAATCCGGGGGTAGATTGAGGTAACACTGGGGGTGAGGGGGATTGGTGAGTGTGCTGTTACCCCCAAGCTAAGAAAATCCACACGACCAAAGGAGGATAAGCTATGGCCTCACCCCTCAGCGATGCGAAAATCAGAACAGCCAGATCCAAGGATAAACCCTATAAATTATCTGACGGTGGAGGACTATTCCTTCTTGTTAACCCCTCTAAAAAATTTGGTGTTTGCAAATGGTGGCGATTCAAATATCGTTTCGGGGGAAAAGAGAAGCTTCTTTCCTTTGGCACTTATCCCGAGGTTACCCTTTTATCGGCACGGGAGAAGAGAGATGTTGCTCGCAGGTTGGTAGCGGGAGGAATAGACCCCAGCCATGAGAGAAAGGCCGCTAAAGCTGCCGAGTCTGGTTCAGGCACTTTTGAGGCGGTAGCCCGTGAATGGCATAGCAAGTTTTCTCCAGGCTGGGCGGAATCTCACAACACCAAATTACTCCGCCGACTAGAATTGTACATTTTTCCATGGATCGGCTCACGTGGAGTGGTTTAATAAAAGTGGACACCAAATCTGTGCGAATTATGATTCGCCTATACTATTAGGTGGAAGAAACAACTTGGCCCTGGGGGCAACAAAATTGAGTTGGAACAACAAGCTGAGATAAAACGGTTAAATAAAGAAGTTAAACGACTTCAAATGGAGAAAAGGCCAAAGACCTGACCAATTCGCCAGTTGATCGGCAGAATATCCTTAATACCCCCTATGCCGTCGCAGAAATACATCTTACCTCAGTCCTAGTTTGAGGGGGGCGATAGGCTATCCTTGATATTGTCAGGGTGCGATTACCTAAGTTCTAATGTAATAAGCTGCTTGCGCTAATTTATGCGCTAGCGCTGTATGGGCAACCATTCGATTCGTCCGAGCTGCCTTTCTATGGGGCTACCGAGGCATAACCGGAACCTAAACATTGGAAACGATAAAAAGATTTTTTAGTTTATTTCTCTTGTTTTGTTGGGCAAGAAGGCCTGCCGGAAATTGCAGCGGCGGCAAAGTGTTTCCACCAGTCTGTGCTGGGAAAAACCATCATACAAGGCAGTGGCCCTGGGGCTAGCCAGGATTTCCTGTAAAGACTGCAGATGGATATTGCCCAGTTTAATGTCGGCCTCGGCATCAAGGCAGCAAGGTACAACAGTTCCGTCCACCAGGATGGCAACATGGTCACGCAGACCTCGGCAAAAGCCCACCTCTCCCAGATCCGGGGCTGGAGCATGCGGCCAGGTAAAACGAGAGCTCTGACTCAGAAAAACGTTTGGGGCCAAAGGCATACCCTGACCCGGAGTCAAAGCGTCGGCAAGCTTTACGGGCAGCTCAAAAAACTCTTCAATCTTTCTCAAGACAGGCTCATTCTGGCTAGAGCTGGAGGCACTACCTGCTCCATGCAAATTCCAGAGCCGCAGGCTTATATAAAACGGTTTTACAGCTTGTGCTTGCCGGATGAAATCAAAAACGCCGACCAAATAGCCAGAGAGTTCAGAATCCGCTTTCATCTCAACTGCGCTGTGCAAAGAGATGTTGATCTGGCGGAGAACCGGGCTGGCCAACAGGAGAGCTTGAAGCTGGGGCAAGCGGGTGCCATTCGTGGTCAAGTTAACAGCCAAGTTGCACCTTTGGCAGTCAACAAGCAATTGGTAGAAATTTGGGTGCAGCAATGGCTCACCCAACACGTGTAAAGCAAGATGGTTGGTGAATGCCTTGATTTTCTCGATAATCTTAGCAAAATCATCAGGGCACATCCAAGCCTTGGGCCGCTTACTCTGATGGCAGAAGCTGCAGGAGAGGTTACAATAGTTTGTAATCTCAATGTAAATTTTTTTAAATTTTTTTCGTGTCACTCGTTCAACTTTATCACATTATACAAATGTATTCCATATCCCCTTGACGCTTACATTTCGAGATGTCATAAAGTCAAGAGTGTGGCTTATTGAGCGCCTACGTATCAGTTACTTATTTTCATGATAAAGGGAACAGAATTACCCGACAATTGAGCCAATATTCATAAATATGCTGGAATAATTAGGCCGGAGTTTCTGTTTACCACCGCCCCTTATGGGATGACCATTTAAAAGCACGCAGACTTGTGACGATATATAGCACATCTGCTAACTATTAACCCTCACTGTAAATTTACAATTCTTATGAAACCAAAATCAGCTAACTCAATAGCTGAGATCTTCAACTTTACACAAAAAAGCAGGGTAGAACGACCACTAAGCATATCCGCATAATTGTCTATAAAAAAACTCAGCTATGGGCAAGACGAATGGGCTTTGATATATTAAGGTCAAAACATGAGCTTAAAAAGTTACAAGTATTTATGCGGAAACACTTATTTTCTTGCGGTGTTTCAGCCAATTTCCCTTCTCCCGCCGATGATTATATTGATCGCAAACTGGACTTGAATGAATTATTAATTCACAATCCTCCTGCTACTTTTTTTGTTCGGGTGGCTGGTGATTCAATGACAGAAGCGGGGATTAATCACAATGATATCTTGTTCGGCTGGGAAATGCGCAAAGAGGGGGCATGTTTAACCAATCCGTAATTCTGAATTTTCTTCCGGGAAAAAGGAATTAATATTTTAGAAATAAATAACGGCCTTACATGCCCAACGCATAACAGCTTGATAATATAGTAATTAATCTAATAAATATTTACCTGTAAAATTCGGCATGTTTTTTGCAAAAACCAGGAGGAACAGAAATGACGTAATTCTGCGTTAAAGCAAAAAAGGAGAGGAAATGAAAAAAGATCTAATGCGAGTAGCCATAATGGCAGGAGTGTTTGTAATTGGTGCAACAAGTACAGTAAGTGCAACGACATTAAAAACCTACGAGTTCACCATTAAAGGAGAGCAATTGATGAGCTACACGACTGCTAATGGAGCTGATGGTTCTACAGCAGTTGACAATGGGCTATACGAGGGTGCTCGTTTACTTCGGAACTACAGCAGCACAGGCTGGGGAGATTACGACAGAAGTTATCATTCTTCCTCTCAAAGTGCGTTTACTAATTGGGCAACTACAAGCGGAGACAAAGTAGTTGATTTCAATTTGTGGGGCTATGATGGTAATGGTGCAAAATGGGGAGAGGTCTACAAAGTGTATGATTGGGCGAATACTCCTACCTCTTCAGATGCTGACTGGAATGGTTACACTACACCTTGGCCGTGGGGATCTTTTGACAGTTACGCAAATGGTAAACCCGGGTATGGAGATCACTACAATGATGGTGAGTTATTAGGCTGGGCAACAGATTATAATTACACAAATGGGCTAGGATTTGGCAATGGGGAAGCTGATGCAACTTTTACCTTTCGGATGACCATGGATATGGATGACCCTGCATTTGGGCTATCGTCCCCTTGGTACAATGGACAGGAAGGACAAATGGTTTTTTGGTTTGGAGGTTGGACTCAGAATGCATCTTCTGAATGGACAGGGCTTTATGAGGGAAATATAATTTTGGAAGGAAATGAAGTTTCTCCTGTTCCTGAACCTGCAACTATGCTTTTGTTTGGAACGGGTTTGGCCGGTCTAGTAGGTTCTATGGTTAGAAGGAAAAAAAAGAAGAACAGCTGATACCTCAATACCAATATGTGATTTTTGCACACGTTGTATGCTTTATGGTTTATGAAAGGGCAGGGGCATTAAGTTGACCCTGTCTTTCTTTTTTTGTGCAAGGTTTACACAAAAAAAGTTCAAAAAGAGATAATGCGTAAGGCCGGGGATATTGCCGCAAGTAATAAAGCGGCATAAAGCGCCGAACAAGTCGCTACCTTGAGGCAGTTAAAGTCAAGGTTTTCCTTCAAATAAAAGCACTGAGGTGTCGAAGTCATTACCCGTTTATAAAAATGGTAGCCAGATTCACGGCGTGCCCCTGAGCTTGAACGTTAGTCGCGACACGAAGTCGCGTTAACTATATGTTTTCACAGTGATTTTGTTGTTTTGTGGAAACCCGGTGTTCCGCCACCGGCGTCCTATGGAGGCGTGCTGCCGTTGCGCTGATGACGGGGTGCGAAGCCCTCCAGACAAAGTACCGATAGCCTGTTGTC
>VAPK010331100.1_pt1 | contig 12678 bp, 11 predicted proteins | sample 3395031 | NCBI WGS metagenome assembly VAPK01 (sample SAMN08290443, study PRJNA428436) | hydrothermal vent metagenome | isolation source: Deep-sea hydrothermal vent chimney 1 | place: Pacific Ocean: Juan De Fuca Ridge | reverse complement strand
GGTGTGAAGAAAGCTCCACCGTGATCAGATTTGAAAACCGGATTGACAACGATCTGTTTTGTAACAAAGTCACTCAGATCAATAACTGCGATACGAGGGTTCGCTTTATCATTGATGACAAGCCATTTACCGTCGTATTTACCGTCGGTTTCTGAGATAGCAGGGTGGTGTGTGTCACCCCATGTGATCTTCTTTCCGCGGATATTTCCCTGTGCAAGTACTTTTTTGGTGTCATCATCATAACCCCAACCTTGCCATGGTTCCGGTGTAAATACACCGATATATTTTAAAATTCTCATAGATGGAACACCATATGCCATAATCTGTCCGGATTGTCCTCCTGAACTGAAAACGATATATTTGTCCCTTCCACCACTAGGTGTATAGGTTTTCGCTGCAGCGAGCAAGTCAGCCTGAGAAAGACCTCTCTCTTTCATGACCTTGTCAAGCTCGGTTGCGGCGTTACCCAACGTCACACCTACCATCGTACTGATTGCAATCAGCGACAGTTTCTTTACGATAGATTTCATCGTAGTACCTCCTTTATAAAATAACCTACTACAAAGCGTATTTTACTATTATTAAGAGTGATTATGTTTGATATAAGTCAAGAAATTGCTTTAAATAGAAATGAATTAAATCTTTGCAAACTTTTTCTGCTTTACCTTTTAACACAATCTATACTATAATTTAACAAATCTCCCAGGAGGATAAATGAAGTTTCAAATTGACCATACTGACGGCAATGCCAGAGCATGTACTATCACCACAGCACATAGTAAAATAGAGACACCGGTATTTATGCCTGTCGGTACGGTAGGTACCGTAAAAGCGCTAGATAGTTACGATATGAATGAAATTTTACAGACAGATATTATTCTGGCAAATACCTATCATCTTTATCTGCGTCCGGGGGACAAAGTGGTAAAACATTTTGGCGGTTTACATGAGTTTGCGAACTATCCCAAAAGCTTTTTAACAGACAGTGGAGGTTTTCAGGCTTTTTCTCTTTCTAACATTTCCAAACCAGATGAGAAGGGTATTCACTTCAAAAGTCATATAGACGGTTCTTCCCACTATTTTACTCCGGAAAAAGTCTTAGATATCCAGTACAATTTGGGAAGTGATATCATGATGATACTAGATGACCTTATCGCTTTGCCTGCTGAAAAGGAGCGTATCAAGCTTTCTATAGAACGTACGACCAACTGGGCAAAAGCTTCCATAGAGTATCACAGACAGAAACAAAAAGAGGGGATTGGAATAAATCAAAATATCTTTGCTATTGTGCAGGGTGGTATAGATAAAGAGTTTCGCAAACTCTCTGCCACCCAATTAACGGAGTTTGATTTTGACGGTTTTGCTATTGGTGGATTGAGTGTAGGTGAAGCAAACAAAGATATGTATGATACGGTTGAATATACAGTACCTTTTTTACCTCATGATAAACCACGTTACCTGATGGGGGTTGGAACGCCGGAAGATTTGATCGAAAATATCGAACGGGGTGTGGATATGTTCGATTGTGTAATGCCGACAAGAAATGCAAGAAACGGGACGATTTTTACGACATTTGGTAAACTTAACATCAAAGGGGCAAAGCACAAACTCAGTGATGAACCTATCGACAGCAGCTGTACCTGTCATACGTGCAGACATTACTCCCGTGGGTATTTAAATCATCTCTTCAGAGCTAAGGAATTAACCTATTTCAGGTTGGCATCCTTGCATAATCTACACTATTATTTAACGCTTATGCGAGAAGTCCGGGAGGCGATTTTGGAGGGAAGATTTAAAGCATATAAAAAAACATTTTATGAAAAAAGGGGTGGGTAAAATACCAGACTCTTTTTCAGAGTCTGGTGTAAAAGAAGTGTTTAATCAGCGACAGGTTTTGGTGTTTTGTCTGTAACTGCCGGAAGTTGAGGATAGATTACTTTTGGTTTTTCACCTGTAAGTGAAGTCAAAAATGCTTTGATAGAAGCAACTTCTTTATCTGTCAAATCTACACCAAGTTGTGTTTCTCCCATGATTTTGATTGCTTCACTCAGTGACCATACTGCACCGTTGTGGTAGTAAGGTGCTGTTTCAGTGATATTTCTTAATGTCGGTGTTTTTACCATACCGTTTTTGTCACCTTTGAAATCACCAACATTTGCATATTTGTAAGGTTTCGCAACAGGGAATGGCTGCATACTTCCACCTATACCTACACCGGTATGACATGCTGTACAGCCTTTGTCGATGAATACTTTAAGACCCTCTTTCTGTGCATCTGTCAAAGCGTTTGCATCTCCTTGTAGAAACTTGTCAAATGGTGATGGTGTTACCAGAGTTCTTTCAAATGCACCGATAGTATCTGCAATCTTTTTGAAAGTGATTTTATCGTCACCATAAACTTTTTTAAACTCTTCTACATATGCCGGCATAGAGCTGATTCTTTCAACTGCCATCTCTTTTGAAATTGCCATTTCCGGTGCTGCCTGCATAGGTCCTTGTGCCTGGTCTTCAAGATCAGGAGATCTACCGTCCCAGAATTGTTTATCCATAAATACAGCGTTGTATACAGTAGGAGAGTTTAAGTGGTGAGGATTTGCTGTCCATTTGTGACCAATTGCCGCACTGACACCGTCTATACCGCCTGTTGCAAGATTGTGACAAGTGTTACAACTAATCAAGTTGCTTTTAGAAAGTCTTGGATCAAAATAGAGTTTTTTACCAAGTTCTACTTTTGCATCTGTTACAGGATTTTTGGGATTGTCGATGAGTTTCATCAAGGCTGCTTTGTCTGCCGGAATGGGTGCCAAACCTGCTTTTTTGGCTTTGTCTATTAATGCATCAGCTGCAAAAAGTGTTGAAGTTGAGACTAAGATAAGTGCTAAACTAAGTGTTTTTTTCATGATATTTGCTCCTTTAGAATAATTTTTATTTTTCGAGAAGAATTTTACTTCTTTAATGCTTAAGAAGATATTAATTATCGATAGAAAAATATTATTAATAATTTAAAGTTTTGTTTAACATTAAGTTAACAAATGTGTTGTACAATTTTTTTTGAAATTATTTAAAAAGGGGAAAATTATGAAAAAGTTATTCTTATTTGCATTGATGTTTTTGATGTCTGTGACAGCAGGAGCCGATATGGGGCAAAAACCGATGATGAAACACAAAATGTTTCAAACAGTACCAATGGATAAAGCACAAATCCTGCAACAAGGGGATGCCAAAATGTTTTGTCCTCAGTGTGGTATGAATCTACCGATGTTTTACAAGTCCAATCATGCAGCTGAAGTGGATGGAAAAGTAAAACAGTATTGTTCAATTCACTGTTTGGTAGAAGATAAAGAGATCAACCATAAAGAACCCAAAAATATTAAAGTTGTAGATGTTGTAACTTTGAAATTTATTCCTGTTGAAAAAGCAACATATGTTGTAGGAAGTAATGTAAAAGGTACAATGAGTATGACAAGCAAGTATGCATTCTCTTCCAAAGAAGCTGCAGAAGCTTTTGCCAAAGAACATGGTGGAAAAGTGATGGATTTTGCGGGAGCATATGAAGTCGCGAAAAAAGATTTTGAAAAAGATAGTGCCATGATCTCCAAAAAACAGGCAATGATGGCTAAAAAAGGAGAGATGATTTATGGTAAAATGTGTACACCAACCGATAAAAAATTCAGTTCACCGGCAGAGGCAAAAGCATTTGTTGTGAAAAATGGTTTATGTAAAGGGTTAAATGGAAAACAGTTGCAGGCTGTTGGTCTTTTCTTAAGCAGGAGATAGTATTTGTTAAAAATAAACTGTAAGCGTTGCCGTTACTATTATGTGACATGGGATAAAAATCAGCCCCATGGGTGCAAAGCTTTTGGTTTTAAATCTCTGCAAATTCCTTCCGCTGTTGTGAAAAAAAGCAGCGGAAAGGATTGCAGTAAATATCAGGAAAAATAGTTAAATATCCACACCATCCCAAAATTCGTCAAAATCCAGATTGGTTTCCATATTTTCATCTTCAAAGTTTTTTTCCAGCATCCTTTTTCTTGCAGCATCAAAATATAATTCCAGTGCTTCATTGAGAATTGTATTGTAATCTTTTTTTAAAATTTCAGAAAAGAGTTTTAATTCTTCTACTTTATCTGGATGAAGTATAAAATGTATTTCATTATCCATAGTATTCCTTCCTGGGTATCTCTTTATATCATTATACACCTAATATAGTTATCGTTTGCAAGATCATACTAAATCTATGATGCTATAATCCCCAAAGATCAGGAGTATTTCATGAAGTATGATGAAGATGAATTGGTAGACTTTCATGTCAGTAGCCGTAAACAGGGGAGTTGTTTTAGTCGTTTGATATGGTTGGCATGGATTCCTTTGCTGATATTTGCCGGTGCCGTAGCTGCTTATTTGAAGATGATATCTTTGCGTATGGAGTTTCATAGTGTAGTGATGATAGGGATGATCTTTATTATTTACCTTCTTTTTATGAAGCACAATGCCTATTATGCGGCATGCAAGTTTAAAAGAAAACAAGGGGTGCTTGGGGCAGCTTTGGAAAAATATATCGATAAAAATTTGCTTGATATAGGTGGAGTACATAAAGCAAATGCACCGTTTGATCAGTTTATTAAAAACTTTACTACTTCGCTGCGCAACGATAATTTCGCTTCAGTAGCGGCAAGTGTTTTTCCTACGTTGGGTATTTTGGGAACTTTTATCTCCATCGCTTTGACTATGCCGGATTTTTCTTCTCAGGATTCTGCCCAGCTGGAACAGGAGATTTCTCAGCTTTTGGGTGGTGTAGGTACAGCATTTTATGTCTCTATTTACGGTATTTTCCTCTCTTTATGGTGGATCTTTTTTGAGAAAAAGGGGATGAGTGAATTTGAACGGCACGTACGTATTATTCGTGAAAAAACACGTAGCTTTTTCTGGACAAAAGAGGAGATTGAACAGGTACATTTTACCCAGAGTATGAAAAATTTTGAAAACCTCAATACACTTTTCACCAAAATTTCTTCCAATGAATTTATAGATAATCTTCAAGATACCTTGCAAGAGAGAATGCAGATGTTTGAGTCGATTATACATCAAGAACAAAAAGCATTTCAAAAATCTACCGAACATTTTGAAGAGATTATCAAACTCAGTGAAAAAAGTATGCAGATGAGTGAACAGCTTTTCGGCGCGTATGAACACATTCGTAACAAGATGGAAGATGTTGTGTACTCTTTGGAGAGTACGCATAAACTATTACGCCTGGTAAATCAGGATTTGGCTGTAAGGGAAGATAATTTATCGAGAACGACGCAACTATTGGCAAAACATACGGAAGAGCTTAGCCGGGCGCTTGAAAGTGTCAATGCCGAACATATAGAAAAGCTCTATAAACATGTTCAGGAGAGTCTGAATAGTATGCGTCTTGAGAGCCAGAAAGTGGCAGTGGCATTTAACAGGCATCTGAATAATTTTGATGAATCCTATACGAATAAACTACGTACTTCTCTGGAGCTGATAGATTCCGAAACTGCAAAAATTATTCGGCAGCTCTCTTCGTTGAAAGATATGGACGGATAGTTGTATGTATAAGCAAGATCATGAAAAAGAGGAACAAAACTTTTGGATATCCTATGCTGACTTGATGGCAGGACTTTTGTTCGTTTTTATTCTTGTTGTTGGGGCTATTGTAGTGCGGTATGTTTATGTACAGCAGGATTTGGCACAAAAAAGGGAAGCACTGGGCTTGAGTGAACAGGCTTTGGAAAGTAAAAATAAAAAGGTTCAGGAACTTCGTCGAAAATTGCATAAAAGTATTGAAGATCTTGCAAAGATGAAAAAGGAGAAAGAATCATTTGTCAAAAATTTGACTTTACAGGCAAATGAAGTGGCAAAACTTAAAGCATTGATTTTGGATTATGAAGAGGGTGAAAAAGCATTTCAGACAGAAATTTCCTCCTTGCAAAGTGATCTGAATGAGACTCAGAACAAGTTGCTTTATGAAACCGGCAGGGCAGATATTCTGGAACAGAATTTATCGGCTATACGAAACATCATGATATTAAAAGATGAAGAGATCGCAGCACTTGGTAAAAAACTGCTTCATCAAAGTATAGAACATCAAAAACTTGTAGATGAACTCAATATTACCAAAGTCAAAATTAAGAATTTGACTGGTATTCGTATTAAAGTTGTCAGTAAACTTAAAGAGAAACTGGGTGATTCGATTCAGATTGATCCAAAAAGCGGTGCAATGCGTTTTTCTTCAAATATTCTCTTTAATCAAGGTGCCTATAAACTCAAACCTTCGGCAAAAAAGGAACTTAAGGCGATCTTGCAAAAGTATATCTTGACACTGCTTTTGGATAAAGAGATACGTAATTATATAGAGGGTATCACAATTGAAGGGCATACTGACAGTGTGGGAGGTTATTTGTATAATCTTGCGCTTTCCCAAAAGCGTGCTTTGGAAGTTATGAAGTTTTTATATGAAAGTGATCCTTCAAACAGGGAACTATATAGTAAATATTTGAGTGCAAGCGGCAGATCCTATGCGGATCTTATTTATGATAATAACGGCAATGAAGATAAAAGCGCTTCCAGAAGAATTGAGATCAAATTTCGTATCAAAAATGAAAAAGCGATTAAAGAACTGGAGAAATTTTTAAATAGATGAAAAAAGAAGAATTTGAGATTTATGTACCTGTACATTTGCGAAAGCTCTATTATGAGATTAAAGCTTTACGTGAAAGAGTGGGACTTAAATCTCAAGATAGCGTTTTACAGAAGTTGAAAAATATATTTGAACAGAAGTAAAATATAAAGTATTAAATTTTTTGTTCACAAATCTTTAATCCCTCTAAAAAGAGTTCCAGTATCGAGTCCGGGCAGAATCTGAATTTCTTATGATCTTCTTTACGAAATAAAGAGCTGAGTTCACCTTTTGTAATCTCTATATCCACTGCATTGAAAATGGCAAATAAATCAGCTTCTTTAAGATCATAAGCAATACGAAGTTTTTTTAAGATCAAATTATTTGTCAGTGCTACTGGTGTCTCATCAGAGGTTTTTTTATCAGACGGACCGCGTTTGTAAAGAATAAGCCCATCCAGAAAGTGCCCCAATGCCTGTGCGCCGCAGTCAAGATAGTGTTTCTCTTCAGGTGTTGCAAGATAGCCTTCAAGTCGCTCTTTTGGTATTTCCATTTCGCCAAGACGAAAAATTTCCAGCATTTTTGTATTGTCAAATTGTTCAATCTGTTGTAGTTGTTGTAATATTTTGTTTTTTGTCATAGAAGTAGTGTAGCATAGGAAACTTTAGCACACTCTTTGTACAATTTGCAAAAAATATTCAGGAGGCTTCATGAAGAGAGCTACTATTAAAGAGTATGCCAGAACACACAAACTTAGTATCTATAATGTTATTAAAATGACGCGTGAAGGAAAAGTAAAGACAGAAACAGTTGAAGAAAATGGTAAGGAGATAGTTTATATTTTACTGGATGATGAAGTGGAAGCAGAGTTGTCGGAAGAGATTATTTTACAAAATCCGCCAAAAAGTCTCAAAGAAGAGAATGCAATGTTAAAGGCTGAAATCAAAAGATTGAAAAAAGAGCTGGAAAAATGTAAAAAAGGGCGTCAACTTCGATAATTAACATTTTCCCCAAAATATTTTTATGATAAAAATAGGTTTTCGTATTTTTGAATCACTTTATCGATACCAAAAAGCTCTTCCGTATGTTGTGCAATAGTTTGGGAATCAAAAGTGTGATGACGTGCTTTTTCTATGGTTTTTGCAAATAATACAGTATCAAACGGAGGTACCAAATAACCGTTTTCCCCGTCATGAACAATCTCCCCCGTTCCTCCTGCCGAGTCATAGGCAACAACAGGTGTACCGCAGCAGTTTGCTTCGAGAATAACATTTGGTAAACCTTCATAACGCGAACTCAGTACCAGAAGATCTGCTTCTTTCATATAAGCGTAGGGATTATCTGTAAAACCGGCAAAGGTGACTTGGTTTTCAAGCTTTAGGGCTTTTGTCTGGAGTAAAAGTGCTTCTTTCTCTTCTCCTTCTCCCAAAATTGTGAGGTGGTAGCTTTCATCAAGTTGAGAAATACTTTGAAGCAGCAAATCAAATCCTTTTTCATAGTCCAGTCTACCTACTGCAAGCAGGTTATATTTTGTTTTGGGCAATAGTTCTGATTTTTTTAGTGACATACTTCGAATATAATTGCTATCAACCGGATTGTATATGATTTGCATTTTTGATACGGGAATTTTGTAGTTTTTTTGAAGATCTTCCCTCATTGCTTCTGCCTGTGTGACAATATGATGAAAATTTTTGTAGATATTTCGATAGAGCCAGTCAAAAATTTTGGGATATTTTTCTCTTTTGTTCCTGACAGAAACGGTATTGGATTCACGGGCAATAAACATGACGCTATTCTTAAAAAGAGGAATGATAAGTGCAATAATAAGGTTGAGGTAGGCGAGGGTGGTAAAAATGATATCCGGTTTCTCTTTTTTGACAAGTTGTACAATTTTAAAGAGAGCATAACGTGCTTGTGTGACTTGAAGATCGATGATTTTGATATCTTTTGGAACAAGAGGAAGGTAGCGTCCCTCTTTTTTGAGCAGTACAAGAGTAGGTTCAAATTTTGTTTTGTCAAGATGTGTCAAAAGTGTAAGGACAACTCTTTCGGCACCGCCACCGTTCATAAATGGAAGAAAGAAGAATATACGTTTTTTATGTGGCTTCATAAAGGTGATAATATCCTCTCTTTACTTCAAAATATATCATATTAAAGATAGTCGTAAAAGATATATTTTTTATCGAAATAGGCTTTGTTCAGATACTTCTCTTTGACAGAGTTGAGGATAAATCCACAATGTTTCAGTTTATATTTGTGAATCAGTTCTTCAATCTCTTTGACATGCTTTTTTTGTGAAAATTCAGATTTTAATACAAAAAGTTTGATATCTGCATATTTAAAAAGAGATATAGCATCTGCGACATATTTTACTGGAGGCGTATCTATAATGACATAATCATACTCTTTTTTGAGTGTATCTATGATTTCTGCAGTCCGTTTTGAGTTGACCAGTTCGGCAGGATTTGGCGGTATTCTTCCAGAAGTAATAATATGTAAATTTGGAAAATGTTCATGTCTCCAGATAACATCATGTAATTTTTTTCTGTTTGAAAGGACGTCGCTCATCCCAAAATTGTTTGGAAGTCCAAATTTGTGATGAAGTTCGGGACGGCGCAGATCAAGAGAAACAAGTATTGTTTTTTTCTCTCCCATCCCTATAACAGCTGCCAGATTGGATGAGACAACAGTTTTTCCTTCGTTTGGTACGGAGGAGGTGACCAGAATCACTTTGGATTTTTCATCTGTGACTATATAGTCCAGGTTGGTACGTATGATCCTGAAAGCTTCACTTGCCGGTGAATTTGGATCGGCGATTACATAGGCTCGGTTGTAGAGATGGGTGTTTTCTACATAGGGAATAAGACCAAAAATAGGTACATCAGATATTTCGCTGATATCAACAGCACTTTTTACAATGACATTTTTCTTGATGCGATAAAGTGTCAGAATAGCTATTGTAAAAAGTCCCAGAAGTGTGCTGACAGCAATTGCTGCACCAAGTTTCGGACTTAATGGTTTAGGTGCGATTTTGGCTTTGTCAAGGATCTTTTTATTAGAATTTAAAGCTTTATCTTTAATGGAAAGTTCGGATTGTTTTTTCAAAAGATAGTTATACATTTTGTCATTGACATCGAAAATACGTTTCAGTCGTGCAAACTCTTTTTCCTGACTAGGAAAGGCATTGAGAGATTTTTTTGCTTCTGTAAGATTTTTGGTAAGTGTGTGATATTTTTTATTGATATCTTTACGAATAGCATTTACCAGTTTTTTGATATTTGTTTGTAAATCTGCAATATTTTTTCTGATACTGATAACATCCGGGTGTCGTTCTGTCAGGTTTGCAAGCATGGCTTCTTTTTGGGCAGTAAGATTTTCAAGTGTTTGTAACATATCTGCCAAAGTTGGATAGTGATTACCAATGATTCCCAAAACGGCATAATTGTTTTTATGAATCTCTCTGTAGAGAAGATTGACTCTTTGATACTCTATTTTACTCTCTTCATATTCTGTTTCTATCTGGGCAATTTTTTTGATAATTTCGTTTCGCTGGGTTTCGATATCTGCAATATTATGGCTGACTTTAAATTTTTCCAGCTGGTTTTCGGAAAGGATTAGTTTACTTTTTACCAAAGTAAGCTGCTGATTGATAAAAGCAAGTTTGCTTTTTTGTGTTTCTGTCTGATCAGATACACTGTAGTGTAGGAAGTGCTGGGTGAGTGTATTAAGAAAATCTCTGGCACGTATGGGATTATAATCTTTATAGGTCAATTTAAGAATATTTGAGCGGGGTGACATAGGTGTAATATTTAGTCGGTTTTTTACATTTGCAATTGTTTCAAGTTTATTGTGAATGATAAAACCATATTTTTTATGGAGGGAATCTCTCTTCTTAATAATCAAAAGTGCTATATCTTTTGTTGCAAAAGGCTTGTTGTATGTATATACTTGATTTTCAAATGAATATTTTTTGTTTTTGAAACCAAGTCTGGAGAGATTTTTTTTCAAAAAGGAGTGTTTTACTTCAAGACGGTAATGGTTCTCCCCTATATCATGTATCAGTAGTTCTGTTCCATAGAGTTCTGGATTGTATATGATAAAATTTTTTACTACAAAAGGTGTATTTTTGTAAAGTGTTATAGTTTTTAAAGTTTGATGATAATTATAGTCGACAAAACCACCCAGTGTTTTGATAGTTCGTTCAATAAGACGATCGGATTTGAGAATGTCTTTATCTGTTTCCAGATTTGTAGTAGTATCCAGCGTAAAAAGCATATTGTCTCTTGTGGGCTGGGGATTTTTAATCTCAATTGTTGCCCGGGACATATAGACAGGAGTAGTGACCTTATAGTAAAGATAACCAAACAGAACAAATAAGGTTATGATTATTAAATTGGAGAGTTTATGTTTAAATAGTTCTGCCAGAAATTTCTCCAGCTTGATCACATTTCCCTCATAGTTCATGTCCATTGTTCTGACCCTTGTATAAATTCATAGAAACAGTATCGGCTATGCAAATTTTTTTTTTAGACAAACTATAAGAGAAGTTCTCTTTTGTAAAATAGTTTGTTCTATGTTAAAATAACTTTATGAAACGAGAAAAAAAATGGTTGTTCGGTATTATTGTATTCTTTCTTTTTTTGAGAGTTTGTGAGGCAAATATGCAGATAAACAGACTAGAAGAAGTTATACAAAAACTACATAAAAATGATACTTCCCTGGATACTCTAAAAGATAGCTTGATAAAGTCGATCAAGGGGAAAATGCATATTGATATATACAGCGGTATGCATACTCTTTATATTGAGTGGGATGAAAATGGTTACAGTATTGATCATGTTGAGATAGTTCGTCAAAATAAACCTTTGAAAAAGATTATTAACCGAAAAGCAAAAGATATTGGGCATAGATGGAATGGTTTTGCAGATAGAGATCTTTTGTCAGGTGTTTCATATCGGTATAGGATTATATTTTATCTGAAAAATGGACAGCAAATTTCTGAAAGTTTTTCAGCTTTGACGCAAAAAGGGAGTTCTTTTGTTAGTCAGGTATCTCATCAGTTTAAAATATATGATGATATAGAGGGAGGTGCAGGCGACAAAGAAGTCTATCTTCGCAGACATACCAAAGACGGCACGATGCGTCAATATGGTTTGACCAACAGTACCATGTACTGGGTGGATGATTTTTATGAACCTGTACCCTTTCTGGATGACAGTAAATCAAGAGTGTTGAGTCGTCCAAATATCAAAAAACTTCAAATGTTGGTTCTTCATGATTTAAAGAGTGCTGCAGCTTGCAGGAAAATAGATACCAAAGATGGGATAGTAGTGCTTGATATCGAGCATGTACCTTCTGTACTGGAGTATGTAATCAGAGAATACTCTCCATACGGTGCTTTTGTCAGTAAGTTTCTCAATACCGAAAAAGTGCGTAATCATGGTAAAAAGATTGTCAGAGATGCAATGGCAAAAAAACTCGAAGCCATTCTTGGTGTCAAGAGACTGTTGCCACATACAAAGGTAGGATTGTGGAACAGTGTAGTGCTTTGGAATCGTTACAATGATAATCGTAAAAATTTGGACAATACCGCTTTGGCAAAAGGAAGCAGTACACATTGGCGGATAGATTATGACGAGTGGCATCTTAATGATTCATTAATATATAAGCCGCTTATAGATGTAGTGGATTATGTGATGCCTCTTGCTTATCCAATGTTTGATTTGAGTACAAAAGAGGGCAGAAGAAAGCAGGAAGGGTATATGCTGAGTAAGTTTATGGAGATTAAACGGTTAAATCCTGATGTATCTGTTATTGCTTCTATTAGTCCGCATTATACAGAGGGGTGGGCGTATAGTGCAAAACTGGCACATAAGCCGTTACACGGTGAGGATTTTAAGTGGTATCTGGAGACATTGTATGGGTACTATAAAGATGGTTTGATAGATAGCATCCATATCTGGGCAGATAATGACAATACCCGTTTTTCTGATTTTGTACGGCAGTCATGGTGGAGGGAACTTCTGAAATTCAAT
>VAPK010494732.1_pt1 | contig 12681 bp, 12 predicted proteins | sample 3395031 | NCBI WGS metagenome assembly VAPK01 (sample SAMN08290443, study PRJNA428436) | hydrothermal vent metagenome | isolation source: Deep-sea hydrothermal vent chimney 1 | place: Pacific Ocean: Juan De Fuca Ridge | reverse complement strand
CTCGAATTAAGAAAAACATTGCTAAATTTGACATCAAACCACAAGATGTCGGATTTGACAAACTACTGAATACCAGTACCGAAATTTGACGTTAGTTGGAATCTTTAGGCATCTCTTTCATCATTTTCATCATCCTGGCACGTTGTACGCTGTCTTTGGGCATCATTTTCATCATTTTGGCTTTCATTTCTGCTTTTTGTCCAGCCATCATAGCCTTTCCTTTAGACATATTACAACTTTTCATCATCTCCATCATCATGGCGTTCATTTGCATCATCCTGGCGCGTTGTGCTTCGTCTTTAGGCATCATCTTTTCCATCATGGTAAACATCTTTGCTTTTTGACTTTTATCCATCATTCCATTTCCATTGGCCATCTTGTTATCCTTCATCATTTGTTTCATACGCATCATCATGGCGTGCATTTGCATCATGGTGGCCCATTGGGTACTGTCGTGAGACATCATTTGCATTTTCTGCATGTTATGCATTTGTCCCATTTCACCCTTCATCTCCTTCTTTTTAGCCATTGTTGTGGAGTCAGGATGCAGAGCCAATGTTTCCATATTTAATGCAGATTCCACGGACAGGTTTTCCGGGAGGGTCATACTACTTTCGGCAAAAGCAATTCCCGAAAGGGAAAAAATAGCCACTGCCATCACTGTTAAAATTTGTTTCTTCATCTCTTTATATTTTTAATTGATAAATAATCTGTGTTTTGTATTATTCAAAATTAATTAGTGTGAATGTCCTTCTGTATTATGTGAAGACTTCTGTTTGTCAGTTGAATCGGAATGAATACTACTTGAATCTTTTTCCATTTTCAAATGTTCCAAATTCATCATTTCCTCATGATGATGATACATACTTCCGCCAGGCATTTCCATTATGTATTTTTCCATGGGCTTAACGCCGGTTCCCTCTTCATAAACCATTTTACCACCAAGGTAGGCCGAGTAAACGAGGACAGAAGAAGTCGCGATTAAAAACAGGGTGATAATCAACAACTCCCTGTATTGAATTTTACGTTTTCTAATGACAAACCACAAGGTAATCAAAACAAAGGCAGAAGTAATAATGAAGCCCAATAGTTTATGGACTTTCATAATTTGATGGATTGCATCATCATGAATGACACCTCTCGCATCTTCATAAAGGCCACTAAAGAGTGCAGCTAAAACACTGATAGCACCCAGAATCATAATCCAGTAAAGAACAATCTTCAGCTCTTCTCTCTTATTTTTGAACAGAACAGCCAAAAAGCTGATAAGGGTCGCCGTTAGCAAAAGTGCGATAGGAAAGTGAACAATCATGGGATGAATCGTTTCCATTTTTTTTTAATTTTTAGTAATGACTTATTTTTTATGTTTATTAATCTTACTGGTTTTTAAGCCGTAACGCATTGGTAATCACCGAGACAGAACTAAAGCTCATGGCAGCGGCTGCAATAATGGGGCTGAGGAGGATTCCAAAAAAGGGAAAGAGCACTCCCGCAGCAATGGGAACTCCGATAGAATTATAAACAAAGGCAAAGAACAGATTTTGTTTTATGTTCCTCATCACCTTCCTGCTCAGGTCGTGTGCTCTTACAATCCCATTCAAATCGCCTTTCACCAGAGTGATCTCAGCACTTTGCATGGCGATGTCAGTACCGGTACCCATAGCAATGCCGATGTTGGCCAATGCCAGTGCCGGTGCATCGTTAATACCATCTCCTGCCATGGCTACTATATGTCCCTGGTCCTGTAACTCTTTTACCTTATTGTATTTATCTTCCGGGAGACAATCAGCCTGGTAAGCATCAATTCCCATTTCTTCAGCAATAGATTTCGCCGTATATTCGTTATCACCGGTAAGCATAATTACCTGAAGACCGGCTTTGTGCAAAGATTTAATAGCTGCTGCAGAAGTCTCTTTAATTTTGTCCGCAACACTTACCATTCCTTCCACTTTCTTATCAATAATCAGAAACATAACCGTTTGTCCGGATTGCTGCCATTTTTTAGCCAGTTTTCTGCTCTCTTTTGACAACTCTGCACCAAAAAAGTCGATAAGCCGTAAATTTCCCAGCCCAATTCTATTTCCGTTTAGTTTGGCCCGAACGCCCATACCTGTAACCGCCTCAAAATCATCCACCTCGAGAAGGGAAATATTTTTGGCACGGGTTCCTTTCACGATGGATTCGGCTACAGGATGTTCGCTGTTTTTATCAACCGAAGCAGCCAGCTGTAGAATTTCATCATCTTTTCGGCTACCGTTGAAAGAGACATAGGATCTCAAAGCGGGCTTTCCTACGGTAAGGGTTCCTGTCTTGTCCACGATAACCGTATCTATCTTATTCATTTCTTCTATGGCCCCTGCATCTTTCACCAGCACGCCCGATTGTGCTGCTCGTCCGGTACCTACCATAATAGACATGGGCGTTGCCAGTCCCAGTGCACAAGGGCAGGCAATCACCAGCACAGCAATTGCATTAACAAAAGCATACACCAGCGCAGGCTCAGGTCCCCAGAAATACCAAATGATAAAGGTCAGTATGGCAGCCGAAACGACCACCTGCACAAAATACTTAGCCACCGTATCGGCCAGCTTTTGGATGGGTGCTCTGGAGCGACTGGCTTTGTTCACCATATCAATAATTTGAGCGAGCAATGTATCAGAGCCTACTTTTTCGGCTTTCATTTTAAAAGTCGTTCTGCCATTCACAGCGCCACCGATAACTTTTTCTCCCTCAACTTTCTCTACCGGGATAGATTCTCCGGTAATCATGCCTTCGTCAACAACAGCAGATCCCTCGAAGATAGTACCATCCACCGGAATTTTTTCTCCCGGCCGGATTTGAAGGATATCCCCGGTCATAACCTCTTCAACCGGAATTTCCTGTTCCTTCCCATTACGGATTACTCTTGCTATGGGCGGAACAAGGTTGAGCAGTGCTTTTATGGCAGTATTGGTTTTGCTGTGAGCACGTAATTCCAGAACCTGGCCTAACAGAACCAGTGTAAGGATAAATGCTGCTGCTTCAAAATAGAGGTGAACGTAACCCTGAGCATCTTTGAATTGAGCAGGGAAAAATCCGGAAAAAAACATTCCCAAAACACTAAACAGGAAAGCGGCACCCACACCGAGTGAAATGAGTGTCCACATATTTGGCGACCATCTTCGTATTGAGTTCCATCCCCGCACAAAGAATTCCCCACTTGAAAAAAAGACAACGGGAATTGTCAAAATAAACTGAACCCATCGCCAAACATTTTCGGGTGCTATTTTCGTAAAGTCTATAAAAGAGACATAATCGGACATGGAAATAATGAGTACGGGTAAGGATAGTGCCAGGGCAATCCAAAAGCGGTTGGCCATTTTTTTATAGGCTATTTCCTCTTCACTTTTCTCACCACCTTTTTCGGGAACCAGATCCATCCCGCACTTAGGGCAGGATCCGGGTTCATCACTTTTCACCTCGGGATGCATGGGGCAGGAATAGACTACCGGCTTCTTGCTTTCCAGACTTACCTCCTTTACCAGATGCATTCCGCAAACCGGGCAATCGCCTGGCTGATTGTAAGTTTTATCACCTTCGCAGCGCATGGAACAGTAGTATTTGCCTGAGGCTGCTGCCGGTTGTTCAGATGCCTTCATTTCGTGCGTATGGTTATGCCCATCATGTGTATGTTTGTGAGACGAAGAGGCATGGCTGTGTTGTGCATGCTCTCCGGAAGAGGAAACAGGAACCAAATGCATACCGCAAACCGGGCAGTCGCCTGGCTGATCGTAAGTCTTATCGCCTTCGCAGTGCATGGGACAGAAATATTTCCCTGATTCCGAAGCCACGGCCGGTTGTGCCGGCGCCTTCATTTCGTGCGTATGGTTATGTTCACCATGTGCATGCTTGTGGGATGCCGATGCACTCTGTTCGCCATGTTCCCCGGAAGAGGAGACAGGAACCAAATGCATGCCGCAAACCGGGCAATCGGATGGCTGATCATAAGTTTTATCGCCTTCGCAGTACATGGGACAGAAATATTTCCCTGATTCCGAAGCCACGGCCGGTTGTGCCGGCGCCTTCATTTTGTGCTTATGGTTGGCACCATGTGCATGCTCGTGGGACGCGGAGGCACTCTGTTCGCCATGCTCTCCGGAAGAGGGCACAGGAATCAAATGCATTCCACAAACCGGGCAATCGGCTGGCTGATCGTAAGTTTTATCACCTTCGCAGTGCATGGGGCAGAAATAATTTGTGTTTTCTACCTCTTCGTTTTTATTTGATTTTGAATGAGTATTCATTTGTTTAGAATTATATATTTTAAATTTCTTCACCCGGCAGTTTTGTATGAAAATAAAACCGGACTCCTATTAAATATCCTTTAAAATGTGGTCGTATTCTACTTTAGTAATTTCACCACTGGCATACCTTTTTGACAGAATATCACGCGCTGTTTCCGAATGATATCGGTTTCCGACAGCACTTCTGTCGAAGAGGAGATAAAGCAGCCAGACAAAGAGAGCCATCATTATCAGGCCTCCTATCCACCAGTAGCCCATTCCCCATCCTATATTTCCAAAATTCATCATGGCTTTAATATTTATACGATTAATATTTTATTTAATTCTCATTTTTAAACTTATATCCATTGGTACTAAATTTCGGTCAATATTAATATGTTGTAAATATACCTAATTTTTAATGTGTGTTTTCTTTAATTCATTGGATATAAGCCTCATTTTCGTCTATAATACAGGCATCGTAGGAAAAAGCTTCATCCGAATCGAAGCTGTCCTGTCCATAATTTTTAGCTGTTTTCCCCCAGACCAACGCGTAGTTCATGGCCAGCAAATCGACAACAGTAATAATAGATGCAAGAATGAAAAGTTTGAGTAACATGATTTTATGTTTTATTTTTATAATTATGTTTTTTATCTACAGCAGGAAGGGCCTTTTCTTCCATACGTTTTTTTATTCTCTTTTGCGAGGTTTGAGATTAGATTGCTGAAGAGTCCCTGATTACGTTTGGCCGGTAACTTCTGGAAATCGAATGAAGCCCTTGACAGGGCATCTTTGAGAGAAGCCGGAGATTCCAGTTGCGGATAGTAATCAACCTCCACGAAGTCCAGCCCAAAATGCAAGCCTTCAACCCCTTCCAAACCATTTAATTCCTGCAGAACACTGTTCTCATATTCGCCGGAAATAATCTTTTTTGAATGAAATCGTATTGTATTTAGATAATTTTTCATGGCTTTAAATTTTCTACAAACATAGTATCAAACAGTATCTTAGGCATTACACAATTATGGGAAAGACTTATATGTTTTTTAGATTTGGCTGATAATGACTGTAAGTAAAATCGGTGGAAATATTGTCTATGTACTGAAAAAGAACAATTCAAAAAAAAGAGCCTGCTCGTCAACAGTATCCTGTATCAAAGCAAGCCCTAACGGGAATTGGGGACAATATCTGTTACAAAGAGGCAACCACCCGTTGTAGTTTTTCACTGATTTCCAAGGCGATGCTCTTCATCTCCAGGTTATCAACTTCTGCCATGGCGGCAACAGGATCAATAGAACTCACCTCTACCTCGCCTCCATTTTTCTGAATGATAAAGTTGCAGGGGAGCATTGTTCCGATTTTGTCATCGGCCGTAAGGGACTTTAAAGCATAAGGTGGGTTACAGGCTTCCAATACCATATACTTCCTGAAATCCACGTTTAACTTTTCTTTTAGTGTTTTCTGAAAATCAATTTCGGCAATCACGCCAAAACCTTCTTCTTTCAACGCTTTTTTTGTGCGGTCAATGGCTTCTTCAAAAGAAGCGCCTGCTAATGTTTTAGTGAAATAGTAACTCATGACTTTATTTTTTTTATATTGATGAATACTTTATAAATATGGTACAAAAGTAAACAGTCTATGAAGATGGTATGTTACATAATTCTATCAAAAATTTATATATTTTCAGAATCATATTTTTAAACAACTTAGCACTATTGAAAAGCAGCAGGTTCTGTCCGGTGAGCAAAACGGTAAATCCTTCCCTTTTCAAAAAAAGAGACAGTCCGTTTAATTTTTCCGAATATCCGGTTCGTCAGGTTACCAAACTCCACCGGAGAGGATAAGGTTAGTTGATGACATTAACCTCACCGGTTCTGATCCGAATAGATTTTTCAACGTTTGAAACAAAAATCCAGCCATCACCGCTTTTCCCGGTATAACCATATTTTTTAATCACCTCCGTCAGCACATCCAGTCGATTTGCAGGACAGATCAATTCTATCTTTACCACAGTGGAATATTTCTGAACCAGATCAATAGAATAGCTGAAGAATTCGCTGTCTGCCCACTGGGACAGTGCGTTAGCATCAAGAACAGTCATTCCTGAAACGCCTTCCCTCTCCAATTTTCGGATAACAATCTCAGCCTGTTCTTTTCTAACGTAAGCCTTAATTTCTTTCATAGTTTTATTTTTTAAGGATTAAACTTTATACCAGCAGTATAAACTTTTCAAATCTGTTTTTATCAAGGGAGAAGAGGCTGGTTCTCTTCTCCCTTTCATCTTTTTGTGCACCCCACATCGGGTTAATTTTCCTCCTCTAATAAGGTAGCTTTCTTAAATTTTCTCTTCTTAATCATATAGAAGATGGCGGGGAAAATGGTTAATCCCAGTATCATAGTAGTAAAAATACCACCGATCATAGGTGCTGCAATCCGTTTCATCACATCGTTGCCTGTAGCACTTCCAATCATAATTGGCAGCAAGCCAAGAGCCAGCACCAGAACGGTCATCATTGTCGGACGAATACGTTTTACCGCACCATCAAAGATGGCATCGCGCAAATCGTGCAGGGTATTCATTTTACCTTGTTTCACTGCCTTATCGTAAGCAATATCAAGATAAAGCATCATGACAACCGCTATTTCGGCGCTAACCCCGAGTAAAGCAATCATACCCACCCAAACAGCGACACTCATGTGGAATCCGGCAAAATAGAGAAACCAAATAGCACCCACGAGGGAGAAAGGAAGTGAGAGTAAGATGATGCCTGTTTTTACAAACGACTTCGTATTAAAATAGAGGAGCAAACTCACCAAAAACAAGGTAATAGGAATGACAAGCGCCAGTCTTTTGTTGGCACGCTCCATATACTCGAACTGCCCGCTCCAAATCAGTGAATACCCCTGTGGGAGATGTATCTGAGCTTCGACGGCCTTCTTTGCTTTTTCCACATAGGAACCAAGGTCCGTATTTTTAATATCGACATAAACCCAGGCATTGGGCATCGCATCTTCCGATTTGATGGCGGGAGGGCCTTTCTTCACCACAAAAGTTCCCAGCTGGTCAAGTGGAATATTCCCTCCTTTTGGAAGCGAAACCAGCACCCGTTTTAAGGCGGGTATATTTTCACGGTAGTCACGTTGGTACCTTAAATTAACAGGATACCGTTCCAGTCCTTCCACCGTTTTCGTGATGTTCATCCCTCCTACGGCGGACATAAAGACATCTTGCACAGCACCGACGGTAAGGCCGTAGCGGGCAATGGCATCACGATCAATATCAAAGTCCACATAATTACCCCCTTCGGAGCGTTCGGCATAAACTGAGCGCGTTCCGGGAACTTTCCGAATCACCTTTTCAATCTCTTTCCCGAGACGCTGGAGTACACCTAAATTTGGACCACCAATTTTTATTCCTACCGGAGTCTTTATCCCGGTAGAGAGCATGTCTGTCCTTGCCTTTATGGGCATAGTCCACACATTGGTCACACCTGGTATTTTGAGGGCTCCATTCATCTTACTAATCAGATCTTTAACCGTTATATCCTTAGGCCAGTCACTTTTCGGCCTTAGCCTGACAACAGTCTCTATCATCGACAAAGGAGCCGGGTCAGTGGCAGTTTCTGCCCTTCCGATCTTACCAAAGACAGATTCTACTTCGGGAAATGATTTGATGATTTTGTCGGTTTGCTGTAATAACTCACGGGCCTTGGTAATAGATATTCCCGGCAAAGTACTGGGCATGTAAAGCAGGTCACCCTCAAATAGCGGAGGCATAAACTCCGAACCAAGTTTTTTGTAAGGGAACAAGGTAGCACCAACAATCAGCAAAGCTGAAACGATTACAAGCCATCTCTTTTTCATCACAAAATCAACGATAGGATGATAAATATTCATCAGGAATCTTGTAATCGGATTATCTTCTTCCTTTACCATCTTACCTCGAATAAAAAAGTGCATCAAAACCGGAACAATGGTAATGGCGAGAAGAGCAGCTACAGCCATGGAATAGGATTTTGTATAAGCCAGGGGTTTAAACAAGCGGCCTTCCTGATTTTGAAGTGCAAATACCGGCAGGAAGGAAACAACAATGACGAGTAAGGCAAAAAAGATGGTAGGGCCTACTTCTTTTGAAGCATCCAAAATAACCGCCCAGTGTGGTTTCTGCTCTTCTTTCGGTTTTAGCTGGTTGTGTAGGACATGAAACTGCGCATTCTCAACCATAATAATGGCAGCATCCGACATGGCTCCAATGGCAATGGCAATTCCTCCAAGAGACATAATGTTGGCATTCAGTCCCTGCAGGTGCATGACGAGCAAAGCACCCACCGTTGCCACGGGAAGCGTAAAGATAGCCACGAGTGAACTTCGAAAGTGAAAAAGGAAGACAAAGATAACCAATGAGACAATCAATATCTCTTCAAGCAGCTTATCTTTCAGGTTGTCAATGGCTCTGTCGATAAGCCCGGATCGGTCATAAGCCGTAATGATTTGCACATCGGCCGGAAGTGATTTTTTCAATTCCGCCAGCCTTTTCTTGACACGCTCTATAACTTTAAGGCCGTTCTCACCAACGCGCTGGATCACAATACCCCCAACCACTTCGCCCTGACCGTTCCAATCGGCCACTCCGCGACGTAATTCAGGGCCAATGTCAATATTGGCCACATCTTTCAGATAAACGGGAGTTCCTGTAGCCTGGTTTACCCCAATGGCAATCATTTGGAGGTCTTTCACATTTCGTATGTAGCCCAGGCCTCGAACCATAAACTCCATTTCTCCCATTTCGAGTAGGCGGCCTCCTACATCATTATTACTCTGTTGGATGGCCTTTTTGATCTTTGCGAGAGAAATATTATAAGAAGCCAGCTTTATGGGGTCGATGTTCACCTGATATTGCTTTACAAAGCCGCCAACACTGGCCACCTCAGCTACGCCGGGAACGGCAGACAGCTGATAACGCAAAAACCAATCCTGTATGGAACGCAGTTGTGCGAGACTCCTCTTCTTCGATTTCAGTACATATTCATACACCCAGCCCAGGCCTGTGGCATCAGGCCCCAGTTCAGGTGAGACCCCTTTGGGCAACTGGCTTCGCATGGAACTTAAATATTCCAGCACACGGCTTCTTGCCCAGTAAAGGTCAGTGTTGTCATTAAAAATGATGTAAACCAGCGAGAAGCCGAAAAAAGAATAACCTCTTACATCTGTGGCTCCGGCAACGGAGAGCATTTTTGTGGTGATAGGATAAGTAACCTGATCTTCCACAATCTGAGGACCTTGTCCGGGGAATTTTGTAAGAATAATTACCTGCACATCACTGAGGTCGGGGATGGCATCCACGGCAGTATTTTTTATAGCGTAACCACCGACTAATATTAAGACTACAGTCAGGATAATGACCATCACCTTATTGTTGAGAGACCATTCTATAATTTTAGCTAAAAAGCCTTCCTTTTTATTTTCTATAGGTGTCATTTTATCTCCTTTTTTATATGAGTTTAATTATAAGAGAGCCTGTGTTTTTCAAATTATTTTTGAGATCAACACGTGTTTTGCGAAGTTTCATGCTCTGAACAATATAAGCACCTGAATTGTATGATATTAAATTCTGATTCATAATGTCAAGAGTGTTGTTATCTCCACTTCTATCAATGGCTTTCAAATTAACGGCTTCCTTTCCTGGTGAGGTCAGACTTCTTTTTATCGTTCATCTCGACCTTTTTACCGGTCGATTTTTTCATGTCCATGCCTTTCATATCCTTTTTCTCCTTTTTGGCAACAGCCGGCTTTTTGGCATTCTTATTCGTTTTGGATGGCATGAAACCACTTAATGCAGCATTCAGGTTAGACTCGGAGTCGATGAGGAATTGTGCCGAAGTAACAATACGTGTTCCGGCTTTCAATCCGCTCAGCACCTGATAATAACCTTTGGAATAAGCACCAAGTTGAACTTGTACCGGCTTAAATTTTCCGCCTCCCAAAGCAACAATAACCGTATTCACCCTTCCGCTACGCAATATGGCCTGCTCGGGAACAAGTGGATAAACACCAAAGCTTTTCCCTTTTATATCAACCGAAGCAAACATACCGGGCTTAAGTTCGCCATTGGGGTTGGGAAGATCAATTCGAACTTTAATAGTACGTGTCTTGGTGTCGAGTGTGGGATAAATAAACGAAACTTTTCCCGTGTAACTTTTGTCCGGAAGGTAGTCAAACGATACCCGTACATGGTCGCCCAATCCGATTTTAAACAACTCGTACTCGTAAATATCGGCAAGAATCCATAAATTACGCAGGTCGGCAATCTTCAACAGGGGAGTTCCCCGGTTGATTTTGGCACCTTCTTCAACACCTTTGTACAAAACGGTTCCATCAAAAGGAGCAGTGAGGATAATATATTTATTAACCTTTTTTGTCTCTTTCAGATGTTGAATCTCAGCAGTTGTAACATCGAGCAGTTGTAATTTCCGAATAGCATTTTTAGTTAAATTACTCCTTGCTCCTGAGGTGCTCATGGCATTATCGTAAGCCAGTGCAGTGAGATATTCCTCCTGTGCTGCCACCAGTTCGGGCGAATAAATCTTAATCAGCTTATCGCCTTTGTGTACCTTTTGCCCGGTGTAATTGATGTACATCTTATCAATCCAGCCGCCTATTTTAGTGGTAGCCACATACTCATTTTGTTCATCGGGATCCAAAATTCCGTTTGTCAACACATCGGCATTTAACTCACCTGCCTTCACTGTTGCTATCTTCACATTCATGTCCTGCTGCATAACGGGGTTGACAGAAACCACACCGGCTGCACCGGAAGCATCGGCATAAACAGGAATTAGTTCCATACCCATGGATGATTTACCCGGAGCATCATGTATCTCATTCGGATTCATGGGAGCACGCCAGAATAAGACCTTTCGTTTTTTGGTTTTCCCTGACTTTTGGTTTGTTTCACTTTTTGTGGAAGAGACTTCTTGTTTCAAGGCTACTCCCGCATAAAAATAGTATCCGCCTACGCCTAGTGCAGCACCGATAACTATTAAAGCTGTGTAGATAAAAATTTTCTTATTCATGTTTGTTTACTTTTATTTTTCAATTAATATGTTAACCTCGAACCGGTTAAAAATTCGAGTTGTGCAATCTGGATGGTGTAGTTGGTTCGCAGCTTCGCCAGCTCAGTCTTTATTTTCAAGATATCGTCTTCTGCCTTAATAACGTTTACAAAGTCAATCTTATTCACCTGATAATCAGCCATCGCAGCTTGATAAGCCTGTATAGTTTGTGGTAACAGGATTTTATCCAAGAGTTTTTCACGGCTGCGTAATTCGTCGATTTTTGCATTAATTTTTCCAAATGACTGCCGTAGAATTTGCAAAGAAGAATGGAACTGCTGGCCATAGAAGTCCTGAAGATAACGCGTTTTGTTCACTGCAGCTTTTATGCTTCCGCCATAACCCAGTGGGATGCTAACTCCCACCACGATACCGAGAAAGTCGGGATAGTTAACACCTGTGGCCTCGTTATGGCTTCGTAACGTGTATTGCATTCCCACCTTAAAATTGGGGTAGTATTTTTGTTCGGCTTCTTTTTGCTGTAAAGCTGCCTTGTTCTGGTAGAGTTTTATTCCTTTTAATAGCGGGCGGTTGAGGGCAGCAAGCTTTAACAGGGTATCGGTTACAAAGACCTCGTGGCTTATAGGCCGGATCTTCAGCGTAGCAATAGTTATACGTCCATCGCGCAACAAATAAGCATTAAGTTGAGCCTGCATCGACTGCACCCCTCCCCTCAGTGCTTCTATTTTATCTCTTACATGGGTAATCTGCACCTCTACCTGCACAATGTTTTCGAGGCTGGCGGTACCCACCTCAAATTTTCGTTTGGCTACCAGCGAGACCTGTTTCAGTAAACTCACACTTTCCTTCGCCAACTCAATTTCGCGGCGTTTCTCCTGAAGCGTAAAGTATAGAATAGCCATTTGCTGTGCAATCTGATTTTTGAGGTCAGCAACTTCCTGTTTTACAATAAGGGTATCCATGGACTTCACCTCGGCTTTTGCCTTTAGCGCCCCAGGAAACGGGATGGCCTGCGTAAGGTTCAACGCAGTACCGGTCATGGCTTCCTGACGAAACGAAAATGAGTTGACGGGCACATTAAGCAACCCAACAGAAAAAACAGGGTCGGGAAGATGGGTTCCGATGGAAATATTTTCCCTGGCCATGTTCAATTTTGCCTGCAACAATTTGATTTTAGGGTTGACCTCAACGGCCTTCCTCACCAAAGCTTGCAGCGTCCCGGTGTTTTGTGCCGGGAGTACACCTCCTAAAAGCAGAAGGATCATTAGAAACAGCAATGTTTTTGTTTTCATGTTACGCATTTTTATTTTGGTTGCATTCAATCTTTAAATGTAACTCTTTGATT
>VAPK010479563.1_pt1 | contig 12681 bp, 7 predicted proteins | sample 3395031 | NCBI WGS metagenome assembly VAPK01 (sample SAMN08290443, study PRJNA428436) | hydrothermal vent metagenome | isolation source: Deep-sea hydrothermal vent chimney 1 | place: Pacific Ocean: Juan De Fuca Ridge | reverse complement strand
CAATCGTCTCGCACGCTCTCGACGGTGATGTCCTGGCCCCGAGCGGTGCCCTCGGTCAAGCCAATGAAGTATTTGGCAATGGTTCCACCAGCGGCGGAATAGACACAACCTGTCGTCTCGCAGTCTTGGTGGGCCAGGTAGACAACGACGGGAGTCACGAGCCTTGGGTCAAGCTGCTCGGACATGGCGCCAAGCAGTTCCTCGGTCATGCGGGTTTTGGCTACCGGAGCAATGGCATTGGCCCGGATGTTGTACTTGGCCCCTTCTTGGGCCAGAACTCGGGTGAAACCGACAAGGCCCATCTTGGCTGCGCCATAGTTGGCCTGACCAAAGTTGCCGAGTAGGCCCGAGCTGGACGACGTATTGATGATCGCTCCAGATCCTTGCTCACGCATGCGGATCCAGGCTGGCTGGGTGACATACATGGCACCACGCAGATGTACGTCGAGGACCAGAGTCATCATCTCTTCGGTCATATTGTGGAAGCTCTTGTCTCGCAAGATGCCAGCATTGTTGACCACAATGTCGATCTGGCCAAAGGCGTCAATTGCGGTCTGCACGATCGCTTCGCCGCCTTCCTTGGAAGCAACAGAGTCTCCATTGGCTACGGCCTCGCCACCAATGGCTTCGATTTCCGCCACGACTTCCTCGGCTGGGCTCTTGGAACCGTCGCCGGTGCCATCCACTGAGCCACCAAGGTCGTTGACAACAACTCGGGCGCCCCGACGGGCAAATTCCAGAGCATGTTCACGGCCGAGACCGCCGCCAGCACCAGTAATGATTACTACTTTTCCTTCAAATCCGAGTTCTGCCATCGTTCTCTCCGCTTGTGACCCCAAAGGGGGTCGTTGTCCGATGGCGTGAGCATAGATCGGCCAAGGGAGAACGAGCCAGATCAGGACTTGAAGTTCCTTGTCCTGTCCTAGGACGGATCAGTCCTCATCTGGTTCGGACAGCCCGATACAGACCATGCATTGTTGCTCAAAAGATGTGGCGAGAGCGGCTTCTTGGTCGGCTTTGGATTGGTAGGTTGGTTGGTCATTGCGAGGCGTGCGGGTGTCGCCACCCGTCGACACACTGGTTCCCTCAACAGTGGGTGAATGTTGGGCATCTTGACCTTGTCGGGTCCAAGACAAGGGATCCAGCTTCCAGTCGTCGTCAATCCAGCGATAGGTGAGTTGGGCCAGATCTGGCTCGGTCATGGCTAGGGCCGCCTGTAGCGCGTCGACAAGAATCGATCGTTGGGTTGCGGCATCGGCCATCGGACCAGACGTGTGGCCAAGCGGTACATCGAGGAAGGCGGTTCTTGGAGGGTTGGCCCGTTCGGTGATGGAACGAGCAGAAGATAGGCCAATGGTGGGGAAGCCGTTGGCTTCGAGGTGACGTGCGATCAGACCGACCGACTGGTGGCAAACCGGTCAAACGGGCACCAGCAGCACGAGGTCGGGTTCTTGTGCCTTCACCTGGGCAAGTATGTGCTCGGCAGTCTCGGCCATCAGTCGTCTGGTTGAGTAGATACCACCCATGAACCCGACAGCCTGGGATGCCACCGCTGCGATGGTTCCGTCCTCGGCCAGATCCCGTAACCGGTCAAGGGGAAAGACACAGTTTGGATCCTGGGAAGCATCGGTCCAGTCGTAAGCGAAATGGTTGATTCGCAAGTCGGTGGTCGGCGTGTCGGCTGGGATGAGGCGGATGGAGGTGTCGTCCTTGGTGTGGAGGGCGACCTGGCCTCGCACATAGATCCCTCCTGAACCGATCAGCATGACGGTGCATTCGGACAAGGGCTTGTCAATGGGAGCGAAGGCTGGTGTCTCGCTCCGCTCGGCCCAGGCATAGTCGGGGTAACCGAGACCCCCATACAGCTTCTTGGTTTCAGCGATGTAGTCCGGGGCTGGCAGTGCTGATAGCCCCGCAAGGACCTCACCGATATTGCCCAGTTTCCTATTTGTGTCGTTCATCTGACTCACTTATTTGGATCGCTTAGTCGAGGTCCGGGGCGTTCTCCGCCGCATAGGTGGACCACTTTTTGTAGTCAATCTTGCCATTGGCGGCTCGGGTTAAGGACTCAACCAGCAAGATCTGCTTGGGAGCCTTGTAGTGAGCGAGTGACCCCTTGACGTGATCAATGAGTTCGGTTGGGTCAACAGTGGAACCCGAACGGTTCTGGACAACAGCGACGACGCGCTGCCCGAACCGGTCATCGGGTACGCCGACAGCGATGGCGTCCTCGACATCCTCACTGGTCTTGAGTGCTTCTTCGACCTCTTCAGGGAAAACCTTCTCGCCACCAGTATTGATACAAACGGAGCCCCGACCAAGCAAGCTGATGGTGCCATCAGATTCAACCGTTGCGTAGTCACCGGGAAGTGAATAGCGAACCCCGTTGATGGTGGGGAAGGTTGCTTCGGTCTTGGCTTCATCCTTGTAGTAACCGACCGGCAATGTGCCCTGCACACCCAGGCGACCGAGGTCGCCGGATCCCGGTTTGACCAGCTCGCCATCATCACGAATGACAACGGCCCGATCACCAAGATCGAATTTGGCGGTGGTCGAGATGTTCTCCTTGGTGGAGAAGCTGACCCCCATCCCAAGGGCCTCTGATGAGCTGAGGGCATCATAAATCATCATGGTTGGCATATGGTCCAGCAAGCGTTCCTTGATGTCCTGGCTCCACATGACACCGGAGCTCATGATGAGCTTGATTGTGGAAAGATCCCAGCGGTCAGGGTTGGCATCGAGGGCTTCCAGGATCGGTCGGGCGAACACGTCACCAACAATGACCAAGTTAGACACCGAGTTGTTCTCGATGGCGGTCAGCAATTCGTCAACGTCATAGGCGCGCTGGGTCAGGGTCACAACCGTGCCACCCTGGGTGAGCTGGCTGAGGCTGGTGATCTGACCGGTGCCGTGCATAAGAGGCGCACCAGGAAGACCAACCGGACCAGGGGAGTCAGCCAGGGTGGCACGCCACTGCTCCAAGGTGACGTCGGGTCCAAGGGGGAGCGGATGGGTACGCGATCCCAACATGAGCAGGTCATGCTGGGTCCACATGACACCCTTTGGCATGCCGGTTGTTCCACCGGTGTACAAGAACCACAGGTCGTCTCCTGAGCGGCCCCATGCAGCCGAAACGTTGTCGTCGGTCCCAGCGTCACACGCTTCTTCCCACGGTGTGGCCCAGGTTGGACATGGGTCGGATCCGTCATCGACGTGGAGCCAGAGCTTGACCTTAGGGCATCGCTCTCGAATGGTCTCGATGGTTGGGGTGAAGATGCCATGGAACATGACAACGGCCGCATCGGAGTTGTCCCAGAGATAGAGCAACTCGTTCTCGGCGTAGCGGTAGTTGGTGTTGACGGGAACCAGAGAATCCTTGAAGCAGGCGAACACGCCCTGCAAGTACTCTGGGCAGTTGTAGAGGTACTGGGCAACCTTGTCTTGGCGTTCGACCCCGGCGTCCAGCATGGTCGTAGCCAGACCGTTGGCTTGTCGGTTGAACTCGGTCCAACTTATCTCTGTGTCGCCGTGTATCTGGGCCAGGTTGTCACCCCGCACTTCGGCACAGGTTTCCCACAGGTCTGCGAAGTTCCATCCGGTCATAAGCACGGTGTAGCCGATGAGTGAGCCATCCGTCACATCGAGACTGGGACTGGTCTGCTACTCCCGCTTAGGTGAGAGTGCGTGAGTGGTCGCGTAGTCCGTCCAACGTTGATAGCTGATCTTGCCGTTGGCTGCTCGTTCAAGCGAATCGACGACGAGTACCAGGCGAGGCGCCTTGTAGTGAGCAAGATCGGATCTGACCTGGTTGATGGCCGCTCTGGTGTCCAAACCAGCTGGCGCGTGAACAACCGCAGCAACCGATTGGCCAAATCGGTCGTCGGGAATACCCACAACGATGGCGTCACGGACTGTGGCGACGCGTTTCAGGGCCTCTTCTACTTCTTCGGGGAACACTTTCTCGCCAGCGGTGTTGATGCAGACCGAGCCTCGTCCCAACAGGTTGATGGTTCCGTCTTTCTCAATGGTGGCGTAGTCGCCGGGAATGGAGTAGCGAACTCCATTGATCATCGGAAACGTGGTGGCAGTTTTGTCGGCATCCTTGTAGTACCCAATGGGGGCGCGGCCCCGGACGGCGATCCGGCCGACTACACCCGATCCGGGGTCGACCAGTTCACCGTCATCGTCGATGACAACGGCGTTGACGCTGAGCTTGAACGAAGCGGTCTCCGCTGCGGAGTCTTTGGAAGACACCGACGAGCCAACACCAAGAGCTTCCGATGACCCGTATGCGTCGACAAGGATGAGCCGCGGGTAGTGATTCAGAATACCCTTCTTTGATTCGTTGCTCCAGATCACACCGCTGGACAAGATGACCCGGAGTGAGGACAGATCCCAACGGTCCGGCTCAGAATCGAGAGCATCGAGGATGGGTCGAGCAAAGGCATCACCGACGATGAAGATGCTCTTGACTTGCTTGGCAGCGATGGTTTCTAACAACTCGGCAATGGAGAGCTTTCGTTCGGTCAGGGTGATAATCGAGCCTCCGAGCGAGAGGCTGTTGGTGCTATTGATCAAGCCGGTCCCGTGCATCAGGGGGCAGGCGGGAATGCTGGCCGGTCCTGGTCGACCAAGAGCTCGGTCGCGTACGGCAGGAGAAAACTGCTTACCTGAGCTGGACTGCTCATGATCTGGTTTGGCCGGAAGGCTGTTGCCGTTTGGACCATCGACGACCAGGAACAGATCGTCTTGACGCCACATGACACCTTTTGGCATCCCGGTCGTTCCTCCGGTGTAGATCAGGACGAGGTCATCACCACTCCGGCCTTGTGGACATCGGACTGCCCCACTGGTGATCGTGGCGGCGGCCTGCCAATAAGGGGTGGCCCAGTCGGGGCATGGCCCGGATTGGTCATCGACCCAGAGCCAGGTGTGGATCTTTGGGACTTCGCTTCGGAGGGATTCGATGGTGTCAGCGAAGGCCCCATGGAAGACAACGGCGACGACATCGGCATCCTCCCACAGATAGGTCAGTTCGTTGGGGCCGTAGCGGTAGTTGGTGTTGACATGAACCAGCGAAGCTTTGGAGCAGGCGTAGAAGGTTTCCAAGTACTCGGGTCCGTTGTAGAGGAAGAACGCGACCTTGTCCTGGTGACCACAACCAGCGTTGAGTAGAAACTGCGCCAGGCCGTTGGCCCGATCATCGAACTGTCGCCAGGTACTCGCCTGGTCGCCGTGAAGTAGGGCTGGCCGGTCTGGCTGAGTCTGGGCGAGGGTCTCCCAAACATCGGCGTAGGTCCATCCGCTCGTGCCGGCCTGATTTGTATCGACAGCATCATTGCCCTGAGCAGCGTTCACCAGCGCAGCATTGTCCAAAGAGCTCACGTTGGGCAACACGACGGTAAAAAAGTGGGAAGATACATCGGTGAACAAACCGATCAAGAAACTTCTCGTCGCCAACCGAGGCGAGATTGCCATCCGAATTTTCCGAGCGGCCTATGAACTCGGAATCGAAACCGTCGCCATTTTTACCTGGGAGGACCGGCAATCGCTGCATCGTCTCAAGGCCGATGAGGCGTACCAGATCGGAACGGTTGGACACCCGCTGCGGCCATACCTGGACATTCAAGAGATCATTCGAGCAGCCCTGGCAGCGGAGGCCGATGCGGTGCATCCCGGCTACGGCTTCCTATCGGAAAGCCCGGAGCTGGCTGATGCCTGTGTCGAAGCAGGGCTTATTTTTGTTGGCCCACCGGGTCAGGTCTTGCGGTTGTGCGGCAACAAGATGAGGGCCCGAGAGCTGGCCTATGCTGCCGGTGTCCCCGTTCTGCAGCAATCCGAAGAGGTCACCGCAGAGACGGCGCTGGCTGCGGCTGAACCGATTGGCTTTCCGATCTTTGTGAAGGCAGCTTCGGGTGGTGGGGGGCGAGGACTCCGTCGGGTTGATAACCCGCCCGATCTTTCAGCCGCGGTAGCGACGGCACGTCGCGAAGCAGAAACGGCTTTCGGGGACCCAACCGTCTTCTTGGAACAAGCTGTCATTGAACCTCGTCATATCGAGGTACAGCTCGTTGGCGATGGTGAGGAGATTGTGCATCTCTTTGAGCGGGACTGCTCGGTGCAGAGACGGCATCAGAAGGTGGTCGAGATCGCACCAGCGCCAAACCTGGACCCGGCGATTCGTGACCAGATGTGTACTGAGGCGGTGAAGTTCGGGCATCACATCAGCTATGTAAACGCGGGAACGGTTGAATTCTTGTTGCAGCAAGACGGTTCGTTTGTCTTTATCGAGATGAACCCGCGTATCCAGGTTGAGCACACGGTGACAGAGGAGACAACAGGAGTTGACCTGGTTCGTACCCAACTTCGTATTGCTGCGGGCGAGTCATTAGTCGAGGTAGGGCTGACGCAGGATTCGATACATCAGCAAGGTGCGGCCCTGCAGTGTCGTATCACTACTGAGGACCCGGCCAATGACTTTCGGCCTGACACCGGTCGAATCTTGGCTTTTCGCCAGCCTGGTGGAGCCGGTATTCGCCTGGACGGCGGCGGCGGCTACGCCGGAGCGGAGATCACTCCCTACTTCGATTCCCTTCTGACCAAGCTCACCTGTCGGGGCCAGACTTTTGACGAAGCCGTCGCCCGCTCTCGGCGAGCGTTGGCCGAGTTTCGGGTCCGAGGGCCAGCCACCAATATTGCCTTCATCCAGGGAGTGTTGGATTCTGAGGAGTTTCAGACTGGAGGAGTCACAACATCATTTATCCAGCGTCATCCTGAGCTGCTGTTGGCCAAGCACGGAGGTGACCGAGCAACCAAGCTGTTGCGCTGGCTCGGTGACGTAACCGTGAACCGCCCAAATGGTGAAGGTCAGGGATGTGAGGACCCGACCACGAAGCTTCCCCCGAGGCCAACCGAGCTGCCAACGGATGGCTCGAAGCAGCGTTTGGACGAGCTCGGTCCGGAGGCATTCGCTACGTGGATGCGTGAATCCAAGGCTCTGCTTGTCACCGACACCACCTTGCGGGACGCCCACCAGTCAATCCTGGCTACTCGGGTACGCACCTTTGACCTGGTAGCTGGGGCACGGCATATTGCCCAACGCAGCCCCGGCCTGCTGAGCCTGGAATGTTGGGGTGGAGCGACCTATGACGTCGCTCTGCGCTTCTTGCATGAAGACCCATGGGAGCGCCTGGAGCGCCTTCGGGCGGCTGCACCAAATATCTGTCTGCAGATGTTGTTGCGTGGTCGCAATACTGTTGGGTACTCGGCTTATCCCGATGTGGTGGCTGAACGTTTTGTAGCCGAAGCCCACCGGACTGGCGTTGATATTTTTCGAGTGTTCGATGCGCTTAACTCAGTGGAGCAGATGAAGCCAGCCATCGATGCCGTGGGGTCCGTCGGGGCGATTGCCGAAGGAACCATTTGTTACACCGGCAATCTGGAAGACCCCGCCGAGACCCTGTACACCCTTGACTACTACATGGGCATTGCCGAGCAATTGGTTGAATCCGGCGTTCATGTGCTGTGCATCAAGGATATGGCTGGGCTCTTGCGGCCTGGAGCCGCGCATCGTCTGGTTAGCGCCTTGCGTGAGCAGTTCAGCAAGATACCTGTGCATTTGCACACCCACGACACTGCTGGTGGACAGCTGGCCACCTATTTGTCGGCCGCCATGGCTGGAGTTGATGCCATTGATGCTGCGGCCGCACCATTGTCGGGAATGACCTCGCAGCCTTCCATTGCTGCGGTAGCCGCAGCTTTTGAGCATTCTGACGTCGAACCGGCGATCGATCTGGACGGTCTCGGCTTCTTGGAGCCGTTCTGGGAGGCCACCCGGCGGGTCTATGCCCCATTTGAGGCTGGCCTGTCCTCTCCGACGGGAACCGTTTACCAGCACGAGATTCCCGGCGGCCAGCTCTCGAACCTGCGCCAACAGGCGATTGCGGTTGGCCTCGGTGAACGGTTCGAGGACATCGAATCGCTGTACGCAGCTTGTGACCAGATGCTTGGTCGCATTATCAAGGTCACGCCAACGTCCAAGGTGGTCGGTGATCTGGCCCTGCAACTGGCGGCCTCAGGACTCACCGTTGCTGACCTGGTAGCTGATCCCGCTTCTACCGATCTTCCCGACAGCGTGGTTGGGTTCCTTCACGGTGAGCTGGGAGAACCAGCGGCAGGGTTCCCCGAACCATTCCGCTCGGCCGCTCTTGTTGGTCGTCGGCCGAAGTCGACTCCGGAGTCCTTGAGTGACGAGGACCTGCAAGCACTTGATGGACCGGACGTTCGTGCTGCCCTCAGCCGCTTGCTCTTCCCTAAGCCCTTCGCCAGCTTCGAGGAACACCTTGAGGACTACGGTCAGCTGTCTCGACTCTCCAGCGACCTCTTCCTCTATGGCCTTGAGGTTGGGCAGCAAGATGTCTCCATCAGCTTGGAACGCGGCGTTCAGCTTCTGGTCGGGCTCGATGCCATTGGCGAGCCCGATGAGCGGGGTATGCGGCGAGTGGTGTTCCGGCTCAACGGACAGCTCCGACCATTGGATATTCGAGACCGTTCCGTTGGTCAAGACGAGGGTGGCAGTGAGCAGGCGGATGAGGCCAATCCAGGGCATATTCCGGCTCCATTTACCGGGATTGTGAGTGTGCAGGTTGAGGTCGGTGACGAGGTTGAAGCTAATCAAGCGGTAGCCCTGATTGAAGCAATGAAGATGGAGTCAGTTATCTCGGCCCCAATTTCCGGAGTGGTTGAGCGACTGGGTGGCGCTGTTGTGCGTTCAGTTGAACCTGGTGACCTTGTTCTGGTGATTCGGCCGGTCTAGGTCGACTTGCTCGCAGGTTCTGTGAACGCGCCTTGGCGATGAAAGAGACCTCGCTCCCAGCGCTTGGGTGTGCCGAGCACGGCGCGTGGATAGTCCTCGAAGAGCCAGCGGGCGAAGTTTCGGCGTGTCCATGGGGTTAAGGAACAGATCCGAAGACTGGCCGAGGCCCCAATCTTGGTGGCAAGCACCTTGGACAGCAGTCCGGCCAGTTGGTGGTCCCTCACCATGCCCGCCCGAAGGGTTCGCTCGTAGTTGGTCGTTGCTTGATCGGGCGAGTCGATGCCGACCTCAGAGATGATGCTTGCGGCCAACATCCCGGTTTCGAGGGCTTGGCCGATGCCCTCACCGGTCATCGGGTCGGTTGCTCTTGCGGCGTCACCGACGAAGATCACCCGTCTGTCAGTCAAGACCGTGTTTGGGAGACGGGCAGGGATTGGCAATGCCTTGTGGGGAGCTTCGGCCATGGCGTCGTTGCCAAGAACCTTACGAATATGCGGCCGCTGCAGGATATCTGGCCAGAGCGTCTTCATGTCCTGGATAGATGGTCCCGAATCGCGGTTTCCTGTGTTGCGAAGGATTCCGAAACCAACGTTGGCGGTGTTGTCAGCCAGCGGGAAGGACCAGACATAACCGGGCAAGAGGTCGGGTTCGAACCAGACGCAGAGTTCCTGAGATGCTTGCGGGCTGACATTGCGAAAGTACTGACGGAAGCCGTGCCAGTCTCCGCGGTAGCCCTCGGTTGCCAATCCGAGCAGCTTTCTGGTCGGCGACCACATGCCGTCGGCGGCGATGATCATCTTGGCCTCGTAGGTGCGGCCACCAGCACGCACCTCGACCCGGTCGCTGTGCTGACTGATGGATTCGAGCGCCGTGTTCTCCACCACGTGAGCGCCCGCAGCGCGGGCAAGATTCACCAGGGCGGCATCCAGCTCGCTGCGTCGAGCGACCGCGGCAAACTGGCCGCGACCTTTGGGTAAGGGGAAGGTGATGAGCTTGCGCTCCGGGCCTGCTACTTGCACATCGCTGACGGTGCGCCAGCTAGGAATCATTGCTGGGTCCAGACCAAGCTCTTCCAGGTGGCGCAGTGCGCCTGTGGTCAGGCCGTCACCACAACACTTCTCGCGGGGGAAGCTCGCCTTGTCGATGACGGTAACGGTTAGTCCCGAGCGCCGGGCACTGATGGCGGCGGCTGAACCTGCTGGCCCGGCCCCGATCACCAGGAGGTCACTCGTGGTGAGCACTACTCCGCGACGGTGGTTGTGGTTGTTTCGGCGATTGTGGTTGTTTCGGCGATTGTGGTCGTCTCGCCCTCAACGGTCGTTGTTGTCTCGCCTTCCACGGTCGTGGTTGTTTCACCTTCCACGGTCGTGGTTGTTGCGTCCGGGTTGGTCGTGGTGGTTGGTGCGGTGCTATTGCCGTTGCAGTCCAGCGCAAAACCGGGCCGGTAGACGGCAAAGACCTTGTCATCCTTGGTCTCGCCGTCGGGAAAGACCCGGCGTCGCTTGGTGGTCCAGCGGGTGCAGTGGCCCTGACTCGTCGAGGTGATTGTCCCGTCGCAGGCATCACCACCGCTTACCAAAGATCCATCCTTGGCAATGCAGAACACATCGATACTCTTGGTCGAGTAGAAGGTCACGGTGATGCTGGTGTCGGTCCAGGTCGGCCACACGAGGATTCCGTACTCGGTTGGATTGGTGACGATGAAGTCCGGTTTTGGCCAGGAGATTGTGGCTTCTCGCCCTTTGGGATACCGGCTGAAGTAGATGGAATGACTCTGATACTCATTGATGTCGAGTCCACCAAAGAAGGAGGCGTTCAGAATTGTGGTGGTGAACTGGCTGACTCCACCACCAACTTGATCAGCGTGTAGCCCGTTAGCGATTGCGCCTGCTGCCTTGAAGCCTCGAGCTCGGTCTCGCTTACCAACGACCTCGTTGAGATCGAAGCGCTCCCCGGGCCGGATGATGTAACCCTGGACAATCGAAGCCATGAGTTGGATGTTGGTGACGCGGTTCTCACAACACCGGTGGTTGGTGGTGAACGATGAAATCTCCTCGATGATGCCGAGTGCTTCCAGTTCAGCGACGCCCTCGTCGCTGCCGGCGATGCTTGGCTCCAGGCGGATTGTTCGAAGGGAGGCAGAATCGTCATCCTCAGCGGCGGCCCCGTCTGGGTCTTGGGCATTCTGGTCATCAACGATGGCTGCGGCCAGAAGACCGGTTTTGAGCAGGTCGCCGGTCTGCTCGTCGCAACAGACAACAGACTCAGCGGCGGGCACGATGATTGGTGTGCCATCGATGACCTTGAAAGTTGCTTGCTGGCCTTCTTCGCCCAGCGTTGGGAACAGAGGCTGCAGGGCAGCGGTTGCCATCTCGGTGTCGATGGCCCAGTCAAGGGTTCCGGTGTCAGTGAGTGAGATCCACGACCGGATGTCGGTTCCGTCCAGTTCGACTTGAGCGTCCAGTACCTGGATGGTGACCCGGTCGGCGGTGGCAGCATTGGCCTCATCCATGATGGCCTTGAGTTCCGCTGAACCAAGATCGGGTTTCAGCGGAACGGAGGCAACGGTTATCTCGTAGGGGGAGCCGCCGGCGATGGCTGCGGGCAAGGCTGCGGCCAGAACTCCTGCCTCAACAATGGCTCCATCGGATCCGGGAATGACGGTGAGCATGTTGCCACTCAGACCCAACTCCGGGTCACTTGGCATGGTGAGGAGTGGATTGATCAGGTCAAGGGTTGCTTGGTCAGCCACTGATTCGTCGAAGACATAGTGGGCTTCGATTGTTTCGTCAGAAAAGAATGTGCCGATCCAACGGAATGGACGGAGGAGGAAGAACCCGCCTCGTCGGGCAGCCAAGGCATCAGCGGCCAGGCGTTCGCCGTCGACGGAGGCGCCAAGGGAAACCGGATCAGTCGAAACTGAGGTGTTGCCGACAGTGATCGTGAGCGGTTCGGAGGAGAATCGAGTTGTGAGGTCTGTACCTGCTTGCGCTACATCGGCCTCGCTGAGGCCACCGAGGTTGGTTTTTTCAACGACTACGTTGCGGACAACGTGGTCCGCGGAAACTACTGAATCGATTCCCCAGGCCGCCACCAGAAGGAGGAAAAGGCCGAGGGGTACGCCCGCACCAAGGAGGGGCCACCGTCGCTTGTTAGACACAGCGGAACATTGTGCCAGGTCAGAGCCCCATTCGGGCATCACGCTTTTGTGTTGTCTTGAGAATGTGACAAGCTCTCGCTAACGAGAGGTTCTGAGATGGCAATAAATCCTGATGCGATCGGTAGTACAAGTGAGGGGAATCGGTGGTCCTGGACTTCAGATGAGGCGCTCCTCTACGCCTTAGGCGTGGGGGCTGGAGTGGCAGATCCGGTGGCCGAAGAGCTGGAGTTCACTACTGAAAACACGTCCGGCGTGAGCCAGCAGGCCTTGCCAAGCTTTTGTGTGATTAGTGCTCACAAGGCTCGTGGAGGCAGTAGTGCGCTGGCTTCGATTGGCTCGTTCGACCCGAGGATGCTGGTCCATGGTGAGCAGGGTTTTGTGCTCCATCGGCCAATGCCGGTATCTGGTGAGGTGACGATTACTGAGGAGATCACGGGGATCTATGACAAGGGCAAGGGAGCGGTCGTTGCTACCAAGTCTTCTGCCGTGTCGGTTGAGGACGGCCAGCCGCTCTTTGACCTGACTTCATCGATATTCATTGTTGGTGAGGGCGGTTTTGGCGGAGACCGTGGGCCGAGTGGTCAGAAGATCGTTGCCCCCGATCATGAGGCGGATCTGTCCATCACGTATCAGACTCGGCCAGATCAGGCCTTGCTCTATCGCTTAAGTGGAGACCGAAACCCACTTCACGCAGACAAGCAGTTCT
>VAPK010186374.1_pt1 | contig 12681 bp, 13 predicted proteins | sample 3395031 | NCBI WGS metagenome assembly VAPK01 (sample SAMN08290443, study PRJNA428436) | hydrothermal vent metagenome | isolation source: Deep-sea hydrothermal vent chimney 1 | place: Pacific Ocean: Juan De Fuca Ridge | reverse complement strand
GCAGGCCTCCGGTAATGATCAAAGTGATGTCCGATTGGCCACGCTTGTTCAGATAATGTCGCGCCCGAGCTAGCGCGGCAATGGTGGGAACGGAAATATGGTTGCGGAACAGTAACGGCGCTGCTCCAGTACCGCCACCTCGGCCATCAAGGATGATGTAATCCATGTCAGCTTGGATGGCAAATTCAATGTCTTGCTCAATATGGTTGGCGGATAATTTCATGCCAACCGGAATCCCACCACTGATTTCACGCACATGATCGGCAAACTGTTTAAAATCATCGGCTGTGGTTAACTCGGGAAAGGTCGCTGGAGAGATGGCGGCGGTGCCCACCGGGATGTTGCGAACTTGAGCGATTTTTTTGGTGACTTTGCTGCCAGGTAGATGGCCACCGGTGCCTGTTTTTGCCGCTTGCCCGCCTTTAAAGTGAAAGGCTTGTATTTTGTTGAGCTGTGTTTCATGGTAGCCGAATTGGGCGGAGGCTAATTCATAAAAATAGCGGCTATTAGCCATTTGTTCTTCAGGTAACATACCGCCTTCACCGGAGCAAATGCCGGTACCGGCTTGTTCGGCACCGGTAGCAAGCGCAATTTTCGCTTCTTCCGAAAGGGCACCAAAACTCATGTCTGAAACAAAAATTGGGATTTTTAAATGTAATGGCTGTTTGGCACGGGGACCAATCACCAGTTCGGTATTAACTGGGACATCGTCAAGCAAGGGTTTATTGGCAAATTGGGCCGTGAGTATTTGAATGTCATCCCAGTGTGGTAAATGTTGGCGTGGAACACCCATGGCATCCATCTCACCATGGTGTCCGGTTTTAGTGAGTCCATTGCTTGCCAGTTGATGGATAGTTTCCAGAGTGGGTTCTTCTGGGGTATTTCTGGCGGCCAAAGGTTCGTTGGTGGCGATATCATTGATTTTTTCGTCTTCTTCCAAGCGGGCGTGACTGCCATCGCAAAATGGCGGATTATTACTGCGTTTGCACATACATAAATAAGCTTCTTGGGATTCACCGACCGTGAAAGCTTGTGGGGTGAAGCTGGTATTGCGATGGCTGCCATCACAAAAGGGTTGGTTCTGGGCGAGTCCACATTTGCACCAGTAATATTCTTGTTCGGCTTTGAGTTGAACGGCGATGGGTTTGGTATCAGCAATTTTCGCTTTGGTCATGAGATGGCATCCTGCTAATAATAAGTGGATTGGATTTGTTCAAACATTTCAGGTTGTGATAACAGATAAGCAATGGTGGCGGTAATTATTAAACCGCTGATCACCGCTAATATGATTTTTAAGTAACTGTAGGGACGTTCACCACAGGTTTTTCCGGTACGGCCGTTGACTGCAAAACGATAGGTTTTGTCGCGGAAGCGAAAGGTAGCCATCCACACGGGTAATACCAAGCTTTTGAAGGTGGTGCGGTTATGATGCGTTTGAAGTTGATGGATTTGTTGTTGATCCCCGCCGATGTGGCGGCGTACGTCGGCGCGGATGGCTTGATCCATGACAAGTCGCGCTTGTTCAAATCCACTGTCTAGCTCTACTTGATGGAGCTCACTGTCGAAACCGCTGAGATAGGCGGCATCGAAGGTAGCTAGATTGACCAGGTCCCATGGAGCTAGTCGATTGGTGATTTGGCGTGGCAGGGTCTGGCTTGCCCCAATCAATACGTCGTCAAAGTGTCGGGCGACATGACCGCTGGTGGGTGTCCAGCGGATTCGGGGAACAGAGCGGGAGCGTACCACCTGGCGACCATTGATATTTGTGGAATAATTTTCCCTGACGTAATAAGTATCACCGCGCCGGCCCGAATAGCTTGTTTGGGTGTCGCTGTCGTAAGTCCAATAGGGGACATAGAGCCCTTGCAGGCGGGAGTCGCCTGCGGCATATTTTTTCAGCGCCGAGGGAGCAAACCATCGTGAGCCAAGCCACTTGCGAAAAAATTGCAAGGCTTGTTGTTCGGTGACTTTGAATGGCAACAGCGATTCTGCCTGAAACGATTTTATCAGCGCGGCATCGACGATCAGTGGTGTGCCACAATACGCGCATTGACCCGCATGGGTGCCGGGTTTCAGTTGTGATTGGGAGGCGCAGGTGGGGCACTTGATGGTTACTACGTCGTTGCTGACTGTATTTGCGTTGGCAAGCTTAGCCAGTGCTTTGCGAAAATTATGTTCCTTAATCGGTTTTACTGAAGCGGTAATATTTTGCTGATACCCACAGTGCTTACACGCGAGTGTGCCGGTCATCGGTGAAAATTTAAGTACCGCACCACAATTCTCACAGGGGTAGCGGTAGCGGGTCTCAGGTAACGGTTGCTCAGCGGCCGTGGCCGGAGGGATGTGGTCAGTCATTGCTTGGTAGCGGTGGTGGTTGTTGAGTTTGGGGAAAGAGCACCGATAAATCGCTAACTTCGCTGGCGGGCATCCATTGTGGCATGCCGCTTGTCCAGACTAAGGTTGTTGATTGCAGATTGCCAGCGAGGAGGTTTTTTTTCAATTCATCCAGCCCATAGGGTCCTTGCGATTGATTATTGATTGCCACATGATATTTTTTACTGTTAGGCAGTGGCGGTGGCGCGGGTGGCGAGGAGGGTCGGTTGAGTGATTGGCTGAAATTTTGGGCCATGGCTAAGCCTATTCCCATGCTCATGGCATCGGCTCCACTCCCTCCCGATGGATTTTTTGCACTGGCGCCTAGCGCGTCTGCTGCCTGATATTTCATAAAATTATCCAAATTACCGACAATGCCGATACTGGTGCGTTTATCCAATGCCTTTTCTACCTCGGGTGGCAATGATATGTTTTCGATTAATATTTTAGTTAATTCTAGCCCGTAAGCGGTAAATTCAGGTGCAATTCGGCTCGTTAGAAAATCTCCAAATTGGTCATAATTGGCCGCCATGTCCAGCACCGGAATGCGTGCTTCGGCCACTACGGTAGCGAACCGAGAAACAATCAGGTTGCGTAACTGATCACTGATTTCCTCTAGGGTAAAATGACCATCGGTACCGACGATTTCCCGAATGAAACGGTTGGCATCTTGAATGCGAATCACATAACTACCAAAGGCCCGGATTCTGACAGCGCCGAATTCTGTATCACGCATCATCAGCGAATTTTTGGTCCCCCATTTCAGATCGGTAAAGCGCCGGGTATTGCAAAAGTAAACTTCTGCTTTGAATGGACTATTGAAACCATGATCCCAGTGTCGCAAGGTGGTCAGCACCGGCAGGTTTTTGGTTTCTAGTTCGTATAGACCCGGCGTCAAGGTGTCAGCCACTTGGCCTTCGTTGACGAAAACGGCAATCTGACCTTCGCGTACGGTCAGCTTCGCGCCGTATTTAATCTCATTGCCATAACGTTCAAAACGATAGACAAGGGTATTATTGCTGTCATCAAGCCATTCAATGACATCAATAAATTGACTGAAAATTTTTCCCCATAAGCCCATGACTTAGTTCTGACTCGCTGTGTTGGTTTGCTCGGGTTGGTTTGCTTGTGAGCTAGCGGCTGACAAGGCGCCACGCAATTCGGTCTCTAAGGTTTCCAGTTGTTGTTCGGCATTGGCGCGGGCACGCTTTCCTTCATCGGCGATTTTTAGGCTGTCTTGGATGGTTTCGATGAGCGTCTGGTTGGCTTTTTTGATGACTTCAATATCGAATACCCCGCGCTCCAATTGTTTGCGGACTTCGGTATTGGCGGTTCTTAGGTTTTCCGCGTTGGATTGCAATAATTCATTGGTTAAGTTGGTGGCATCTTTGACGGTTTGGGCCGCTTGGCCTGAGCGATAGATGGTAACCGCTTGGGCGAGTTGCTGGCGCCACAAAGGGACAGTATTTACTAAAGTGGAGTTGATTTTATTGACGAGTCCTTTGTCATTTTCTTGTACTAGACGAATACTTGGCAGGCTTTGCATGGCGACCTGACGGGTTAGACGTAAGTCGTGTACACGTCGTTCCAGGTCGTCACGGACACTGCGCAGGTCTCGTAATTCTTGCGCTTTGAGTAGATCTTCGCTTTGTGTGGCGGTTTGTTCCAGGGCGGGCAGAATTTGTTGGTCCAGTTGTTTTATTTTTTCGTCCCCGGCAGCAATATATAATTCTAGGTCGTGATAATACTGCAGATTAGCTTGGTACAGGCGGTCTAGTGAGGTGATGTCGGTGAGCAGTTGAGTTTTGTGGCGTTCCATCTTAATGGAGATACCATCGATTTGTTGGCGGACTTCTTCGTAGCCCTGCAAAAATTCAACCACCGGTTTGGTTTTGTTAAATAAACGGGCGAAGAAACCTGGTTTGCGATTGGGGTCGAGTTTGTCTACATCAAAGCCCCGTATGGCGGCGACCATACTGCTGAGAGATTTGCCGGCGGCCCCCATGTCTTTGTTACGTACCCCTTCTAACATGTTGTCGGAAATGGTGGTCAGTTGTTGTTGTGCTTTGGTACCAAAAAAGATAATTGAGTTACTGTCAGATAGGTTTATTTCGCCTATGTGCTGGGTGATTTTTTTTTTATCGCTTTTATCTGCACTATCGTAGGTGATCAGTTTATCTTCGAGTTCTGGTAAGGCGATGGTACTTGCATCTGACAGCGTTTGGGAGGTAGTCAACGATTCCGTTGGTGTTGAGGTGGGTTTGTTTGTCATATGATACCTTCTCGTTTCAGTTGTGCCTGCAATACTTCGATCTGCACATCTAGATCGAACACGTCATTTTTTAATAGTTTTTCTTGTTGTTCTTTAAACGTATGCTCAATGGAGTCCAACACACGTCGGAAGTTGTCTTCAAGTTGTTGGGAACCGGCTTTTTTGTGGGTACGCGCATAGCCTTCGGTCACTTGCTGGGTACTTTGTAAATAGACCACAAGAAATTTTCGGGCTCGGCGTAAATCTTTTGGATCTTCCTCGATAGCGCGTAGTACAGCCTGTGCTTGAGTGGTGATTCGGTTTAGTCGTAGACGTAATTCCCTATGACCAATTTTGGCCGCTGCGGTATCAATGCTTTCGATGGTCTTTTCGGCTTCTTCTAGCGCGTCGAGTACCTCTTTAGCGGTGACGCCGGCGATGGTTGATCCCATTTTATCTTGACGGGGATCGATACCATACAACAGATAATAGCCGAGAAATGTAGCGATACTGAATGCTAGACTATTTAGCAGGCTATAACCTACCCCGTTGAAGGCAGTCACACCGGTGGCAAAAGCAACGGTAATACCGGCAATGAGCTTATAGGGTATGCTGGGAGCACGGGCAATTTTGCGGCGATGGTATTCCTGCTCAATCCTGAAGCCTTTACGGGCAAACATGGCGCCTACGATAAAGAGAGCAAAACCGAAACTGTTAGCAAGTACCGCGCCCAGCGCGCCCTTACCTAATGATACCAGCACTGCAAATACCAGCGGTAAGGGCAGGATCAACAGGAGCAAGCCTTTAGGTTTGGTTTTTTGTCGTTGCTGTTGCTCGGGTTTATAACGTTTTGCGGTCATTTTTCAGGCTGGCATTTTTTTATGCAAAAGTTTCTATTTTGTTAAAAACCTCAGTTAACGTGATGGGCCAACTGAGGTTTTAGGTTGATTCGACGCAAGCCTTTTATCATCAATGATGATGTAAATATCCGCTAAATGACGCGGGCATGTACGAAGCTTTGCCAACAAATACCACCCACAACGGCGACCAGGATCAACCAGCCGATGAATTTTTTGTAGAAATTAGGCATGCTAAAGCTTAAGAGGTGCCGACTGCGCTGTGCAAATAAGTAACTACGTTGTTATCTAATCCTAAGCGGCTGGCGAGCTGTTGCATATAATCCCGTTCGGCGTCAGTATCTACTTCGATGGCAAGCAATGAGGCGGCATAGATTTGCGCGCCCACTTGTGGATTAGGCACTGCGTTGATGATACTGTCGGTGTCGATGGGTTTTTTCATTTCATCGATAACAAATTGTTGTTCTTCGGAGGTGATGTCGCCTTCTTGCAATTTGCCCAGGATGCGCTGCGTTTCTTGTTCATCAATATTGCCATCGGCTTTAGCGGCATTGATCATGGCTTTGAGGGTTAACATGGCCACATCTTGTACTTCTTGCTGCTCCTGGTCATTTTCGGGTTGTCTAAGCCCGGCCATTAACTGTGAGCTAGCGTCAGGTTGGGTGTTTGATCCCTTAGCACTGTAATTTTTATAGGCTTGCAGTGCTAATGAGCCCAGCATGGCGAGTGCGCCGCCGCCGAGAGCGCCTTTGACGGAACTGCTGCCGCCGCCGAATAAAGAGCCTGCCAGCGCGCCCAGCGCCCCGGCGCCAGCGGTACCCATGCCGCCAGTATTGCTCTGTTTATTGCCGAACATGGAACCTGCGATATTACCCAAGGAGCCCAACAAACCACCGCCTCCGCCACTGCTGCCTGTGACACTACTCAGCATTTGGCCAAGGATTCCGTTTTGGCCTCCGACGCCTTTATCGCCTAAAGAATGTTCGAGTCGACGTCCGCTCGATTGGCTCATGCCGCTGTTCATCAATGTCCCTAATAGATCTTTTGCATTAAACATATGATACTCCTGATTTTTGTAGTGGTTGCCGGTTAAAATTTTAGGAAGGAAAACCGGCCGTCTTTGAAAGATTCACAATGGAAAGTATCGTATCCACCGTTTGCAGTCAAATTAACCATGCGTTGGCCTTCTAAATTTTAACAGAACTCAACAATGAGTAGCGTAAAAAAGCATTTTTTGGTTGATTATTGCCCAAAATGGTTTAACATTCTGCGTTTTCGAAATCCATGATAACCCTCCGAGCATGAGTGGCTAGCCAATTGGTCCAGGAATGCTAAATTTACACATATCCATACCTTAAATTTCTATACTTAAACAACAAGGAGAAAGTGATGACTCAGTTAAAAGGAACCCACCTTACTGTCAGGTTTAGTCGGGTTGTTGACGGTGATACGATCAGGGTTTTCTTACCGGGCAGCGAGACGGATGAATCTCTGCGCATCCTGGCACTTGATGCGGAAGAGTCTTATGCCGGTGGTAGCAAGCCCGTTACTCCGTGGGGCAAAAAAGCGAAAGAATTTGCTCTGGCATTTTTTGCCGATGCGAGTGAAGTTATTATCGAGTTTCTCGGCAATGAGCCCATTGAGGTGTGTATCGAAAAATACCGAGGCAATTATGGTCGATTACTGGTATTTGTGCATCACAATGGAATCGATTACCAGGAATATACCATACGCAACGGTTTTAGCCCTTATTTTATGAAATATGGCAATGCGGTGTTTAATGATCACCATCGTCGTTATACGCAGGCGGAGCAGCAGGCACAACAGAAAAATATTGGTGTATGGGATCAGCTTTCGGTAAATCAAACAGAGCGGCGTAATTATGCGGCATTAACCACGTGGTGGAAATTGCGAGCCCGGATCATTGATGAATATCGTGCACTTAAGGTGGTTGTTCCCACGTTGTTGAATACTCGTCTCGATTATCAGGCGATTGTGCAGAAAGCGCAAAACAATCAGACAGTGACCATTTTTACTGAGTTAAGGGGTATTCGTCGTATCACGGGTGAACATGGCTTAATTAGTTGTGGGAGTGATGATCGTCCTTTTAGTCTTTTTATTCCGATGATGAATGCTAATGCCGGCCAGGAGATTATTCAGCTACTCATGAATCGCTACATCAGTGATGGAGAGAACTATGCTCGTCGTAGTTATGCGTATGTGACTGGCGAACTCAGCTTGTTTGGTTCTCGGCCACAAATGGTGTTGACTTCTGCCTTACAAATTAGCGATGATCTTGCTTCGCGGGGGAGTGACACAAAAAATAAACTACAGATCAGTGTGTTGTTGCCAGACCCTAAAAAACGCGATGTGAACAAGGAAACCGTTAGCATTAAAAATCTGGGCGCCAATGATGTCTCCATTGAAGGTTGGCAACTTCAGGATCTTGCCGGTCATATTGTTATACTGTCCGGTCGTATCCGTGCTAACAGCCAGCGTAAGATTGTGTTGCTTGCTCATCAGCTGATCCTTAATAACACGGGTGATGAGTTATTTTTGTTTAATAGTGAAGGTGAGTTACAGAGTCATGTGACATATACCGAGAAAGAGGTGCGACCTGGGATAGAAATATCATTTGAAAGCTAGCATGCGTTGTCACATTTTTTATGTGACAAGGTTGCGCTAACGGATTGGCTTACATGGTCTTGAATAATGATTGGCACCTCTTATTTTACGACCATGCTAAGCTGAATGAAATACACCCGTGCTGAACTATTTTTAGGCATTGTTAACACTCATTTTTTTCCTCATGTGGGCTAAAAAAAACTTCTATAGTGGGCGGTTAACGGATTTTTTAACGCACGGATAGATCGGCGCTCAAGCTTGTTCAACGCTCAAAAATGATTAGCTATAGCCCGCTGAAATCTGTTACTCTGAGGCTGGTAAATCATTTTCGTTCGATGGATTGATGCTTGACTGTCAGCGAACTGAAATTTTGTCCAAGGTATTTATTAATCATATTTTTAAGGAGAGAAATGTGTGGAATGCTAAAGCAATATTTTTAGCTTCAATCGCGGTGTTTAGCATGAACTGCTTCGTTGTCAATGCCCAAGATTTTCGCTTGGGAAAAGATATTTATCCAACCCCCGGTCCGCTGCCGTATCCAATACCATCATCAACAAAAGAGTCCTACTATGTGGTTAAACCGGATTTGCGAAAATGTGTTTTTCCGATTTGTGGTGGTTGGTTTGTTAAGCAAGTTAATCGAAACTTGACCCAATGTCTAGACGGAAGTCGCCAACCATGGTGTTATGTTGCCACCGAGCGGTTGATGATTCCCAAGTTATCCAATGAGCAAAAATACCAGCTACGTCAAGCAATGAGTGAATCTAATGCCTTGTTGCAAGGCCGTTTGTTGAATAATGATCAATATGGTACGTTGGTAGTGAGCAGTGCCTGGGTTAGCGCCACCGATGAAGTCCCTCATGGTGTGTTTGTTAATCTCGGTCACAACGGAATTAATTGTATTACCGCGCCTTGTCCAAGTTTTGATGGCGAGATACTCAATAAAAATAAGGTTAAAAGCTTGGCTGGCTATGACCTCGACGAGGTAGCAGCCACCAGTGAGCAGCGTATGCTTGCTGAAGAGGCGGTTTTCAGTGATGAAGGTTTGCCCATTGCTGGCCATTTTTTTGAGATCACCGGGCCGTCGGGTTCTGCGCAAGGGATTGTGGCTGATCAGTTTTATCTGAAAGTGGCAGGAGAAAAGCTGAGTTATTGCCGAGCCACGGGTTGCTCAGGGCAAATTTGTGGGGATGAGGGTATGGTGAGCACCTGCGAATGGCGTCCAGAATATGCGTGTTATAAAACCGCGACTTGCTCAGTGCAGGGTGATGGGGAATGTGGTTGGATCATGGATGATCAGCTACGAAGTTGTTTGGCAAAGAGCAAATTAAATCAATCTTTGGGAATAAGATAGCCCATTCCTAAGCGGTATGCTATCGTGAATTGGGTCGTATTCGGCCCAATTCCAATTCTACAAGTCTCCTAGGCTCATAGGATGGCTCCTCTTCCTTATTCATTGCCTCAGAGTATCACGATGAAAAACATTGTTACCATTTCCGGTACCAGCCGGCCAAATAATTTTACTTTTAAGGCGTTGAGCGTCGTCAATGATGAGTTACGCCAACAGGATATTGAACCGACTGTGTTTGATGCTAGAGAATTGAGTTTGCCATTTCCTGGTGGCGCGGTAAGTGATGATAGTGAGCGATTAATCCATGCTGTTAAAGATGCATCCGGGGTGGTGATTGCCAGCCCGGAATATCATGGGACGTTTGCGGCCATGACAAAATTGATTATTGAAAATATGGGTTTTCCTTCAGCGTTATCCGGCAAGCCGGTTGCCTTAGTCGGGGTTGCCGCTGGGCGTATTGGCGCGATTAAAACCCTTGAGCAATTGAAAGGGGTTTGCTCACATACGGGGGCGATTGTGATTCCAGGGGCGGTGTCCATTGCGGGTGTACAACAAATATTTGATGACAATGACCAATGTACCGATGCTGCCAGCGAAAAAGCCTTACGCGGTGTTGCCCGATCATTAATCCATTTTTTGCAAGAGTATGTTTGTCCAAAATATGCACTGGAAGATATGATTCGCGATGAGACGGCAGCCCCATGGACGAGCAATGTTTAAATCTAATTTGAGGTTGCAATATGTACCTGGCTATCGCCATAGTGATGTTAGTGTTGAGTGTTATCATTTGTCATGTTGTGGCAAAGAAACGAGATAAAAATCCGGTGTTTTGGGCGCGTTGTTCGGCCCTTTGGCTATTCCCTTTGTGTTTTTTCCGAAAAAAACGCACAGCGCTTGAATGATAACGGAAGAGGGCGATCGGTACTTGATGTTAGTATAATAAACCCTTTACCAAACTCCATGTCAACGGGATGCATCGGCTGTTAGTTAAGGAATCATGACATGTCTGAGTTAATACTGATTATTGGAAATAAAAATTATTCATCTTGGTCGCTAAGACCCTGGATCTTCATGAAACATTTCCAACTGGAATTTACAGAAAAATGGATGGCCTTGTTTACCGAGACCACCGATGCGCAATTAGCGTCTTATTTCTCCAACGACAAGGTTCCCATCTTAATGGATGATAGCTTACAAGTGTGGGATACGTTAGCTATTTTAGAATACCTTTCTGAAAACTATTTAACGGGTCAAGGTTGGCCCGCTGAGAAAAATGCCAGAGCCTTCGCTCGATCGGTGAGTGCCGAAATGCACTCCAGTTTCACCGATCTAAGAAATGAATTACCCATGAATTGCCGCCAGAAATTCTGTAATTTTAAATTATCCGCAAGCGTGCAAAACGATATTCAACGTATCAAGGACATTTGGCAAAAATGTAAAACGGAATATGGTTCTGGTGGCGATTGGTTATTCGGTGAATATAGCATTGCCGATGCCATGTTTGCCCCTGTTGTTCTTCGTTTCGATGGTTACGATGTGCCGCTGAATGCCATGGAAAAGGCTTATGTGGAATGCGTTATCCAACACCCGAATATGCAGCAGTGGATTGTGGCGGGCAAACAAGAAAAAGAAATCATCGAAATGAACGAGGTTACGGTTTAGGCGTGTCGGAATCATATCTACCGGATCTATACACCGTGATTTTAACCAATAAAAGAACACAAGCCCAGATGGATTATGTGCCGACCCAGACGAAGAATGGGAATCAATTTTATTGGCTGGGCACGATTTTCGCGCACAACTTAACACGCGAATTGCAAATGAGAACACAACCCAAAGAACGAACCACCACACCTAAGCGTGCGGCTCTCTGGGCATTTGGAAAAATGGGTACGCTTCGCAAGAAAATGATTCAACGCGTTGGTCGAATCAAAAAACCCGGTGGCGTTATCACTCTAACCATGGGTGGTAATCAAACCGTAAAATATCTGATCAGCATATTTTTAACTCGACTGGAGGCGACGGCGTAGTTAATTTTCTTTCGCTGAATTTTGAAACGCTAGGGTTAACATAAATTGAGACTTTAGCGTTTACTGTAAGCTTCGTCATGAGATATTGGATGAAAGGAAAAAGCACATAACTTGATAGTAGTGAGATACGTTAATTACTCAATATTGGAATCACCCTAGAAAAATTAACTTTGAAAATTGAAATATTTAACCGCAAGATAAATATCGAGACATTTCAAGATGATTAATATTTGCTCATGCATTATTGTTGCGGCTAAAGGGTCTGTGAAAATCGGTGTTAAATAGATATTGATACTATGCTTCAGTGAGCTACCCGGTAATTTTGTGTTTGCTTGATAAGCCTTTGGGTTAAATGAAGCCTGAGTTCCCGATATAATACAATCTTTATGTCGGAAAGTGCATGAAAAATTGACATAGTGGGCATATGAGTGCTAGTTTTCGATATAAGAGATTCGTAATATCGAAAACTAAGCGGAATTTTGACATAAGAAATGAATATTGATGATTATCAAGCGGGTCATCACCAGCAACAGTGCGAATATAAGAGTTTTACGCCAACCTCTATTAATTATGCTTGGATCATTTCTGATGGGGATATTCTGCGTTTGTTGAGTGATGCAGACAGGGTGTTAGGTGAGCTGAATGGTTTAGTCATGGTGTGGTTAAAATAGTCGATAAAGTTGAGTACTCTCCCGCTCTAACGCTTGCATGCCTGACTTTTCATCATTAAGGGTGTTATTCGATTTGTCTGATGAATTAAAGGCGGCGTATGATTGTCGAGAAGCTTTGTTTGAGATATTTGAGCAACCCCTTTCTATTGAATGTTAAGAGATGTCAGTTCGCGCACAGATGTGATGGTGATACAACCACGCGTGGTTTTTATCAAACCCAGCTTTTCAAATTGCTTAAGCCGTCGCGAAATCACCTCTCGGGCAGTGCCCAAATGTGAGGCGATATCCTGATGACTGATCCTGACGGTACTCTCTGTGTCTGCTCTCCGAATAAGAAAACTCGCCAAATGCTGCTCTAAATCACATGATGTGGTTTCTTCCAACATTGACATCAAATCAAATACTCTTGTGGATATACCCGCAGCGTTTGAGATTTAGGTATTGAGTGCGAGACATATTTTTGTCCTGACTAGGCGAAACGACGAGTAATATCGAGATTATTGCGAGGAGTTCCAACACAGTC
>VAPK010927108.1_pt1 | contig 12685 bp, 8 predicted proteins | sample 3395031 | NCBI WGS metagenome assembly VAPK01 (sample SAMN08290443, study PRJNA428436) | hydrothermal vent metagenome | isolation source: Deep-sea hydrothermal vent chimney 1 | place: Pacific Ocean: Juan De Fuca Ridge | reverse complement strand
ATTTGTGCGATCTCATGTCTTCAATTTCTTTGAACAGGCTGAGGTTTAATAAAATCAGTGACTTGCTATGTATTACTTATATGTTAACGGGACAGCAGTGAAAATATGTAATGATAATTCGGTCATATTTTATTGTTAATCAGTTATTCGAGGCTTTTGCTAAAGGTAAATCACCATTGACTCCCCATTTATGTGTAGAACAAGCTGGTGATGAACAAGTTGTTTTATATGCAACGGTTAAGGGCAGTGGTCGTGCAATTTACAGCCAGGAAATAAACATTAATAGACTGTTTGATGGAAGCATCAATATCAGTGGGGAATGCCGTTGTCCGGCTGGGTATAATTGTAAACATAATGACAAACGCTGAAAATAATCACCCACAGTTCATCATTTATCAAGCCGAAGACGGCGAAACACGGCTGGATGTACGTTTTCAGGATGAAACTGTCTGGCTATCGCAAAGCCTGATGGCAGAATTATTTCAGAGCAGTAAACAGAATATTGGTCAACATCTTAAAAATATCTTTGTGGAACAGGAGCTTACAGAGGAATCAGTTGTAAAGGATTACTTTACAACTGCAGCAGATGGCAAAAGCTACCGAACCAAACACTATAATCTGGATGCCATTATATCCGTGGGTTACCGGGTACAAAGCCATACCGCCACCCGTTTCCGTCAATGGGCTAATTGAGGCATTACGGGAATAATCAGAGCGATAAAATGTATTTCACACACACACAACTGTGCTAAAATAAACACAGTTTTGTGTGGAAAATAATAATGAAAAGCACTGTAACACTAAAAACAAAGGACTTATGTGAGGCTTTATCTATAGGTCGTCATCAGTTGCGTATTTGGACAGATACATTAGCTCCTTATAGCGCACAAACAACTAAAGCACGGTCTGCAAGATGTTATGACCCTGCTGATTTGCTTTTTTTTGCAGTTATAAAACATATAGATGATATTTTTGGTTTAGCCGTGCAGTCCATGGCACGTTTTTCTAATGATCTTTATGTTTGCATCAGAGAGCCTCAAAGCTTAACCATTCAACCGTATATATTCATTAACATTGTAAACAACCAATGTGAAAGGCTGGATTTAAATATGTCATCCAGGGAAGGGATTATTGTGGACATACAGCCAGCTCAGTTACGTGTGTGTCAATTTCTTGGTTTATCCCCTCAGCAATCTCAGCTGCAGCTGGGTCTTGTGAAGGTGAAATAAAATGATATCTTCTTCATGGCTCACCGCACTTAGACTGGATCAGCGCCATTCTCCTGAGTTTATCCGTAAGGGTGATGATTTAAGTAATATCTCTCATGGAGCAGTTATTCGCCAGTCATTTGAGCAACTTAATGTATCTGCTATGCACTGTATTTCAGGTGTGCCTACAATTGCTTTTTTGGTGCAGGATAATTTTGATCAGGCGAAGGTTGATCAAACTCATAAGGCATTGTGGAATCAAGGATTGGTCACACTTATGATGGTTATTACCGATGAAACGCTTCATGTTTACTCGTTGTCTCAGTTACCAGTCGATAGTGATACAGAAAAACAGACGACTGATCGATTAGTAACAACATTTTCTCTTGTTCAGAATGCCATTGAAATAAAAGATTTAGTGTTAGGTGTTGAATCAGGTCGCTTTATTGCGGCAAATGAAGAACAGTTTGATCCAAAAAACCGTGTAGATCAGGTACTACTCTCTAATCTCGAAGTGACGGTCAAGCGTTTAGTTGAGCATGGATTGAGAATTGAATCCGCCCAGACATTACTTATGCAGGTAATGTTTATCGCATATCTGGAAGATAAAGGAATTATTGATTCAGAATACTTTGAAAAAGCAACGCGGAATTCAAAGATTAATTCGTTAATGGTGTTACTCAATGATGGTCGCGAAAATAAATTTTTAGAGCTGTTCAAACTACTTAAAAAACACTTTAATGGCGACTTATTTGTTGCCCCCTGTTCATTTGATACCAGTGACAAAGTGGTTGCTCTAAAAGAATCATATATTAAAGTACTGGCCGAATTCCGTTCTGGAAGTTTAAACCTGACGACAGGGCAGTATCAATTCTGGCCTTATGATTTTCGCTATATCCCTATTGAATTGATTAGTGCGGTATATGATCGTTTCTTAGGGTTTAATGCTGGAGCCAAGAGAGAGTCTGGTGCTTATTACACCCCAATGTTTCTGGCAGATGTAGTTGTTGAGCAAGCATGGGATGAACTATCTGAAAAACAAAAAACGACAGGTCGATATGTTGATCCATCATGTGGTTCTGGAATTTTTCTGGTTCGCCTGTTCGATAAAATGGTTGAACAGTGGCGTAACGAACATAATAATCAACAGCCATTATGGCCATCATTATTGTCTATATTAAAGCGTATACATGGCTTTGACATAAAAAAAGAATCTATTCGTGTCTCAGCCTTTTCACTCTATATTGCATTGCTTGAAAAATCACGACCAGCAGAAATTCTTAAATTAATGGAAAAAGGTCGCTTACTACCAAAGCTATGTGGTGAAACATTATTGGTGAGCGACTTTTTTGATGTGCCAGCTGAGGGTAATCAATATGCCTTAGTGATTGGTAATCCTCCCTGGGTAAGCCGAAGGGGTGAACAAATAAGTGCCTCAACATGGTGTAAAGAAAATAAACGTACCATGCCAGGACAAGAAATAGCATGGGGCTTTGCGTGGAAAGCGTTATCACATTGTGACAATGAGGGTGTTATAGCTTTGTTGCTTAAAGCAACCAGTTTCCTTTCTAACCACAGCTCAACATTTCTTAATGCACGAAAACAGTGGATGGAAAATATCCATTTAACTCGGATCATTAACTTTGCAGATATTCGATTTCAATTGTTTGATGGTGGAAATGCTCCAACTGCATTGATAGTGTACAGACTATCAAAAAATGAGAATGAAAATTATCGTTTTGATTATTGGGTTCCTAAAGCTGATCTGAATTTGAAAACAAAGCGACTATTGACTTTGAGCAGTATAGATAAAGCAAGCCTTCCTATTCAAAATGTTAAGGAAGATCACCTCTTATTGAAACGACGTATGTGGATGCAAACGCCCGATACAAAGTTGTTTCAGTATCTTGTCTATTTGCCAACGTTAGGTGAAAAATTAATAACTTATCAGACATCTAAAAAGAAAGAGGCTAATTTAAGTCGTGCATGGATAATTGGGCAGGGGTTTATTCCTGCACAAGAAGATAAAATGGCTGACTCGGCATACAAAACAACCCAATCAAAATATGTAGAAAGAATACCCCATCTTCAAACAAATATGTTTAGGGAAATTGTAATGCCAACAGTGGAGATGCAATCTTGGCATACGGATGTTGTTTATAGAAGAGGATTTGAAAAGGGGTTTAATGCTCCACATATTCTCATTCCACAAGGTATTGACAGTAGAGAAGGGAGGTTAAGAGCTAGTTATTGTGCCCAAGATTTAACTTTTCGTGATTCGATACAAGCAATCAGTTTTTCCAAAGATGATGATCAGCTAGCTAAGTTTTTGACCGTGCTTCTCAATAGTTCGCTTACTGCTTGGTTTCTCTTTCATCATAGTTCTAATACAGGAATGGAGCGTGGCAAAGTTCATCAAGAACAACTTTTAGATATTCCATTCCCATTGCGCGAAGACATGGGAGATACAAAAATAGTTCAGGACGCATTTAATGACGCAGTTAAATTAATAGATCGTTTATTAAGTCAACAGGATGAGTTGTTACAAAATGATGTCTCAAGCTACATGGAAGAGATTGATAATATTATTTATCGTTATTTTGGACTAGATGAAACAGATATTCTTATTATTGAAGATACACTTCACACTATCATTCCAGGGATGCAACCGAGAGCAAAAACTAAAAATATACCGAGTCTATGGATAAATACAGCAGAACGTGACTGGGAATTATATGGAGAATACTTATCAAAATCTTTAACTGAGTGGTTAAGTGGTTCGAGTCGTGCAGTGACAGAGTTAGTTGGTAGTTCATCTGATTTAGCTGTAATAGGTATACACCTTACCGAAGATTCTACAATACCTGCATTTCAATCTAAGCCTAATCAAAATATGGATTTGATACTGAGAAAAATCTGGAAAGCGTTGCCCTCTAAACTGCCTGGCAATTTCCAATTGATTCCAGATCTCCGCGTGTTTATAGATGATGTTCTTTATTTGGTTAAACCCAGAAAGCGACGATTTTGGCTAGGCTCAACGGCATTGGCGGATGCGGCTGCGATAGCGACCGAGTTACTTAGTCAGCAGTCTCGGAAATAGAAGCTAATGATAGTAGGAAGTTCATTAGTTTGGTTAAAACGACTTAAAGATATAGATCATTCTTTTATTCAATGTGTAGAAAAAGTTTGGCCTCAGGTCATTGCACGAATGAATATAGAATCATGGGAAGATTATATTACTGAACGCTTGGTTGATTTACTGAAAAAAGACAGAGGCATCATTAAATATGGTTTTCTTGTTTGTCAGTATAAGTTAAGAGAAGAAGATATCGTTGGAGATTTTTCAAACAAAGGTATTTTAGATATGGCTTTGTTTTTGGATCAAGATTATGAACGGTATATTGCATATGAGTGTAAAAGATTAAATACAATATCCAAAGAGAGTAAACGAGCTTCACTCGCTGGAACGTATGTTGATGACGGTTTAATGCGTTATGTCACAGCTCAGTATGCAGAGAATCTACCTTTTGGCTGCATGATTGGTTATGTCATGGATGGTGATACTGCTTTTGCAATTCAACAGTTAGAATCAGCGGTTAATAAACGTAAAAAGAAATTAAATTTAGCAAGCGGAAAACTTAATATAAAGACTGGCCTGTATGCAGAATTTGAAACAAGTCATAATCGAACTGGAAAAAAATCGTCAATATCAGTAAGGCATAGAATTTTTTCAATGTCATAGAGTTAAATATATTTATAGTGTGTATATGTAATAGTGAAGTTAATATTTTTTCTCCTTGCAGGTTGGATTAGGTATTTCAAATATCTTAAATGGATACTAATCCACGCAATAATGAATTACAGAATGACTAAAATATTAATCCAGCTGATATATTGGCGCTACATTTTTTTATAATAGAAAAATAATTTATGAATAAACAAAAAATAACCTGGATAGGTTTGGAAGTATTTAATTAATGCTTAAATTTACTCGTGGAGATATTAAAAAAGAAATCGATTCCGGTAGCTACATTCGTGGGCGGGGATATTTTCAGCAACAGAAGGTAAAAAAAATACGGGTAGAAACTATTGAACAGAATCTTGTTATTTTGTATGCCGGTGTTGATGGTAGCCGTGGTGCTCGTTATACGCAGGAAATTGACATCGAGCGGATGCCAGGAGGGCGTATTGATATTAATGGTGAGTGTAGTTGCCCGGTAGGATTTAATTGTAAACATGTGGTTGCGGTTTGTCTTGAGTATCAGGTTCATCCAGACAGGTTAAGTCTTGATAAAACGGATGTAAGTTTGTCCTGGTTGCAGCAATTTGTGCAAGCGAATGAAATATCCACGTTACCTGATACTGCTGGAACAGAATTTATTGTCTATATATTGCAAGCAGGAAATAAACAAAACTCTTTAACAGTTCAGTTTATGATTAGTCGTTTATTAAAAAAAGGCGGGTTGGGTAAAGGCCGACGTGTCGAGTTATATAACATGACGAATCAGTATGCATCCCCTGCTTGTATTAGAGAAGTCGATCATGAAATAGCTAAATGTATTGAGGTGCAGAACGAAACAACCTGGGGTGGTAGACAGACGTTGACTATAAGTGGTGAGATGGGCTTTTTGGCCTTATCGAAAATGCTTGATAGTGGAAGATGTTTTTGGCAAGCAACGCAGAACCCGGTTTTACAGCGTGGTGAACCACGTGAATTGCAATTGAACTGGCGCACAGAAAAAAATGGCGATCGGTATCTTGATATCCAGGTAGAACCGCAAGCCACAATATTGAATGTTTCGCCTCCTTTGTATCTGGATATTAAGGCTAATCTTATTGGTTCTATTGAGGGAGCTGATTTTAATACAGAGCAATGGGATTTATTATTGCAAGCACCCATGGTGCCCGCCAAATCGAGTGTTGAGTTTAGTCAGAAACTCCTGACTTTATTGCCCGGCGTTCCACTGCCACCAACACAAGACATTGAAACGGTTCATATTAAAGAGCAAGCCCCGGTTCCATGTTTAGTTTTGTTTAGTAATATTGATCCTGTCAAAGGTTATCGTATTCATATGATGCGCTTGCGTTTTGCGTATGCCGGATATGAATTGACAGCATTACCTCCAACGCCAGTGCGTAATATTGTGACCGATGATCAAGTTATCTGTATTCAACGTAATTTATCATCTGAGAAAATAGCAAAGCAAAAATTGTTTGCGGCTGATTTTCAGGCTGTTTCTGAAGAGCAGAATGATGATGTTATCTTTCTTAACGCTGAAAATAATAGTTTTATGGAATCTGCTACATGCTGGCAAAATTTTCTGGAAGAAGTCTTGCCTGAGTTGGAAGCCGAAGGCTGGCAAGTTGAATTTAATGACGATTTTCAATTACAGTTTTTGCAAGCCGATGATTGGGAAGTGGAAATTGAAACAGATAATGAATGGTTTGATTTACGTTTTGATCTGGATATTCAGGGACATAAACTACCATTATTACCTTTGATTGCAGAAGTATTGAATAACTATGAATTAGATCAGTTACCTGAAACCTTACTTGTGCCTCTACCTGACTCCATGGGAGAGAGCCAGTTTCTACAATTACCTTCTGAACGTATTCGTCCTGTTTGCCAAATACTCTATGAACTTTATGATTCCAGTGCTTTAGATGAAGATGGCAGTTTGCGCATGAGTCGCTTTGATGCACCACGGCTGGCTGATCTTGAAGAAAATAGTGAACTGCACTGGCGTGGCGGCAAAGCCATGCGTGAACTGGGACGTAAACTTAAAAATTTTAAAGGGATTAAAAAAGTTGCAGTACCACGTGGACTTAAAGCAACACTGCGTGACTATCAACAACAGGGGTTGAACTGGCTGCAATTTTTGCGCAGTTATGAATTCAACGGCATTCTGGCAGATGACATGGGCCTGGGTAAAACGGTGCAGACACTGGCGCACCTGTTATTGGAAAAAGAAAGAAAGCGCATGGACAAGCCCTGCCTGATTATCGCTCCCACCAGTTTAATGGGTAACTGGCGGCGTGAGTCTGAGCAGTTTACCCCTAAACTTAAGGTGTTGATCTTACAAGGCCCGGATCGTAAACAACACTTTGCGGATATTAATAATTATGATTTGGTGTTGACGACCTATCCTTTACTGGTGCGCGATCATGAAACCCTGCTGGCACAGGACTATCATTATCTGATCCTTGATGAAGCACAGGTAATAAAAAATCCACGTGCTAAAGCGGCACGTTTTGCCCGCGAGGTTAAAGCGAGTCATCGTTTGTGTTTAACCGGTACACCAATGGAAAATCATCTGGGAGAGTTATGGGCGTTGTTTGATTTTCTTATGCCCGGTTTTCTTGGTGAAAGTAAATTGTTTACTCAGCGTTTTCGTACTCCAATCGAAAAAAATGGTGATACAGAACAACGGCAATGTCTGGCGCGTCGGATTGCACCTTTTATGTTACGTCGTAGTAAAGCGGAAGTGGTTAAAGAATTGCCTGCTAAAACTGAAATACTGCGCTCCATTGCTTTAGATAAAAAACAAGCCGCGCTTTATGAAAGCATTCGTTTATCAATGGAAAAAAAGGTGCGCGATGCGATTAAACAAAAAGGTTTTGCTCGTAGTCATATAACCATTCTTGATGCCTTGCTGAAGTTGCGCCAGACCTGTTGTGATCCACAATTACTGTCTTTACCGCAGGCAAAAAAAGTTAAGGACTCAGCCAAACTGGAAATGCTCATGGAGATGCTGCCTGAAATGCTGGAAGAAGGGCGGCGTATCCTGTTATTTTCACAGTTCACTAAAATGTTATCCATTATTGAAAAACAATTAATAGAGTCAGGAATCAGTTACACCAAACTTACCGGTCAAACTCGTAAACGTGATGAAGTGATTGAGTCTTTTCGTCAGGGCGAAGTGGATGTGTTTTTGATTAGTCTTAAGGCGGGTGGTGTCGGACTCAATCTTACCGAAGCCGATACGGTGATCCATTATGATCCCTGGTGGAACCCGGCAGTTGAAAATCAGGCGACTGATCGTGCACACCGTATTGGTCAGGATAAAGCTGTGTTTGTTTATAAATTGATAACAGAAAATACGCTGGAAGAAAAAATTATGGCAATGCAGGCCAGAAAACAGGCTTTAGCCGATGGTGTTTATAATAAAGAACATTCTGACAAAGATTTAAAATTAACGGCTGACGATTTGCAGGAATTATTTGCACCGTTAGGGAAGTAATTAGTAATTGTCGGCTTACGCTGCGCTAAGCCGACCTACATTGATGGTAGGTATTGTCTTGTTTTTTGTTTATGTCATTTAGTCGTTATCGGTTTATATTGCACCAAGCTGATTCACGAAAAATTATGTGTAAATATAAACGTAGGTCGGCTTAGCGCAACGTAAGCCGACAAGATAAAGCAACATCGTACAAACAAGAAAAAGATAAGGAATGTCAGTTAGTCGTTGTCGGTTTACGTTGCACCATGCTGACACACGGAAAATCATGTGTAAATATAAACGTAGGTCGGCTTAGCGCAGCGTAAGCCGACAAAATAAAATAACACAATATAAACAAACAGATAAGGATATCAGTTAGCATGCAATATCGTCGAGCATATCAAACAGGAGGTAGTTATTTTTTTACCTTGGTTACAAATGAACGCAAGAAAATTCTAGTGGACGAAACGATGATTGAAACACTACGAAATGCCTGTCGTCAGGTAATGATCAAACGGCCTTTTTCTATTGATGCAATGGTGGTTTTACCTGATCATATTCATTGTATCTGGACTTTGCCGCCAGGTGATGATGATTTTTCAACACGTTGGCGATTAATAAAAACATGGTTTACAAAACATTGCAATAATAAAATAGAAAAATCTAATCACCCTATATGGCAACTTCGTTTTTGGGAGCATTTAATAAGAGATGATAAGGATTATCAGCAGCATGTGGAGTATATCCACTATAATCCGGTTAAACATGGTTATGTAAAACAGCCACTGGATTGGCCGTTTTCAAGTTTTCATCGATATGTAGCTGCGGGTATTTATACAGAAGACTGGGGTTGTTCAGATATTAACTTTAATGAAAACATTGGTAGTGAGTAATGGTTTTTTGTCGGCTTACGCTGCGCTAAGCCGACCTACATTGGTAGAAGGTGCTTATTATATTATATTACGTTGAGTTATGAGTTATTGGTTTACATTGTACCATGCTGATTAACGATGAAAATTATATGTAAATATTAATGTAGGTCGGCTTAGCGCAGCGTAAGCCGACAAAAATTTATTGCTGGTCTTGTTCCAGAGGCAAAAAAAAACCTCGCAGAGCGAGGTTTTTTTTCGATGCTAAAGTGTTCGCTTATTTGTGAACGCCTAGCTTGTCTCTCCAGCCCGGGAAGATTGCATCAGCGTCGTGTTCAAACGACTCGAATGCGCGAGCAAATTCTTTGTGCTCTTTCGCGTATTCGATTGGATCCGCGCCAGACTTCCAGCAATCATATGCCTGGTGTAAAGACTTCGCACCATCAGCAGGTGAATCGATGTGACCGTAAGCACCACCACCAGAAGTATTGATTACATTACCGTGACCTAAGTTCTCGAAGAAACCAGGTAGACGTAATGCATTCATACCACCAGAGATGATTGGTGTAGTTGGTTTCATGCCATTCCATTTCTGGTAGTAGACAGGACCCTGACACTCATCACGTTCGATCATGTATGCGATAATTTTATCTTCCTGACCACCTTCCATTTTACCGTAACCCATAGTACCCACGTGGATACCAGAAGCACCCATTAAACGAGACATTTTAGCCAGAATATAAGCCGTGTAACCACGTTTGGAAGAAGGTGAAGTAACAGCACCGTGACCAGCACGGTGATAATGTAAGTATTGTGAAGGATAGTTACGACGTGCAGTTGTCACCATACCTGGACCACCAACATAACCATCAACCAGGAATGCTAAACGAGGTGCATCTTCACCGAATGTTTCTAAACCGAAGTCAGCACGAGCACACATTTCGTGGTGATCGTCCGCAGTAATATTCATAGAGAAAATCTTCGCTTCGCCAGTTTCATCCTGTGCACGTTTCATTGCATCATGAACTAAAGGTAATACCTTCTTCAGTGGGCAGAAAACCTGGTTACCTTGAGGTTCATCATTTTTAATGAAATCGCCACCTAACCAGAACTGATACGCAGCAGATGCAAATGGCTCAGGACGTAAACCAAGCTTAGGCTTGATGATCGTACCGGCGATGTAACCACCATTCTTAACTGGACGACCTAATAAACGCCACAGGTCAGAAATATCAACAGCAGGACCGTCGAATAAGTTAAGCATTGCAGGTGGCATATAGAAGTCAAACATTTGTGATTCTTTGATATCACCCATGCCCTGGTTATTACCAATTGCAAGAGTAAGGAAAGAAACGATCATTGCACGGCCATCAATTATGTTACGATCGAAAAGCTCATTTGGATAAGCAATTTTCATAATGCCTTTTGCTTCGTCGATTTCGTAAACTAAAGCGTCAACGCCTTTAGTGAAATCATCTGTAGTTGATACTTCAACGTTAGTACCCGTTGAAGACTCAGCTGCGAAGTGAGCTGCTGCTTCCAGGTAACCGTAACCTTCAGCAGGTGTCATAGTGTATGCAACCAGGATGTGCTTGCCATCAGCAAGTAATGTATCTTCGTTTAAGCTAAGGTCTGAATAACGACCTGTTTGATCTAATAAAGCCATGAATGGACTCCTTATTATTTATGAATTCGGTCTGGTATTTACCCTAAAAAATAGGACTACTTGCCAGAAAGTTTTGCGACTATACGCAGGATCATTCATAATTAACACTCAAATGTTTTGATAGATATGATAAGTAAAACCTTATGAATATAACTTTTAGACAATTAGAGGTATTTGAGGCTGTTGCTCGTTTGTTGAGTTATACCCAGGCTTCAAAAGAGCTTCATCTCAGTCAGCCCGCTGTTTCTATGCAAATCAAGCAGTTAGAGGAAAGTACAGGGATTCCGCTATTTGAGAAAATGGGTCGAAAAATCTATTTAACTGAGGCTGGGCGTGAAATGTACCACTATAGCCGAACTATTTCTCATCAGCTTGAAGAAGCTGAAGAAGTGCTGGAACAGCTTAAAGGTCTGCAAACGGGTAAACTGGAAATTACAGTTGCAACGACGGCAAATGCATTCGCCACTCGCATGTTAGCGATGTTTAATAAGCAGCATGTGGGGGTAACAGTGAGTCTGGATGTGACCAACCGTGAGCACTTACTTCGCCAAATAGCTGCAAATGAAAAGGATATCGCAATTATGGGGCGGCCGCCTGAAGATGCCGATCTGGTGACGGAATCTTTCGCAGACAATCCTTTAGTTGTGGTTGCTTCGCCAGATCATCCCCTCGCACATGAAAAGCATATACCTTTATATAGGTTACAAAATCAAACCTTCGTGGTGCGAGAGCAGGGTTCGGGTACGCGCACGGCGATGCAACGTTTTTTTGATCAACATAATCTCAGGGTCACTTCGAGTATGGAAATGAATGAAAATGAGGCGATCAAACAGGCGGTGCAGGCCGGGATGGGACTTGGAGTTGTATCCATTCACACCATTGAGCTTGAATTAGAAACAAATCGACTTGTTATTCTCGATGTTGAGGATTTCCCGATTATGCGGCATTGGTACCTGGTACACCGTAGAGAAAAACGTTTAGCACCGATGGCCCAGGCATTTAAATCGTTCGTATTGACGGAAGGTAGAAAGCTGATTCCTTCACTGGGAGGTAATGAAAAATGAGGATTATTTTGATATAAAATAGAAATACCGTAAATAAGTTAATCCTGTAAGAATTCATGTTTAACATTATTTGGCCGATATATATTTGGTGTAGAAAAAGTGAATGATATTAAAAATGAGAAATTTTGCAGGGTATTTAATACCTGATTCCATAAAATCAAAAATTGTGGTTAGCTGTTGTTGTGACGACCGTCTGGTTGTTGATTGTCATGTTCAGTGTTTATCAGACTAAATCCTGAGTTTTATCAATAAAGATGGAACTAATTGGCTAATGATAGTTCATACAGTTGATTGTAAAAATTCCATCATTCAATTAAACTGAAACTTATGATAAAGAAGGTACTGACATATTTGACCATATTGGCGATCGCAGCATTGCCGGTACAGTTGATCAGTGCGAGTTCTGAAATTGTAAGTATGCAAATGAGCATGAGTCAGCCTGTTCAGGCAAAGAATGAGTGTTCTTCTGATATGGGCATGCAGCATACAAACCTGGATTCTCAGCAAGGTTCAATAGATAAATCATGTTGTGATGACCAATCGCATGACTGTCAAAATTGTAACAATTGTCCGCAAGCAGTAAGTGCAATGTTCTTACCTTTGGATACATTTGTAAAAATATCTTCTTTGGAAATACAGAAATATTCTACAAGCTATT
>VAPK010624905.1_pt1 | contig 12687 bp, 10 predicted proteins | sample 3395031 | NCBI WGS metagenome assembly VAPK01 (sample SAMN08290443, study PRJNA428436) | hydrothermal vent metagenome | isolation source: Deep-sea hydrothermal vent chimney 1 | place: Pacific Ocean: Juan De Fuca Ridge | reverse complement strand
GGCTATAGTGTCGTTTGCTACAAAGTAAGAGCTTACGAATACACTCATCGTCAGGAAAAAAGCCATCACGACGAAGAACAGAGCAAGATCTACTCCACTTTTTCTCATACTTTATCCCATTGTTATGGTATAAAACCCTGGGTCAAGCTCTACCTGGGATGTTATAAGAAATGTTATATCCCTCCTCCTATTTATTCTCTTTATGAGTTCAAGCACCATGTTTTTTTTGTCCTCAGATATAAATCTGAATGGTTCGTCTGCAACTATGAGCGGATAATTGTATGATAGGGCACGGGCTATACCTATGAGCGCCTGTTCCGAAACAGAGAGTTCCTCTGGGTATTTGTCGAGTATGGTGCCTATATTTAAAACTTCCACTACTTCATCTATAAGGGAGAATGATTTGCCTGTATATCTACCTATAAACAGTATGTTGTCCCGTGCGGTTAAGCCGTCCACGAGTTTTATGTCTTCGAATATTATGCCAATGTATCTCCTTAGCAGGATGATTTTTGAGTAACTCAGGGAACTTATGTCTGCATCAAATACCCTTACGAAGCCATCATCTGGTTTTGTAGCCCCGTATATCATTTTTAGAACGGTGGTTTTCCCGCGCGATTGTGGAGCTATAAGTTGGTTGATCTTATCTGGCACTATACGAAAGCTAAGTGCTTTTATAACAAGCCTGTCGCCGTATGATTTGTATACGTCTATGAACTCAACCATTTAGTGCGCGCTTTATTCTTTTTGCGATAATCTCGGGTGTGAAGCCGAATTTGCAGAATAGATCTTCCTTTGAACCTGACTCCCCAAATACGTCCTGTATGCCTATTCTATGTATTTCCACTGGGTTATTTTCTGATAGGAATTCGCATACAGCTCCTCCCAAGCCACCCAGTATGGAGTGTTCTTCGACGGTAAATACTTTCCCCGTTTTTTTTGCTGAGGTATATACTGTTTCGCCGTCTAAAGGTTTTATCGCTGGCATGTTGATTACTTCAACGCTTATTCCATCTGTGTTTAGAAGTCTGGCAACTTCAATGGAGATGTACACCATGAATCCGCATGCGATCACTGTGGCATCTTTGCCTTCGATGATTACGTTTCCTTTAACTTCAAAGGGTTTGCTCTCGGTGAATATAGGGGATTTTGCCCTAGATGTTCTTATATATACAGGACCTTCCAGTTCGTAGCTCTTGAGCGTAGCGTGGTAGGCTTCGTTGTAGTCCGCGGGGACGATGACGTGCATGTTGGGGAGGGCTCTCATTATGGCTATATCGACTACTGCCTGGTGGGAGCCTCCATCTTCTCCGACGCTTATTCCTGAGTGCGAGCCGCACAGGACGACGTTGAGGTTCTGGTAGCATACAGACTGTCTTACTGATTCAAATGCTCGTCCGGTTACGAACACAGCGAAGCTGGAAACATATGGTTTAAGTCCGGATAAGGCCAGTCCTGCTGCTACATCCACCATGTTTGATTCTGCGATGCCAAGGTTGAAGAATCTCTCTGGGTAAACTTTCTTAAATTCGGCCGATTTTGTTGAAATAGAGAGATCAGCATCAAGTACCACTATATCCTTGTGGTTTTTTCCAAGCTCTACAAGCGCTTTGCCATAGGCTTCTCTGGTCGCTTTTTCCATCAGTTTAGCTCCTTTAGGGCTCTTTTTAGCTCCTCATCCGTTGGGGCGACTCCGTGGTAATTAATTTTATTCTCCATAAAGGATACTCCCATACCTTTCACGGTTTTTGCAACCACTGCTGTGGGGTGATTGGGAGATATGTATCCTAAGGCCTCTGTAAGTTCTGGAATACTGTGCCCGTTGACCACACGGCACTCAAAACCGAAAGCTCTGAATTTTTCATCTATTGGTTCTATGTTCATGATGTCTGAACATTTTCCATCTATTTGCAGTCCATTGTTGTCGACTATAACAGTCAGGTTGTGCAGGTGGTAGTGAGATGCCGCCATGAAAGCCTCGTATACGAGACCTTCCTGCATTTCACCGTCCCCTATTATGCAAAAAACCCTATAGCTTTTGTTTGTGATTTTACCAGCAAGTGCCATACCTACGGCTTGGCTTATGCCATGGCCCAGTGAACCAGTAGATGCTTCAATGCCGGGCAGTTTTGTTGCGTCTGGATGTCCCTGAAGCGGACTGGATACTCTTCTCAGAGTCCATAGTAGCTTTTTGTCAAAGAATCCAGCGTGCGCCAGCACAGCGTACAGAGCCGGGGCACCATGTCCCTTTGAGAGCACGACTCTGTCCCTATCAGGCCACTTGGGGAATCGGGGATTGTATCTTACGATGCCCCCAAAGTATAGGCTCACCAGTATTTCAACAAGACTCAATGAGCCACCTGTATGCCCACTACCCGCTTTGTTTAGCATCACTAGTATGTCCCTTCTTATCTGTGTGGTTATGTTTTTAAGTTCTGTTGTTGAGTCCATTGGTCCTCCTCTATGAGATTAAACATGCTTTCTATAGTAAACTTGGTAGGCATTATACACTCCGCTCCAAAACTCTCAATGGCTTTTTTGGTCGTTGGTCCTATAGCTATGATGTTGTTTATCCTTCTAACTATACCTTTGCCATTTATTTGGATGGTGTTTTTGAATGCTGATGGACTTGAAAATAGGGCATACTGAAAGCAATCATCGTACCTGTATGCGTAACTCTCTTTTGGTAGTACATTTTCGTACACTTCTATTACTTCGAGCCTTTTTTTTTCGTAGATGTTGGAGTGCGCTTTTGCTGTTACTATAAGCGTTTCTGATGTTAGTTGTTTGATTAGCTCGGAGGAGACAAACGATTCTGGTACGAGGTCGATCCCTATTCCATACTTGGATATAAATTGCGCTGTTTTTTCTCCTATTGTACCTATCTTCTTGCCGCATAAGTATTGCAGTTTTCCGGAACGAGTAAAAAAGTCAAATGCCCGTTTGCTTGTGAAGATTACCCATTCTATTTTTCTGTCCGGTAGCTTGAACTTGATAGGTTTAAAATCCATGCAGTAAACAGGGTATATATCCAGTTTCTCATCGTATTCTTCTGTGTATCTGATTAGATCGTCCCTGTTGGCGGCGAAGAGAACCTTTGGTCTTTTGGCGCTTGTTGCTGAACATTTTATTGTTATGTCACCGTCTCCTAGGGGGGTAACGGTTATATCTGATTGCTCATTTATGCCCTTGCATTTGAGGAGGAATTTTCTGTGTAGTAGGGGATGGTAGCTAACAAGTGAATCTATCATGGGGAAGAATCTGAGGGGGCAAGAATTTTGCACGGATATTATCACAGTGACCTCCTTATATGCTCGATGCACTCTTGGCATACTTTTTCTGGGTTGTGTCCCTCATGTTTGTGGTGCACTGTTTTTGAGAGGTCCTCGGGGAACCCATACATGACCTTCATGGTGAATAGCTCTCCAGAGAAAGAGCAATGTGCTCCTATTGGATAATTACAGTTTGCGTTGAGTTCTCTGACAAATTTCCTTTCCATGTCTGTACATAGCCTAGTTTCTTTGTCTTCTATGTCTTTGAGTAACTCAATGAGCTCTGCTTTGGACGAGAGACACTCAACCGCTATCACGCCCTGTGAGGCCGCCGGCACTATGTTTAAATCCTCCATAGTGGCGCTGTTATACAGGTTTAGCCTCATTAGTCCGGCTTTTGATACAACTAGTGCATCTGCTTCCCCGTTCTTTAGCTTTTTGATGCGGGTATCCAAGTTTCCTCTTATGGGTGTAAATGTTACTTCTCCGAATGTTCTGAGCACTTCAGCCTGTCTCCTCAGGGAGGAGGTACCTATGACTGTGTTTCTATTGATTATTTTTCCTTCTCTGTATATGATGGTGTCTTCAGGATAATCTCTCTTCAGTGTAAAAAAGGAAAACCTGCTGTCCTCGAATACGCTCATGTCTTTTAGACTGTGAACGGCAATTTCTATACTTCCTGCGAGTAGTTGTTCCTCAATTTCTCTTACAAAGAGCCCTTTTCCACCCGCTGTGTATAGTGGTTTATTTGCAAATCTGTCTCCGCTTGTTTTTATAATAACCGTCTCTGTAAAGAGGCCTTTTGAGCGTAGAATGGAAGCAACGATCTCTGTTTGTTTGAGGGCGAGTTTTGAGCCTCTTGTTCCTATTCTTAAGGGTTTTCTGAGAAGAAGCATTTTACGTCTTTCTTTTTATCCTCAAGGTTGAATACTCTTTTAAGGAGCTCTATGTACAGGTCTCCCTCTGGATGGTCTATGAACTCTCTAATATTCATTGTTGGGTCGTGCAGAATCTTTTTTACTATGGCGTTTGTCATCTTATCAACATCATTTGCACATTTGTCATCCAGCTCTTTGTGTTTTCTCAGGAATCTTTTTACTTCGAGTTTCCTTGTTCTATCAGCCATTTCTCTTATTTTTGCGATCACGTTGTTGTAGTCCATTGACTCCACGTATGATATGTAGCTCTCCAGCTCGGCTTCTATTATGCTCTCCGCTGTTTCTAGTTGTTTGCCCCTCATTAGTTTTGTGTTTTCTATTATGTTTTTCAGGTCATCCAGATATATTAGCGTGATGTTTTCCATTTCTCCCACTGTTTCGTCTACATCCCTGGGTATGGCTGTGTCTATTATTAGGAGCTTTCCTCTCTTTTTGGAAAATGTTTCAGGTAACAATATGGGCTTCTCCGAGGAGGTGGAAGTGAATATTATATCGACGCTGTTGACGTGATTTGCTATATCATTTAAAGGGATTATTTTTGCTCCGTATTTCTTTGACAGTTCTCTGGCATTCTCAATGGTTCTATTGGCTATATGGGTTATCCTAACGCCGCTTGAAGAGAAGTGCTCCGCTGCAAGCCTACTCATTCCTCCTACGCCAACAAGCATCATTCGTTTTGATCGTATATTTGTCGTGTTTTTGGCTTTTATAAGGGCTGCATATGCTATGCTCACAGCCCCTTTTCCTATGTTTGTTCGGCTTCTTATGAGCTTGGCGACATGAAATGCTCTCCTCATTATTCTGTTAAGCACGGCTCCGCTTGCCATGAAATCCACTGACCACCTGTAGGATTCCTTTATCTGACCCAGTATTTGCGGTTCTCCTACGACCATTGAGTCGAGTCCTGATGCAACCCTGAATATGTGTTTGACTACGTCAAGGTCTTTTTTTACGTACAGGTATCCTTTGAGTTCCCCTATGGGTATTCCTGAATGTTCACTGAGATACTCTATTATGTCTGGGATTACGTCGCTTGATGAAACTGTTATGATTTCTGTTCTGTTGCATGTTGAAACGATCATAACTTCGCGTATGCTTGGTATGGATTTTACCTCCTTGAGGTATATGTCAAGATTATCGGTGGGGAAGGCACATTTTTCACGGATGGTAATAGGTGAATAGTTGTGGTTCGTTCCTATTAATGAAAGGATCCCGCTTTCTTTACTTCTCTCTTTCAACGGCATAGTCGCACATTGCCATGAGGTAATTTTTGTACTGTGAATCATCCAGGAGCTTTATGGTTTCTTTTGCCTTCTCTGAGTATTTCTTTGCCATGTTCAATGCTTCCTTTAGCCCCGATTCCCTTACCCCGTCGTGTATTGAATTCAGCAACCCCCCATCCCCTGTTTTGAAGTACTCTACTATATCCCTTCTGAGAGAGATGTGTTTTCTTATAGCGTAGAGGGTAGGAAGGGTTAATTTTCCCTCTTTGAGATCATGTTCTGAATCTTTCCCCATTGTTTTTGTTTGTTCAAAGTCCAAGCAATCGTCCCTTATCTGGAATGCCATTCCCAAGTTTTTCCCGAATTCCCCAAAGATTCTTTGATAATTCTGGGTTGACAACATTGAGCCCACCACTGCACTTGATTCAATAAGCACCGCGGTTTTTTTATATATTATGTTCAGATATTTATCAACAGATATATTCGGGTTGAAAGCGTGTTCTATTTCCTCTGTTTCCCCTTCAGATAACAGGTAAGCCGCTCTTGATATATTTTTTGCGATGGTTATATCAAATTCTAGTACCATATTAAAAGCCAAGGAGTAAAGATAGTCTCCACTGAGTATAGTTGGGTTGATTCCGTACACGGTGTGAGCTGTATCTTTATTCCTTCTCTTTGTGGCTTCGTCTATTACATCGTCGTGTAACAAACTTGCTGTGTGTATCAACTCCACTATGCATCCAAGCTTCAAAGCCTTTTCTATGTTTGTACTTTCATTCAGAGAGAGAGCGGAGTATAGAACTATCAGCGGTCTAAGCCTTTTGCCTCCTTTTATTATCTGTTCATAGACTCCTTTTATTAGATTGCTGTTGGTTATAACTATTGTTGCAAGCATGTTGTCTATTAAAGGTATATCTATGGAAGCTCTTTGTTTAAGGAGTTCAATCATCACTTGTTTCTACCCTTGAGAGTCCAACGACTTCGTCTCCATCTGAAAGCTCCATGAGTTTTATTCCATACGCCATTCTTCCCATAACTCTCAGCGTTTCTGATTTAATTCTTATGAGTTTACCCTTTCTTGTGATGAGGAAGATATCATCCTCAGGGGTGACTATGGAGCTTGCCACCACATAGTTGCCCTCTTTCAATTTCATACCTATTACACCTCTTCCTCCTCTCTTTATAAGTCTGATGTCGGATGTGTTTATGAGTTTGCCTATTCCCATTGCTGTTACTATTAGCACTCTGGAGTTTTCTTCACCCCCAAATCTATCTGCTGATACAACTATGTCGGTGTTGGTCAGTTTTATGCCCCTCACGCCTGAGGCAGTTCTGCCCATCAATCTTACGTCGGAAACCTTGAATCTTATAACCATTCCGTGTTTTGTCGTCAGTATGATGTTATCTTTCTCCGCTGTTTCAAGCACCCTTATCAGCGAGTCGTCTTCTGAGAGTGTGATGGCTATCTTCCCAGCTGAGGTAATGTTTGAAAACTCTGTCTTGTTACATCTCTTTACTATGCCATTTGAAGTGACAAAAAATAGATTCCCTCTTGCTTTCATGGGTAGGATTGTTTTAACAAATTCGCCGGGTTTGAGGTTCAGTAGGTTAACTATGGGTTTTCCTTTGGCTGTGGGTTGAAGTTTCGGTATTTCGTAGGTTTTTATTTTGTACACCCTGCCGGAATTTGTAAAGCATAGTAGGTCGTCTGTGCTTTCTGCTACAAAGACGTCCGATATGCTATCCCCGTCCGCAAAAGTGGATACGAGTCTCCCTTTTCCGCCCTTATTCTGAGTGGAGTAGTTGCCAGCCGTAATAGTTTTTATATACCCTCTTCTTGAGAAGACGACAACGAGATTCTCAATCTTTATCATGTCCTCAATGTCTATTTTTTCTTCCTCTTCTTTTATCTCTGTTTTTCTTGAGTCTCCGTAGATTTTCTTGATTTCCGTGAGCTCTTTTTCTATTGTGAATTTCATTGCTTCTTTATTTGATAGTATTGTTTCGTATTGTTGTATGTCTTTGTTTAGTTGTTTGTATTCCTCAAGTAGCTTTTTTCTCTCAAGGCCTACCAGACGGGAGAGTTTCATGTCCAGTATTGCTTGGGCCTGACGGTCAGATAACGTGAATCTTTCCTTGAGTTTGTTTCTGGCTTCCTGGGTGTTTTTGGAAGATTTTATTATGTTTACCACTTCGTCTATGTATTCCAGCGCCCTCATCAAGCCTTCAAGCACATGTGCCCTATCTCTGGCCTTGTTTAGTAAGAATGTGGTTTTCCTCTTTAGTATGTTTATCCTGTGCTTTACAAAGATTCCTATTAGTTCCTTTATATTGAGTACGCGGGGTACATTATCTTCAAGCGCTAGCATGTTTATGCCGAAAGTTATCTGCATGTTTGTATATTTATACAGGTTATTGAGCACAACATTTGCTTGTTCGTCTTTTTTTAGCTCGATAACTATTCTGACACCCTCCTTGCTTGATTCATCTCTAATGTCTGTTATGCCTTCTATTTTCTTGTTCTTCACGAGTTCGGATATGGATTGTATAAGCAGTGATTTGTTGACTTGGTAGGGTATTTCGTACACAATTATAGATTCTTTATTCTTATTTCTTTCTATTTTAGCTTTGGATCTTATTTTTACCCTACCCAGTCCGTGCTTGTAGGCTTCTACTATGCTGTTTCTGTCAAAACATATACCACCTGTTGGAAAGTCTGGTCCTGTTATTATGTTCATAAGTTCATCAATTGTGATTTCTCCTTCGCTTTTTAGGTAGGCGAGAGAAGCATCTATTATTTCGTTGAGGTTATGTGGTGGTATGTTTGTTGCGAATCCGACAGCTATTCCGCTTGAGCCGTTTATTAACAGATTGGGTATATAAGAAGGGAGTACTGAGGGCTCTTTGAGGGATTCATCGTAGTTTGGGACAAAATCTACAGTGTTTTTGTCAAGATCCCTAAGCATCTCTTCGGCTACCTTTGATAATCTTGCCTCTGTATATCTCATAGCTGCTGGTGAGTCCCCGTCAAGGGAGCCGAAGTTACCCTGTCCATCCACGAGGGGATACCTCATTGAGAAATCTTGGGCCATTCTCACGAGGGCATCGTAAACGGCTGAATCTCCGTGTGGATGGTATTTACCCACCACATCCCCAACTACTCGGGCACATTTTTTATAGGGTCTGTTATGTTCCAAGTTGAGTTCTTTCATAGCGTAGAGTATCCTTCTGTGAACGGGTTTGAGTCCATCTCTGGCATCAGGTATAGCCCTTCCAACGATTACACTCATGGAATAGTCAAGGTAAGACTGTTTCATGCTGGATTCTATATCGACTTCAACAATATTTTTGTTCGAAAACAACATTTCCTCCATACTCCACCTTATATGTCGAGGTTTTTAACGAATTTAGCGTTTTCTTCTATAAATTTTTTTCTTAACTCCACTTTTGAGCCCATGAGCATGTTGAACACTTCGTTTGCCTTTTCTGCATCGTCTATTGTTATCTTGAGCAGGGTTCTCTTTTGTGGATCCATTGTGGTTTCCCATAATTGTTCTGGATTCATCTCTCCGAGTCCTTTGTATCTTTGGATCTCTATGTTTTTGCGTGCTTTGTTTTCTATGAAGTTTATCATTTCTCTTGCTGTTTTGAATCTGTGTGTGTCTGTTCCATCCTTGGCTTCGTAGGGGGGTAACCCTAGCCTGTTCCTCGTGGGTGTATATTTGACAAGCATTTCAAACTCATGGGAGCTGAAGAGACTGTTGTCTATGAATATCTCCTTTTTTTCGTTGTCCGCCACGTAGCTGATAAATAGGGAATCTTCCCTTGTTTGTATTTCCTCTATGAGAAGGGAGGAGTTAGCTTTGAGACACTTGTTTATGTTCTCTATGGAGTATGGGAGTTCATCAAATCTTAGGTTTAAAAGGCCAAGGCATCTTATCAGCTCACCGTTGGGATATTTTGAAGTGAGTTTCTCTACCATCATTTCATAGATTAGGAGTTTGTTGATTATGCCCTTGAGTTCATTGCCGCTGATGTACTTCCCATCGACCTTTACCCAGAGGTTCTCAATTCCCCTGTTTATGAGGAATTCTTTCATAGCTTTATCGTCTTTTATGTATATGTTTTTATTTCCCATTTTTACCCTGTACAGTGGAGGCTGTGCTATGTAAACGTAATTGTTTTCTATTAGTTCCCTGAAGTATCTGAAGAAGAGGGTAAGTAATAAGGTTTGTATATGACTTCCATCCACGTCAGCATCAGTCATTATTATTATCTTGTGGTATCTGACATCGTCTATCTTGAAGTTGTCCAAGACTCCAGCTCCAATAGCTGTAACGATATTCTTTATTTCTTCGGAGGATAATATTTTGGATGGGTTGGACTTCTCTATATTTAGGATCTTTCCCTTTAGTGGTAGGATAGCTTGGAATCTTCTATCGCGGGCCTGTTTAGCACTTCCACCAGCGGAATCGCCTTCAACTATAAACAACTCGGACTTGGAAGGGTCTCTTTCTTGGCAGTCTGCGAGCTTTCCTGGTAATCCTTTGCTCTCAAATGGTGTTTTTCTTCTCACCAGGTCTCTTGCTTTGCGTGCGGCTTCTCTTGCGTGATAAGATCTTATTGATTTTTCCACGATTATCTTGGCTATTTGAGGGTGTTCTTCAAAGTACTCCATCAGGCGTTCGTATAGTACGGTCTGTATAATATTTCCTACCTCTGAATTGACAAGTTTTGTTTTGGTTTGCCCCTCAAATTGGGGGTTAGAGAGAGTTACCGATAGGATAGCTATAATTCCTTCCCTTATGTCGTCTCCCGATACAGAGATATCCTGCTTTGACATGTTGTTTTTCTTCATGTATGTGTTCACAACTTTGGTTAGAATTGTTTTAAAGCTGCTTAGGTGGATTCCCCCTTCGATGGTGTTTATAGAATTTGCAAAGGTAAGTATGTTTGAGGAATAGCTATCGACGTACGCGATGGCGAGTTCTACAGTGGTGTTACCACTCCTTATGTTGAAATAGATGGGTTTGTCAAAGAGTTTTTTCTTTGATTTTGACAGGAATTCAATGAATGATATTAGCCCTTCTTCATAGTAATAATTATCTTGTTTTCCCGTTCTTCTGTCCACGAGGTTGATTTTTATTCCTCTGTTTAGAAAGGCCAATTCTCTGAATCTTTTTGACAATATTTCATATGAGAAATCCGTTGTTTCAAAGATTTCTCTGTCCGGGAGGAATGTGATTGTTGTACCCGTTTCCTCTGTTTCTCCCGTTATCCTAAGATCTGTGAGCGGTTTTCCCTTTGAAAACTCTTGTTCGTATATTTTTGAGTGTCTTTTTATTTGAAGGAGTAAACTTTCTGAGAGTGCGTTTACCACGCTTATGCCTACCCCGTGGAGGCCACCGGAGACTTTGTAGCTTTTTCCGTCAAATTTACCCCCTGCGTGAAGTGTAGTTAGTACAAGGGTTGCTGCTGGTATACCTTCTGTTGGGTGGATATCAACGGGGATCCCTCTCCCATTGTCTGACACTGTGACGGAATTATCTTCGTTTATGAATATGTCTATTCTGTCACAGTATCCTGCCATGGCTTCGTCTATGGAGTTATCAACGACCTCATAAACAAGGTGGTGCAATCCTTCGATTGAGGTGGAGCCTATGTACATGGATGGTCTCTTTCTAACTCCTTCAAGCCCTTTAAGTATCTTTATGTTTCGAGCTGTGTATTCGTTCAATGTTTTCCCTCCAGTTTTATGATGGAACCATTGCTGGGTTCATACTCAAGAGAGGTGATAAAAACCTGTGTATTGAGACTTTCAATGATACCCAGCATTCTTCTTTTGAGGTTACTGTCCAGGTCACCCTCAAGGTCATCAATAAGAACGACAGGTTTTGATGATCCATAGTTTTCTATTATAGCATTAATTATGGAAAACAAAACAGCTTTTTTCTCTCCAAGAGAGGCAAATTCGTGAACATTGTGCTCGTTGAGCCTAACTGAGAGATGATCTCTGTTTAGGGTGGCAAGTATTCTCCTTTGTTCCATTTCCCTCTCCAATATCTCTTTGGTTATGCTGTTTATATGGTATTTTAGACTTGCCTTTTTTGATAACAACTGGGTGGATATTTTTTCTAGACTGCTGTTTATCTCTACTGCAGATGCTTCCCTCTTTCTGGAGATTTTTTCCATTAGTGCTATCAGTTCCTCGTTCTTTATGGTTAACAGTTTTCTATCTATTTTATACGTCTTAAGTATGGCCCTTTTTTGTTTTAAAACTCTGTGATAGGATATGATGTAATCCATAATACTTTTGTCGTGGATAAAACTGTTCTGATCCAGGAGAGAAAAAAGGTATCTTTTTCTATCAAACTCCACGAAGGTTCTAAATGAAAATATTACGGATGGAAACTTCTCTTTGAACTGCTTTATGGTGCTGGGTTTGGCGTTTATCTTTGCTGTCTTTCTGGACCCTTTTATTTCTACATGTGTAATGTTTGTTTCTTTGTTTTTTTTCACTCGTGAGCTTACGATAATGCTTTTATCCTGCTGATTCGGGAGATGTTTTAGCTTCTTTAAGAATGGATGTGCATTGATGGAAAGATAGACAGCTTCAATTAGATTTGTTTTTCCAGAACCATTAGGACCTTTTATAACATTAAAGCTTCCAAACCTGAATTCTGCGATGTGGTAGTTCTTAAAATTCTTTATGATGGTGCTCTCTACAAATGTCATCTCGTTATAGAGACTATGAGATATTTGTATTGAAATAGATCGTTTTCTGCTTCGAACATCAGGGGAGAGCTTTTATCTCTGTAGAATATTTTGACCGTCTCTGATGAGATATGTGTTAGGAAATCTATAGCATACCTGCAGTCCAAGAGAAATTCTTCTCCATTTCCAGTGGATTCTGTTATATTTATTATGTCTGTAGCTTCTTCCCCTTCTGGACTTGTTGATATAAGTGTCAGTTGGTTTTTTTCTGTATCTATCCTGAAGGATGTTTCATTATTTTTGTATACCGTGAAGATCCTTTTTAAAGAGCTCAACAGTTCGTATTTGTTGACGATTACCATGTTGTCTTCCTCTGATAACAGTATCTCCTTGTAATTTGGAAAGTTTCCTTCTATAGTCTTTATTCTAAATTCTGAGTATTCTGAACGGAGCACTATGGAGTGTAATGTCCTGTAGAGTCCGGCGTTTGTCATATGTATTCTCGATACAAGCGAGGCTCCATCATATTCTATTATTTCT
>VAPK010269112.1_pt1 | contig 12688 bp, 10 predicted proteins | sample 3395031 | NCBI WGS metagenome assembly VAPK01 (sample SAMN08290443, study PRJNA428436) | hydrothermal vent metagenome | isolation source: Deep-sea hydrothermal vent chimney 1 | place: Pacific Ocean: Juan De Fuca Ridge | reverse complement strand
TGTCTGAAATTTGAAAATAATGTGTCTTCATGTCAAGATTAAACCAATTTATATTAATTTGGAAGAATTCGATAATTGAAAAAATATTTGCGGAAATAAGGAAATTACAACTCCTAACCTAACATTTTCTTAGTTTTAGTGCTCTGCGCACCTTCCTGATAAGTTATGTGCCGAGGCTGTAAATACCTTTCGTAACTTTGTTGCTATATGCTAAAATCCTTTCGTTCATTTTTGCCCTGTACCCATTAAAATCATTTGCGACTTTTTCCGTTTTTCTATTTTTTTTTAATATTGACCATTCAGTTCGTTTTACAAATTGCCGAATAATTTAAGTTCGAAAATATTAATAAATTATTTCTTTTAGTTCATTTTTATAAAAAAGGATTTTTCTGAACCAATGCACGGGCATAAAACCATTATATTTGGAGAATTATTATAAAGGTTGAAGTCGTTCGAGAACTTTTTTTTGAATACAATTTTTGTATATTTATGAGTCTTTATAATCTTTTGTATTTTTAGTACTTTTCTAAATTTGTTGAAAAATTAATCTTAAAATTATTTGCAATGTCAGGTCACAATAAATGGTCGTCGATAAAACACAAAAAAGGAGCTGCTGACGCGAAACGCTCTAAAATATTTTCTAAAATTTCCAAGGAAATTACAGTTGCAGCCAAAATGGGCGGAACAGATATAGAATCGAACTCGCGTTTACGGGTTGCCGTGCAAAATGCCAAAGGGCAAAATATGTCGAAAGATGTAATAGAGCGGGCCATAAATAAGGCTGAGAAAGATGCTTCCAGTTTCGAAGAAAATACTTTTGAGGGATATGGTCCGGGTGGAATAGCAATTTATGTTGAGTGTTTGTCGGATAATAATAATCGGACAGTGAGTAGTGTACGGGCGGCATTCTCAAAGGCTGGAGGACAGTTGGGAACCAATGGCTCGCTAAGTTTTTTGTTCGACCGGAAAGGCATATTTGTGATTCATATTTTGGAGAACTTTGATTTGGAAGAATTTGAGCTTGAGATGATTGATGCTGGCGCAGAAGATATTGAGAGAAATGAAAACACAATTATTGTAACCACCGCTTTTGAAGATTTTGGCAGTGTGTCGAAAAAATTGGCAGAGATGAAAATTGAGCCTGAAAGTCAAGAGTTGGATCGTATCCCGAACAATACGAATTCACTGAGTATTGAGGATGCAAAAAAAGTGCTGCGTTTGGTCGAAAAACTTGAAGACGACGACGATGTGCAAAATGTATTTCACAATTTGGAAATTACGGAAGAGCTGGAAAATAGTTTGTAGGTTAATTGTAGTTGTTTATTGTATTTTGGTTCTGAGGGAGAGCTTTAAAAAAGCTTTAAACTGAATTTTTAACAAGACAAAAAGAACAGACTATTCACATTAATATCGATTTTATCAGTTCTTGCAAGCTTTAACCCGACAACCAACAAGATGAACGACATGGAAGGCAAAAAGAATATAACTCAAAACACTCAATTAAATAACGATACTGTACCAAAAGTAACATGGATTGGTGGCACTTTCTTTTTTTCTGACAACCCGGATGAAACAAAAGAATGGTAAGCTAAAAATTTGGGGTTCGAAAACAATGAATGGGGGGCAAGTTTTGAATTTAGAAATGCCAACCGGCCTGACGAAATTAATTACCTCCAGTAGGGTCCTTTCAAAAAAGGAAGTGAATATTTTGTTCCGTCAAAAAAAGAATTTATGATTATTTACAGGGACCAGAATATTGTTGGACTTGTAACCTGATTAATTCATGAATTAATCAGGTTAGTAAAACATTTAAAATAACTTCCTCATCCTGACTTGTTCTTTTTTCCTTTTTCTTCGTCAACTTCGATGAACTTATTCTGAAAGTTTCACTTATATTTGCACTCTCAATTCAATAAATACGATGAGGATTCTTTTTCTTTTCATTATAATCATATTTGCCGGCCTGCAAGGATTCGCTCAAACAACAATTTCCGAGAAAATTTCCGGGGAGGTCAAACAACCAACTATTTTGCAAAACCTTCATGTAAATCAAGATCCACGGCTCAAAAAAATGTTGAATTGGCACATCGAAAAAAATTCCAAAAAAGATGGAATAGATGGATATCGGGTCGAAATATTCTTCAGCTCAGAATTAGATGCATTGGCCCAGTCTAAACGTGAAAAAATTGCGTTTTTATCAATGTACCCAGAGTATGTCGTTCATATAATATACGAGGCTCCAAATTTCAGGGTGAGAATTGGAGATTACAGAACAAAAAATGAAGCTTTAAGACTTCACAAAAGAATTGAAAGGAACTATCCGATGGCTTTTATAGTTCCTGATAAAATTAAATTTCCTTTACTGAAATAAATAAATTATGAGTGACCAGATTAAGCACGAATGTGGAATTGCCTTAATACGTTTGTTAAAACCGTTGGTATATTATCAGGAAAAATATGGTACCTGGCAATACGGATTAAACAAATTGTACCTATTAATGGAGAAGCAGCACAACCGTGGACAAGATGGTGCCGGTGCGGTGTGTGTAAAAACAAATTTAGAGGCGGGAAATGCATACATCAGCCGATTTCGTTCGGTACAGCAAAATCCAATTATCGATGTTTTTAACCAGATAAATGAACCCCTGGAGAAAGCGCAATTGAATGGGGATGAAATAGATAGTGCTGATTGGGCGTATAAATATTTTCCTTTTGCAGGAGAGTTATATTTGGGACATTTAAGGTATGGTACTTTTGGTAAAAATAGTATCGATTTGGTTCACCCGGTGATGCGGCAAAATAATTGGAAATCGAGGAATTTAGTGCTCGCTGGAAATTTCAACCTCACTAATACCGATGAATTATTTAAGGTTTTGGTAAATTTGGGCCAGCACCCAAAAGCGTTTACCGACACGGTAACAGTGCTCGAGAAAGTGGGGCATTTTCTCGATGAAGAAAATCAGTTGTTGTTTAGAAGGTATAAAAATGAAGGTGCTATTAACAACGAGATTTCAAGCCAAATAGAGAAAAATTTAGACATTCAAAATATACTTGAACGTTCTACCAAAGATTTTGATGGCGGTTACACAATAGCCGGTCTAATTGGGCATGGTGATGCTTTTGTGGTACGCGATCCGTGGGGGATTCGACCGGCCCATTATTATTCCGATGATGAAATTGTTGTGGTTGCATCGGAGCGTGCGGCTATCCAAACTGTAATGGATGTTGGGGTTGATGAGGTAAGGGAAATTAGTCCCGGCGAAGCACTGATTGTTAAAAAAGATGGTTTGATAAGCAAGCAAATGATCCGGGTCCCGCATAAAAAAACATCTTGCTCGTTCGAGCGAATTTATTTTTCGCGGGGTAGCGATAAAGATATTTACAAGGAACGAAAAGAGCTGGGGCGTTTAATTTGTCCGGCAATCCTGAAATCTATCGATTACGACTTTGAGAATACTGTGTTTTCATATATCCCAAATACATCGGAAACCGCATTTTATGGAATGATTGAAGGGGTAAAAAGCTATTTGGTTGATTGGAAAATAGATGAAATTGAAAAGAGGAACGGGTCGTTGACCAACGAAGATATTAAGCGGATTATCTCTTTTGAACCAAGAGTTGAAAAAATTGCCATTAAAGATGTGAAACTTCGGACTTTTATTGCCGATGATGCCAGCCGCAACGATTTGGTCGCACATGTTTACGATGTTACTTACGGTGTAATTAGAAATTATAAAGATACCCTTGTAATAATCGACGATTCAATTGTCCGTGGAACCACCTTGAAAAAGAGTATCCTTAAAATTCTGGACCGGCTAAAACCGAAAAAAATCATTGTGGTTTCTTCTGCTCCGCAAATTCGTTACCCCGATTGTTATGGGATCGACATGGCGCGCTTGGATAAATTTATTGCTTTTAATGCCGCAATCGAGTTGTTAAAAGATCAGGGGAAAGAGTCTGTAATTCAAGATGTGTACATGAAGTGTAAAGATCAACAGCATTTGTCAAAGGAGGAAATGGTGAATTATGTACGTGAGATTTACAAACTGTTTACCCCTGAAGAAGTTTCGGCAAAAATAGTCGAATTATTAAAGCCCGAAGATTGCAATGCGGAAGTTGAAATTGTTTATCAATCAATTGAAAACCTTCATAAAGCTTGTCCCAACGATTTGGGTGATTGGTATTTTACGGGAAATTACCCGACACCGGGTGGAAACCGGGTAGTAAATGGCTCGTTTATTAATTTTGTTGAAGGGAAACACGTGCGTGCGTATTGATTTCAGTTTCTGTAAACAGTAGAAAAATGTTGATCCAACCAATAAATTTTACTCAACTTCGGGCCACTCTTCGTCATCCTTACTTTTTATATAAGTTTCAATGTGACGGTCAACCTTAACATCGTAAATGTCTTTAATGGTTAGAATTATCCCAGTTTCCAGAACATTCCCAAATCTCGCGTTATTAATGGTTCCAAAAGTTTTCATCGATGGCGACAAATTCATGTAAGCATTAATTAGTGGAGGAATATTTTCTCCAAATAACCTCACATTTTGTGTGAGGATTTTATAATCTTCTTTGTAGTTCTCGCCAATAAAAAGTTTTTCCATGGCTTCCACATCAAAATCGAATTCAACCGGATCCTTTGGATAAACCAGATTCTCTTTATCCCTAAAATATTTTCTAAAGAAATATTGAAGTAAGTTCCGGGCTTTGGTGTGGAAGTGCATGTACATTGTAATCTTTCCGAAAAAATATTTAATTTCAGGATGGTTGACAATCAATGCACCAAGTCCGTCCCAAAGATTGTCCAAGGCAAAAAGTGCTTTGGCTCCTGCTTTACTCGATTGGTATGCTGGTTGAACAAACGAACGGCCTAATTCTAATGTGTAAGGTAAATAGTCGTTCACAAACGTCTCCGAAAATGTAAAAAGACGGGAGGTCGCCAAATGGACAGCTCCGTTTTCATCTTTTGGGGCTTGTCCGCACAGTAAATAGCGGTATCCTCCCAAAATCTCTTTTGCATCCGGATCCCAAACAATTAGTTGTTTGTAAGGTATTTCATCAGTATCGAAATTATCGATGTCTGTTTCTTTACCAGTGCCGCCACCTGCGTCCCGAAAAGTAATTTCACGCAATCGGCCAATTTCGTGCATAATTGAAGGCGAATCGTGATAAGTTACGATATATATTTCGTTTCCACCTTTATTGGTTTTTCTTAGTAGTTTTTCAGGGGTCAATTCGGCGTAAATCTCCTCTCTTGGCAGAGGTGCTAATATTTCTTTCATTTACGTTTTTTTTTGAACAATTGAATACAAAATTATAAAAATCTAACAAAGGTTGGTTGTTGAGCGATCATTTATTTACAAACTTAAATTACGGCTGTAATTGGTAAACTTGGTTTTTCACCCAATCGGCCCAATCTTTGTGCGTTTTTGAGTTGTCGAAGGTGCTGAAAGGTATGGGGTTTCCAAAATAAATATGGATTTCAGAGTTTCTGTGTTTCATCGTTTCATCCGGAAGGAAAAACATTTCCAAATTCCATTTTATACGGAAACATTTCCTGAATTTTGCTATTCGATAGAAACGGTCTGAATTTCTACCTCCAATAAATATTGGAACAACATCGCGTTTGTGTTGTATTGATTTGGAGATGAAGTGTTTTTTCCATTCCAAATCAACAATATTTCCTTTTATTTTTCTTGAAGCTAAACCTGCAGGAAAAATTAGAATTTGAACATCAGAATTATAGGTTTCGGTTAGTAAGCGGGCAACTTCCCTGCTATTTCCTCCGTGCTTGTTCACAGGAATGAACATGGGGGCCAGGTTCGGGATATTCATTAAAATATCATTGGAGATAAACTTTAATTTTCCCAGTTTTTGATCCACGTATTTCATCAGTAGCATCCCATCGAAACCCCCAAGTGGGTGATTGCTTACAAAAATGAACCGGCCTGAATCCGGAATGTTGTCTAACCCGTGTATGTGCTCGGTTACATTGAATTCGGAAACCACTTGTTCTACAAAATCTAATCCAGTTAGATGTCCGTTCCGTTTTAAAAAATCGTTTAAAAATTTGATGTGCAAAATACGGTTGATATATCGGTAAACAAAGCCGGGCATGGCTTTGGCCAGTCCAGGGCTTTTCCCTGCAAATACCTCTTTTATATCTATTGGTTTGAATTTCCCTGAATTATTCTCTTCCACTTTTCAAGATTTTAACTGGCAATTAAGCAAAAAATGGGCATAAAATAAAACATAACTCATTTAATATTGAGATCGAAGAATTGAAATTTTAATGTAGGCTTTTTTTATTTTTCCAAATCGTGAAGTTACTCTATTTATTAACGTCAAAAGGCGAGTTATTAACGGGTGTTAATTACTTTCTTTTATTTGTTTAATTGCCTGTAATTATGAGTTTTAGTGAAGATAAATTAGTTATTTTTTAAAGATTTCAACATTGTTCCAACATCTTTTCAACAAAATTTGGCCATGTAAGAGTGTAGAATATAGTGGAATAGAGTGGAATAGATTGTCAAATCTTGTAATATTTTTTACTTTTACCGTTAGTAAATCAAGATTATTAGGAACATGATTGAATTTGCAGGTACATTTAAAGCAACCATCGACGACAAAGGACGTATTGTCCTTCCATCTACTTTTAAAAAAGAGATGGGCGAATTTGCTTTGAAACCGCTCGTTTTAGAGATGAGCCTGCATAAAGAATGTTTGGATATCCATCCCAATAAATACTGGCAAGAGCGTGTTGTCGCATTTAAAAGTACGCTCGATCCATTTGATGAAAACGATGATGCATTGCTCCAGTATTTTTATCAAAATTTTGTAAAAGTTACTATGGCTGCAAACGGAAGGATAAATATTCCGGCAGCTTATCTTAAATATGCAAACCTCGAAAAAGGTGTTGAATTTATTGGAATGGGTGAATCTATTCGTTTGCAGGCTGCCAAAGAATCGGGTGCAAGGGAAATGACGAGAGCCGAATTCCGGGAGAAATTGAAGCAAAAACGTAACAATAGCAAAGAGGGTAAATGACACAAGTTTATCACATACCGGTATTGGCCAATGAAAGCATCATTGGATTAAATCTTCAGCCTGGAGCTGATGTTGTTGATGCAACATTCGGAGGTGGCGGCCATTCCCGGCTTATTCTCGAAAATTTAGGGGACAACGGGCGGCTTTTTGCTTTCGACCAGGATGAAGATGCGGCAGGGAATATTATTGACGACCACCGCCTTTTTTTTATTCGTCATAATTTTCGGTACATCCAAAACTTTTTACAATTCTATGAGGTGAAAGAAGTGGATGCCATTTTTGCCGACTTTGGGGTTTCTTCTCACGACTTTGATGTTGCAGAGCGTGGTTTTTCCTTTCGTTTCGAGGGTGCTTTGGATATGCGAATGAACCAGGATGCGAGGACAGATGCAGCAAAAGTGGTGAATGGATATACAGAGCAGCAGCTAATTTCTGTATTCAAAATGTATGGGGAAATAAAGAATGCACGAAGCCTTGCCTCCACTATTTGCAAAAAACGAAACGAAAAACCAATCAAAACTACTACTCAACTAAAAGAAATAGCATCGGAATGTGCACCCAAAGCAATCGAAAATAAGTATTTGGCGCAAGTGTTTCAAGCCTTGCGTATTGAGGTGAATGACGAAATGGAAGCCTTAAAAGAATTTTTACAAGCTTCTAAGCACTTGTTAAAAAAGGGTGGCCGTTTAGTTGTGCTTAGCTACCATAGTTTAGAAGATAGACTGTGCAAGAATTTTATGAGGTCGGGGAATTTTGAAGGTTACGTGGAAAAGGATTTTTATGGGAATATTATTTCACCTTTTAAAACAATTAATCGAAAAGTAATTGTTCCCGCCGCCAAAGAATTGAAGGTCAACAGTCGTTCAAGAAGTGCAAAATTAAGAGTTGCAGAAAAAATATAACATGTCTGAAAAATCAAAAAACAGCAAGAAAACAGGTGGTATGAAACAGTATATCGGTGGTACCATTTTAACGGACGACCGGGTTACGAAACAATTGCCTTTTTTGTTGTTTCTGGCATTTCTCGGTATAATGTTAATTACGAACAGAAACTGGTCGGAGCGTACAATCAGGCAAATTGAAGTTTTGCAAGATACGCTTAACGAGTTGCGTTCCGAATCTATTACCCTGTCGGCAAAACTTATGGATGCAAGCCGGCCCTCCGAAGTTGCGAAAAAAGTAGAAGATGCGGAAATTGGTTTACAGGAGCCCGTGAAGCCGCCACAAAAATTAATTATTCAAGAAAAATAATATACAGTGGGAATTCGAAAGACAATAATATCTCGTATAGCAATTGTTTATTTTGTACTACTCCTGTTTGGGGCAGTTGTAGTTTTTAAAATGATTTCTGTTCAACAGATTAAAACCGAAAAATGGCAAAAGATTGAAGCCAATTTGAGCAAAAATACAATTATTGTTGAACCAAATCGTGGGAATATCTGTGCCGACGACGGGAGTGTTTTGGCAACTTCGGTTCCCGGATATTATGTTCGAATTGATTTGGCATCGGAAGGTGTTAAACGCGTTTATAATAACGAAAGCGATTCGCTGGCATTTTATCTTTCTTCAATGTTTAAAGACGGTTCGAAGCAGCAATATAACAATAAATTAAACGCTGCATACCGCAATAAAAATCGTGGTTTTATGCTCACTCCACGAAAAGTGGATTATACAGAACTTCAGAAAATTAAAAAATTCCCAATTCTTCGGCGAGGTCGTTTTGGTGGTGGATTAATTATCAAGCAGGAAAATAAAAGGATTACCCCACTTGGAATGTTGGCTTTGCGAACAATTGGCAGCTTAAATAAAGGTGCATACGGTGGTGTGCACGGACCAATTGGCTACACAGGTTTGGAAGATGCCTACGAACCTTATTTAAAAGGGATAAATGGAATAAGCTACAAGCAAAATATTTCAGGAAGATGGGTAACCCGTACAGAAATTGAACCCGAAGCGGGCATGGATATTATTACGAATATTAATGTAAAAATGCAGGATATTGCTGAAAGTGCGTTGTATAAACAGCTCCATAAATCGAGTGCTGACTGGGCAACTGCAATATTAATGGAGGTGCAAACCGGGAAAATAAAAGCCATTGTAAACCTTGGTAAAGGGAACAACGATTATTACGAAAAAGATAATTATGCTTTAGGTGCCCGTGGTTGTTACGAACCCGGTTCAACCTTCAAATTGGTGTCGTTAATGGCTGCTTTGGAAGATGGCGTTGTTGATACCAGTGATGTTTTTGATACAGGGAACGGTGTGTGGTACAACAATGGACGGACCATTAAAGATTCTCATGCCTACGGAAAAATAACGGTAAAACAGATATTTGAAAAGTCATCAAATATTGGAACTGCCATGGTTATAACGTCGAAGTATAAAAATAATCCGCGCAAATATGTTGACCGTGTGTATAGTTTTGGTGTAAACAAAGCCCTGGGCCTGGAAATAAAAGGCGAAGGCCAGCCCTATTTTAAATATCCGGGAGATGCCGATTGGTGGGGAACAACACTTGGCAGTATGGCGTACGGTTACGACACTAAAATGACCCCGCTCCAAATCCTGAATTTTTACAATTCGGTTGCCAATAATGGGAAGATGATAAAACCGCAGTTGGTGAAGGAGATCCGTGATAACGGTGCATTGGTGAAACAATATAATATTGAAGTTCTTAACCCGATGATTGCATCAAAAGAAACCATTGGGAAAGCACAAAAAATGCTGGAGGGCGTTTGTAAATTTGGAACGGGGCGGGCAGTAAACAGCAAATATTTCAAGGTTGCCGGTAAAACAGGTACTGCCCGGGTGGCAACAAGCAGTGCAGGATACAGCAATGGAATGTATTTAGCATCTTTTGTGGGATATTTCCCTGTTGACAATCCAAAATATTCGATGATTGTAACCTTTAACAATCCTCGAAACAGTTATTACGGAGCATCGGTTGCAGGACCTGTTTTTAAAGAAATTGCAGAAAAGGTTTTTGCCTTGCAAGGGTTCGTTAACGAGTCGGTGCAGGAGACAAACGAAAGTGAAAAACTACCGGACGTAAAAAAAGGAAAATCGGAAGATATTTTGAGGATAGCAAAAGATTTGCATTTGAAGAATGTGCAAGGAAAGCCCGATTCGCAAATGGCATCGGCTTCGAAACAAGATAGTGTGGTGGTGCTTAGCAACATTAAAATACCGGCGGGTAAAGTTCCAGATGTAACTGGAATGGGTGCCAGCAACGCAATATTTTTAATGGAAAATGCCGGTTTGAAGGTGAAAGTAAAAGGAGTTGGCAAAGTTAAACAACAATCGTTGACACCGGGCAGTAATTACCGCGCCGGGCAAACGGTTTATCTCACTTTAAGTTAGAATGAAATTATCTGAAATAATACGACATATTAATTTTTTAAAAATTTCAGGTTCTCTTGAAAAGGAGGTCGCTGCAATTGAGTTCGATTCAAGAAAAGCGGTGGCTAATTCTGCTTTTGTGGCTCAACGGGGCGTTACTGTCGATGGGCACAAATATATTCAGTCTGCAATTAACAATGGTACTTCAATTGTTTTTTGCGAAGAACTTCCAAATGAAATTTCAGAAAATATTACATACATAAAAGTTGCCGATTCGAATGTTGTTTTGGGTGAATTGGCTGCGGCATTTTACGGTTTTCCTTCAAAAAAATTAAAGATTGTTGGTATAACCGGAACCAACGGAAAAACGAGTATTGCTACACTTTTGTACGATATGTTTTTAAAGTTGGGGTACAAAACCGGACTACTTTCAACAATTTCGTATCGAATAAACAAAACGGAAGAAAGCTCTTCGCACACCACTCCTAACGCATTAAAAATTCAGCAGTTATTGGCAGAGATGGTTGGTGCTGGATGCGAATTCTGTTTTATGGAAGTGAGCTCGCACGCGGTCCATCAAAAGCGGATTGCAGGAATTGAATTTACCGGGGGCGTTTTTACAAATATAACACACGACCATTTAGATTACCACAAAACTTTTGCTGAATACATAAAAGTTAAAAAAGGTTTTTTCGATGGACTTCCGTCCGGTGCATTTGCGATAACCAATGTAGATGATAAAAATGGCTTGATGATGTTGCAGAATACAAACGCACAAAAAATAACTTATTCCACTCATTCCATGGCCGATTTTCGTTGCAAGGTGCTGGAAAATCATTTCGATGGAATGTTGCTGAATTTGGACGATCGGGAAATATGGACACGGTTTGTTGGGAATTTTAATGCGGCAAACCTTTTGGCGGTTTATTCAACTGCTCTTCAGTTGGGGCAGAACAAAGATGAGATTCTACCTATTATCAGTAATCTGAAACCTGTTAAGGGAAGGTTTGAAATTTTACAAAGTATTGATGGGAAATTTGCCATTGTTGATTATGCGCACACGCCCGATGCTTTGAAAAATGTGTTGGGCGCAATTGCTGAAATCAGGACGAGAAACGAGCAGGTAATAACGGTTGTGGGTGCAGGTGGCGACCGCGACAAAACCAAACGTCCCGAAATGGCAATGGAGGCAGTCCAGGGGAGCGACAAAGTGATTTTAACTTCGGATAATCCGCGCACCGAAAACCCTGTACAGATTATAAAAGACATGGAAGCCGGTGTTGCCAGGCAGTTTAAAAACAAGGTAGTCTCAATCGAAAATAGATTTGAAGCAATTAAAACCGCCACCTTAATTGCGCGCTCAGGCGATATTATTTTGGTGGCCGGAAAAGGACATGAGAATTATCAGGACATAAAAGGTGTAAAACACCATTTCAATGATAAAGAGGTGATTAAAGAATTTTTTGGAATTGAAGATTAAAGCAAAAAAGAATGCTCTATTATTTGTATGATTTATTCGCAGATTTTGACCTTCCGGGAGTGGGGATGTGGCAATACATTTCTTTCCGTGCGGGCGGGGCAATAATTTTATCGCTTCTTATTACCACCATCTTTGGGAAAAAATTGATACGGATTTTGCAACGAAAACAAATTGGCGAAGAGGTTCGCGATTTGGGATTGGAAGGGCAAATGCAAAAAAAGGGTACGCCAACAATGGGAGGCATAATTATTCTTTCAGCAATCGTTATCCCAACACTTCTGTTTGCCAAATTAAATAACGTCTATATTCTGTTGATGCTGTTTACTACAGTATTTCTTGGCCTTATTGGTTTTACCGATGACTACATTAAAGTATTCAAAAAAAACAAAAAAGGTTTGGCCGGGAAATTTAAAATTATGGGCCAGGTGAGTTTGGGGTTAATTGTTGTTGCTACCCTTTTTATAAACGACGATGTTTTAGTGCGCCAGAATGTAAAAGATGCAAATGGTGAAGATCTCAAGGAGATTATTATCGACCCGGTAACTGGTGGGCAAACTGCCCGGTTTGTTACCGAAGACATAAAATCAACGGTTACCACAATCCCTTTTGTGAAAAAGAATGAGTTTAATTACAAGTGGATTGTGTCAATTTTTGGAAACGGTTTTTGGTGGCTGAAATGGGTTGTTTACGCGCTTGCTATAATCTTGATTATAACGGCGGTTTCGAACGCAGCCAATTTAACCGATGGTTTGGATGGGCTGGCAACCGGGACTTCGGCGATTAGCGGAGCAACGCTGGGTATTTTGGCTTATGTCAGCG
>VAPK010651265.1_pt1 | contig 12692 bp, 11 predicted proteins | sample 3395031 | NCBI WGS metagenome assembly VAPK01 (sample SAMN08290443, study PRJNA428436) | hydrothermal vent metagenome | isolation source: Deep-sea hydrothermal vent chimney 1 | place: Pacific Ocean: Juan De Fuca Ridge | reverse complement strand
CAGGCATTGAACGGCATGCGGCAAAGCGAAGGTCAGCGAATCAGCGAGATGCTCGCGTCGCGCTGCGCCGAGGTTGAGACAATCGGCGCTCAGGTACGAAAACGCATGCCGGAAGTCCTCGCCGGATCACGCGCTAAGCAGCAACAGCGTATCGACAAACTGGATGTCGAAGCCGACCCGGCAAGGCTTGAAGTCGAGCTCGCCTTGATTGCACAAAAAATTGACGTTGATGAGGAACTCGACCGACTCGAAAGTCATCTCGTCGAGATTCGCGATGCGCTTGATGACGAGAAACCGGTTGGCAGGCGCCTTGATTTCCTGATGCAGGAACTGAATCGTGAAGCAAATACACTGGGTTCGAAGTCGGCCGACACACAAACTACCCGGGCAGCGGTTGATCTGAAAGTCCTTATCGAACAGATGCGTGAGCAAATTCAGAATGTTGAATGACACACAGCAGCGAGGAAGACTGTTTGTCTTCGCCGCACCGTCAGGCGCCGGCAAAACCACTCTGGTACACGCGCTGGTAACCAAACATCCGGAGCTGCGGTTTTCGATTTCCTACACGACCCGCGAACCGCGAGTGAACGAAGCCCACGAGGTCGACTACCTGTTTGTCAGCGAAGACGAATTCATGCGGCTTCGCGACGCAGGCGAAATGCTCGAATACGCTGAGGTATTTGATAACTATTACGCCACCAGCCGCAGTCAGGTCGAAAATCATCTGGCACAAAACCGCGATGTGGTTCTTGAGATCGACTGGCAGGGAGCCCGGCAAGTGCGTGAGTCCATGCCCGAGTGCGTCACCGTCTTTATCCTGCCACCGTCCTTCGCGGAGTTGGAGCGTCGTTTGCGCGACAGACGCACTGACAGCGCCGCGGTGATCGAGCGCAGACTGCAAGATGCGCATAGCGATATGTCTCATTGGCAGGAATTCGACTACGTCATCATCAACGACGACCTCGGGCAGGCGGTAATCGATCTTGAGGCCGTCCTGGCCGGCGAGGGCGAGGCGTCTTCGACGAGCAATGGCGCCTTGCGACACGCCGTCTCGCGCATCGCGGGATGAATCGCTTATAGCAGTTCGTTATATGCGCTCGCTTTTGACCCCCGCTCCACCCTAGACTCCCGGCCCTCTACTCACCGCGGGGCGCGCCCCGGAAACAGGAACCGGATACATGGCTAGAATTACAGTCGAAGACTGCCTGGAAAACATCGAAAACATTTTCGAAATGGTACTGGTTGCCGCAAAACGTGCCCGGCGCGTTGCCCACGGAGCCGAACCAATGGTGGAGCTCGAAAACGACAAGCCAACCGTGATCGCCCTGCGTGAGATCGCCGAAGGTCTGGTCACGCCCTCGATTCTCGAAGAGATCGAAGAACCGGCGACCGAAGAGTTATTGCAGGCCGAATCGCTCGACGACGTCCTGCCAGTACACGGAATCTCGATCGGCGATTAACCGCCTGCTCGGCACTACTGAGAACGACAGCAGCGACACCGTCCCCGATCCGCGCGTATGATCGGAGTATGGATTACGCTGCGACAATACTGTCAAAACTGCCGGGTGCAAATAAGCGCGACCACGGTGTGCGTCGGCTTGTCGAGACACTGCAGTCCTACCTCCCCGAGGATCAGATTGCGCAGATAAGTGCGGCGTACGAATTCGGCGCAAATGCCCATGCCGGGCAGACCCGTAAAACCGGCGAAGCCTACATAACTCACCCGGTCGCGGTAGCCCAGGAACTCGCTGAAATGCACCTCGATGCAGAGGCGATAACGGCCGCGATCCTGCACGACACAGTTGAGGACACCGCCGCCTCGCTTGAGGAAATTTCGGAACAGTTTGGCAGCGAAGTCGCGCTGCTTGTCGATGGCGTCAGCAAGCTCGATCAGATTCAGTTCCGCAGCCACGCGGAGGCTCAGGCCGAGAGCTTTCGCAAGATGATGTTGGCAATGATTGAGGACATCCGCGTCATTCTCGTGAAACTCGCGGACCGATTGCACAACATGCAAACGCTCAACGTTATGGCGCCGGAGAAAAGACGGCGCATAGCCAGAGAAACGCTCGACATCTATGCGCCGATTGCGAACCGCCTGGGCATCAACCGCCTGAAAGTGCAATTGGAAGATCTCGGCTTCAAACACCTGCATCCGTATCGCTATCGTGTACTTCAGAACGCGCTGAAGAAAAGTCAGGGCAGCCAGCGACAGATCGTGAAGAAAATTTCGGAAGAGTTCGGCTCCGCGCTGACTGACGAAGGCATCGAAAGCGAAGTCATTGGCCGACGGAAACACCTGTACAGTATTTACAAGAAGATGGCAGATAAGAGCCGTTTGCTGTCGGATGTCGTTGACGTTTACGGTTTTCGTATTATCGTCGATGACGTAAATACCTGTTACCAGGTGCTGGGTATCGTGCACGGCTTATACAAGCCGATGCCGGGACGCTTCAAGGATTACATTGCCATTCCGCGAATCAATGGCTATCAGTCCCTGCACACGACGCTGTTCGGGCCCAAAGGCTTGCCGCTGGAAGTACAAATTCGAACGCGTGAGATGGATCGCCTTGCCGAGTCGGGTGTCGCGTCGCACTGGGTCTACAAGGCCGACGAAAAGTCCGATGCAAGTCCGCAAAGACGCACGCGCGAGTGGCTCGCCAATCTGGAAGAGCTGCAACAGTCCGGGACCTCGGAAGAGTTTCTCGAAAGCGTCAAGGTCGATTTATTCCCGGACAAAATCTACGTCTTTACGCCCAAAGGCGACATCATGCCACTGCCAAAAGGCGCCACGACGGTCGACTTCGCGTACGCCGTGCATACCGACGTCGGTGATCGTTGCGTCGCGGCAAAGATTAATCGCGGCCTAGTACCACTGCGCACCGAGCTGCAAAACAGCCAGACGGTTGAGGTCATCACCGCAAGAGGCGCAAAACCGAATCCCAACTGGTTGACGTTTGTACGCACCGCTAAAGCAAGAATCGCCATTCGCCAACACATGAAAAACCTGCGCACCTCCGAGTCCGTCGACCTGGGCAAGCGATTGCTGGATCGCTCGTTGAAGGATATCGGCTCGTCGCTGCGCAAGGTTGGCAAAATACGTATGGCCGCCGCGCTTGCAGAACTCGACCTGAACGACAACACCGAGTTGTTCGAACAGGTGGGGCTCGGCGAAAGGCTGGCACCACTCACGGCGCGGTTTCTTGCCGGAGCAAGTGACGACGACGACAGCAGCACGGCAAGCCTGATCATCGCAGGAACCGAAGGCATGGTTATAAGCTACGGCAAGTGCTGTTTTCCGATACCGGGCGACGATGTCATGGGCTATATGACGGCCGGGCGAGGTGTCGTTATTCATCGTAATCAATGTGGCAATGTATCCAGCTTTCGCAAGCAACCGGAAAAGTGGATTTCTGTCAGTTGGGAACAGGATATCGACCACGAGTTCGCGTGCCAGATTCAAATCGATACTCGCAATAAGCCGGGTGTCCTTGCTGAGGTTGCAGCGACGATCGCAGACTGTAATTCGAATATCGAGCAGGTTGAGGTGCTGGGCAGGCACGAAGATTGTTCGGTGTTGTCTTTCCTGTTGCAGGTAAGAGACCGCGTGCACCTGGCGAGAATCATGCGCAGCGTGCGCAACATGAAAAACGTCATTCGCGTCTCGCGCGACTGTGCGTGACCATCAGGGATCAAACGATGAACAAGAAAGCCATACACACTGAAAATGCGCCGGCGGCAATCGGCACGTACTCCCAGGCGGTACAAGCCGGGAGTCTGGTTTTTTTGTCGGGTCAGATTCCACTGGTGCCCGCGACGATGGAGATCGTCGAAGGCGATTTCGAAGCACGCACACACCAGGTCTTCGAGAATCTTCAGGCGGTCGCACAGGCCGCCGGTGGCAACCTGAATGACGCCGTTAAGATCGGTGTTTTCCTGACGGACCTCAACGATTTCGCCGCTGTGAACGCAGTCATGGAGCGATTCTTCGAGAAGCCGTATCCCGCACGGGCCGCGGTCGGCGTTGCCGCACTGCCCAAGGGTGTTGACGTTGAGGTAGACGCAGTTCTTGCAATCTGATTCGCCGCTAACAACGTTAAGGGGCGTCGGTCCGGCGCTCTCCAAAAAACTCGAAAAGCTCGGCTTGTTTCGGGTGGACGATCTGCTTTTCCTGCTGCCGCTGCGTTATGAGGATCGAACGCAGCTGGTAAAAATAGGCGCACTGCAAGCAGGCAATCGTGCTCTGGTCACAGGCGAGGTCCTGCTTACGGAGATAGTGTATCGTGGCCGCCGGAATTTGCTGGTACGAATCAGCGACGGCAGCGGACAACTAACGCTGCGCTTTTTCCACTTCTCCCGCCAGCAACAGGCACAGTTTCGCCCCGGTGTTCACGTGACGTGTTTCGGCGAGCCTCGCTGGGGCAAAACCGGGTTCGAAATAATTCACCCGGAATACCGAGTCCTGCGCGACGGCGAAGACGCGACGACTGACGATGCATTGACTCCCGTTTATCCGGCGACCGAAGGAGTGCAACAAGGCCGGCTGCGCAGCCTTACCGATCAGGCACTGACACAGATGGATGCAGACCCGCCGCAGGAACTATTGCCGCCTGCGATTACAGAAAAACTTGGGATGCCCTCGTTGGCAGATGCCATTCGCTACCTGCACCGCCCACCGACCGATGCAAAAGTCGGGCAGCTGCTGGCAGGCACCCATCCTTGTCAGCAGCGCCTGGCTTTCGAGGAGCTGCTCGCTCACTACCTGAGCCTCAGAAACCTGCGCGAACTCGCCGCCGCCGAAGATGCGCTGCCATTGACGAACGGCAACGAGGATGTCAGTAGTTTTGTTGGTGATCTGGCGTTCAAACTGACGGGTGCTCAAAAACGCGTGGTCGAAGAAATCCTCGCCGATCTCGCACAACCGCACCCGATGATGCGCTTGATACAGGGCGACGTTGGTTCGGGAAAAACTGTTGTGGCCGCAATTGCGTGTATCAAGGCAGTCGCCTGCGGTGTTCAGGCCGCAATCATGGCGCCAACGGAGATTCTTGCCGAACAACACTGGCGCAGTTTTTCGGAGTGGTTTCGCCCGCTCGGTATTGAGCCGGCATGGCTTAGCGGCAGTCAGCGTGCGGCGGCACGACGCGAATCACTCGGGGCAATCGCCGACGGTCGGGCAAAGCTGATTGTGGGAACGCATGCTCTGTTTCAGGAGGGTGTGGATTTTCACCGCCTTGGGCTGGTGGTCATCGATGAGCAACATCGCTTTGGCGTGCACCAACGTATGGCACTACGCGACAAGGGTGTATCGGCCGACGGACATCCGCATCAGCTGGTCATGACGGCGACGCCCATACCGCGAACCCTGGCGATGGCCGCGTACGCGGACCTCGATACGTCGGTGATTGACGAGCTGCCGCCGGGTCGACAGCCGGTAACAACCATTGCCATTCCCGAAACACGTCGCAGCGACGTGGTAGAGCGTGTTCGTTCGGCGTGTGCGAATGGCCAACAGGCATATTGGGTTTGCCCACTAATTGAGGAGTCCGAACTTCTCGACTTCCAGGCGGCAGAGGCTAGTTACGCGATGCTCACCGAAACGCTGCCCGAGCTTCGTGTTGGTCTGGTGCACGGTCGTATGCGACCGGCCGAGAAGGAGCGCGGTATGCAGGCGTTCAAAGACGGGCTGATACAGGTCCTGGTCGCAACAACGGTGATCGAAGTCGGTGTGGACGTGCCGAATGCGAGCCTGATGATTATCGAAAACGCAGAGCGCATGGGCTTGTCGCAGTTGCACCAACTCCGCGGGCGAGTGGGTCGGGGCGCAGCGCAAAGTCACTGCGTGTTGTTGTACAAAGGACCGTTGGGGCGTATTGCCAAACAGCGACTCACCGTTTTACGCGGCACAAACGACGGCTTTGTTGTTGCGCAACGCGACCTCGAGCTTCGCGGGCCGGGCGAGTTGCTGGGAGCGAAGCAGACCGGTCTGCCCGAGTATCGAATCGCGGACCTGGTGCGCGATGCAGAACTGATGCCGCAGGTTCAGATCACGGCAGAAGCGCTGCGAAAACGACCGGGGAACCGTGCTACTGCTATCGTCCGGCGCTGGCTCGGTGACGCGGGCCGCTACGGGAAAGTGTAAACTCGCGCCATGAGTAAACTTCTCGCCCCGGATTTTGCGCCGGAACTGATCAAGCAGCTTCGCAACTACAGCAAGCTGATGCGCATCGACAAACCAATCGGTATCTGGTTGTTGTTGTGGCCGACTTTATGGGGGCTTTGGCTGGCGGGCGAGGGCAATCCCGATCAGGGACTGTTCGTTGTCTTTGTGCTCGGCGTTATTGTGATGCGATCGGCCGGGTGCGTTCTGAATGACTACGTTGATCGCAAGATTGATCCGTATGTTGAGCGCACACGAACGCGCCCAATTGCGTCCGGTGCAGTGGCGCCGTTGGAGGCGCTGATATTGTTTGTTGCGTTAGGCCTGATCGCTGTTGGGCTGGCAACGCTACTGAACCGCCCGGCACAGTTGCTGGCGATCGTCGCTGCAGGATTGACGATCGCGTATCCCTTCGTAAAACGATTCGTATCGATTCCGCAGTTTATTCTGGGTGCGGCGTTCGGTTGGGCGGTGCCAATGGCGTTTGCGGCACAAACGGGGGAAACACCAGAACTCGCATGGCTGGTGTTCGGCGCGGCAATGATATGGGCCGTTATCTATGACACGTTTTACGCCATGGTTGATCGCGAAGATGACCTCAAGGTCGGTATAAAATCGACTGCGATACTTTTTGGGGATGTCGATATCTTCGTGGTCGCGGGTCTGCAAGTGTTGATGCTCGTTGCTCTGTTGTTCATCGGTTTTCGTGCGGAGTTGAGTCTCTGGTATTACGCTTCGGTCACCGTTGCCGGAGTGTTAATGGTTTATCACTGGCGGTTGGCGCGCGACCGTCAACCTGCGGGATGTTTCTCGGCGTTTCTGCACAACCACTATATCGGAATGGTCGTTTTTATCGGTATTGTTTTGCACTACACGTTTAATCCGGTTTCTGTATAGCATGGCCATTCGAACCCGTTTCACCCATACCCGGGCTTTCCTTTTTCTGGGCGCAGCCTGGCAAGCGCACTTGCAAACTACTCCCGTCACCCTCAATGAATGCCGCGGTGCGTTGGTTTCAATTTCGTTTAGGCGCTAGGCAGCTACGAAAACGTCATTGTGGTGGAACGTTCACCATTGACCTGAAGCGGTCAAGAACAGATTCTGCGTGTTAACCTAAGTCGTCTCTACATCGAGTTTTGAGTATGACCAACGCGAGCGTAGTTCGAATTCTGCACCTACTCCGGCTCTTCCTTGTCCTTTGCGTTGTCGTACCTTCGGCCGGTTCCGTCGCTGATAATGCCGGCGGCCAAACTGCGGATGATCGATGGTCACCGACGGTTACGAACCCTGAATTTCCACTTGGCAAGGGTCCAACGATATTAGTCGATGCCGCTCATGGAAATTTCCATACTATCGACGGTCGCTTTTCTGCTTTCGCGGAATTACTCAGCCTGGACGGCTATCGAGTAGACAGCGCGACTCGCGAAGTTACGCAGGAATTACTTGATCCGGTTAGGGTGCTCGTGATCTCAAACGCCATCTATGGAGGTGAGGACGCAGAATGGATATTGCCGACCCATCCGGCATTCTGGTCCAAGGAAGTCGAGATAATAGTGGACTGGGTCAAGAACGGCGGGTCATTGCTACTAATTGCGGATCACATGCCATTCCCGGGGGCAACCTCGATGATCGCGAACGAATTCGGTATCGATTTCATCAACGGATATGCCAAAGAATCTCTACGAGGTAGCGGCCAACTGTCTTTCTCGCGCTCTTCCGGGTCTCTGACTGACCATGCCATTACCCGGGGACGATCCGATTCCGAGGCCATTCAGACAATAACAAGCTTTACGGGGCAGGCATTTCGAGCTGCGGATGACGTGGAACCGATTATGCTAATGCCTGACGATTGGACCGTGTTCTTACCAAACGAAGCCAATCTGATTGGTAAAAGTACGCCCTTTGTTTCCGCGAGAGGTCTCGTACAAGGTGCGGTTTTAAGGTTCGGCTCCGGTAGGGTGGCGGTGTTCGGTGAGGCGGCAATGTTTACCGCACAGACCTGGGGGCGCGATGACGGAAGTGTAGGGAGAATGGGAATGAATCACCCTTCCGCTGTCGACAATGCCCAGTTCGTTCTGAACGTAATACATTGGCTCACTGGGACACTCAACGACTGAGTCGATCCACTTTTTTACACGGCGAAGTTCTGGGATACCCATGAGGCTCAAGCTTCTCATTTTGGGCCAATGAATGCGGTTGCCAATAATCTAAAACCGGCGCTAACAGCGCGGTGAGGATGTTATCCTGAGGTGCGCGAAACAAACAGTTTTCGTAACGCAGGAAGAGCTCAAATGCCTATCGCGATTACCTTGCCTGAACCACCACGTGGCGCGGAGGATATACGCCGACCAGTGAAACTATGGATGATGATTTTGTCTGTTGTGTTGACAGTAGCGTCCGCAGCAATTTACGGGGTGATATTTGTCTATGGAGCAGGGTTTCGAGATTTGTTCCAAGGCTTCGGCGATGAACTCCCCGTACTGACGCGCTATTTTCTTGGTTCGTACCAATACTACGGCGTTCTGATTCTGATTGGTCTCGTCCCATGTGTGTCGCTTCTTTGGAATCGGAATCGTCAAATTGCCGAGAGCAATCGATTATTCATGGCTGTATTTGCTAGCTTCGGGCTTTCGATGTTTGTGCTTAGCGTAGCTGTAACTGCAGCGTATTTGCCGATTTTTAAACCAGGTGCCGCTGTCTAGTCCGGGCTAGAAACTCATCCTCATGTACGTACATTTCGCGATATTGACCTTTGATGGTCGAGTGAAGGCAATGCACTCCGCCTGCGGACACCGGACCCGCTACCGTGCATAAACGCTTGGCAATTCTTTTGACGACGCTGCCTGTTGTCCTGCTGGTCGGTTTGTCGCTGCTTACTCTTCTACTTTCAAATGGCTTCCAGCGCACGCCCCCGACCAGCGATCCGCAAGAGCATGCTTCCGATCGAGCGGGCCTGGGTGGAGCACCAGTATCGAGCGCCAACACCGGGAGCGCGCCTCAGGTTGCGGGGCGCGGGGAGGTCGAAAGTGAAACCCAGAATGGCAGTACAACTGATTGATGGTGTTCTAGCCGCTGGGATGGAAGCCATAGAGGATTTTCTCACGATTAATGGTAAGTCCTTTAACCTGCACGGAGCGGCAGAGCTCTTGTCTGACGAGAATTTCCCGAAGCTTGTAACCGCGATGAGCATCGGTAGTAGGCCGATAAAGCTAGGGAACACGGAGTTGGCACTTCAGAACATTCTCTATTCGCAACCGCTTGCAAACACCGGCGAGGTGGTTCCCCAGAGCACAAACTGCGGGAGAGGTTTTTGCGTCGCCTCGGTGACATCGAGTAATGAAGACTCTCTTCAGGAGTATCTGTCAAGAATCCAGGAATCGGATTTCTCCAGCTTGCCGATGTATTCATCCATAACGATCATATCGGAAACGCAGCACAGCATCGAAGGAAGGTTGATTTTTTCGACCGACCCATCCTTAAACTCGATGACTATCTTCGGCGCAGGCTCGGACGACTAAGGGCCTGACCACCGTTCGCCGGGGCTTGATAATTGTGGCGATACCGCGTGCAACAACCGTAAGCGCTCTTTGAATCTCACGTGGAATTGAATACCCCAGAACACACGCATTGACTAATTCGTTCGAATGAATTAATTTGCAGTCAAGGGAGGGTGCTATGGCGCGGGTGACTGCAGAAAAGGTCCGGGAAACAAAGATAGGTCTGCTTGAAGCGGCCCGGTCGGTATTGCTTGCCGACGGCTACCGAGGCTTGACGACGCGCAGCGTAGCAGCGGCGGCCGGCACGCCCATGAGTCAGATTCAGTACCACTTTGGCTCCAAGGACGGCATGGTTCTGGCGCTGTTTGAGCACCTCAACGGGCAGTTGCTCAACCGGCAGAACGCAATGTTTGACGACGACAGCCTGTCACTTTCGCAGAAGTGGGACCTGGCTTGCGACTACCTCGACGATGACCTGGCCTCCGGCTATGTGCGAGTACTGAACGAGCTGTGGGCTGTCGGCTGGTCCAACCCCGAGATAGGACAGGTTGTGCGCGAGGGGGTCCGCGGATGGCAGACGTTGCTCACCGATCTCGCCCGAAAGGCCGAGCAGACCTACGGGTCGCTTGGCCCGTTTACCGCTGAAGAGATCGCAGCACTTGTTGGCGCGGCGTTCGTTGGCGCAGAAACGTTCATATTGCTCGGCCTTGAAGACACCGGCGTGCCATTGAGGTCCGCTTTGCGCCGCTTCGGCGATGTCCTGCGGATGTTCGAAGACCAGGCAATGCGTGAGGACGTGTAATGCGAGCAAAATTACCCGAGTTTGAAGGCAAGATCGATCGTGATGGTGTGATGCTTCATTACGAAGTCTATGGCAAAGGAGACCATACGATCTTGTTCCTGGTGCCGTGGTGGCCGCTCATCGACTCGCGTTGCTACAAGGCGCAGATCCCGTATTTCAGTGAGCGCTTTCAGTGTGTCACCTACGACCCGCGCGGCAACGGCAAGTCGGACCGCCCTACTGACCCAGAGGTCTACGGCCTACAGACCCATCTCAACGACGCCCTTGCCGTCCTGGATGCAGTTGGCGTCGATAAAGCGACAGTGGTCGGCCTGTCGTGTGGAGGAAATGTGTGCGCAGGTCTGGCGGCATTTTACCCGGACCGCATAGAAACCATCGTTACCGTTGGTACCGTTTCGCCTCTGGCGACACCCCATGAGCACAGGCGACCGGAATACTATGCGGCCGAGATTGAAAAACCCGTTGGCTGGCAAAAGTACAATCGGGAATATTGGCGGCAACACTTTCCGAACTTCGTCGATTTTTTTAGTCGCGAAATGTTCAATGAACCTCACTCCACCAAACAGATTGAAGACACCATTGGCTGGGCCGCTCAAACCGTAGGCGAGACACTAATCGCTGCAAATGACGGACCGGCCGGCGCTCGACCGATGATCGACAAAGCGGCGTACAAAGCGATTCGGTGCCCCCTCCTGGCGATCCACGGCGACCAGGACAGGGTTATCCCGACCGAAGCTTCAGAAATAGTTGCGAAACTGACGAACGGTGAACTGGTGATCCTGCCAGGATCCGGACACGGTCCGCACGCGCGCGCGCCCGCCAAGATTAATTTGTTGATACGTGACTTTCTCGCCAGACATCTGGGCACGTGGAAACCGGACATACCGGCGAACGCCTCAAAAGCCAAGACCAAGAAAGTGTTGTACCTGTCTTCCCCCATCGGGCTTGGCCATGCGCGGCGTGATCTGGCGATTAGCCGCGAGCTGCGCGCCCTGCATCCTGGCCTTAAGGTCGATTGGCTTGCACAAGACCCCGTGACTCGATTCTTGAGCGGCAACGACGAACGCATCCACCCGGCCAGCGCGAAACTGGCGAACGAATCGGCGCACATCGAAAGCGAAGCGGGTGAACACGACCTCAACGCCTTTCAGGCTATCCGCAACATGGACGAGATTCTGATCCGGAATTTCATGATCTTTCAGGAGGTGGTTGAAGAAGAGGGGTATGACCTGATCATCGCTGACGAGGCGTGGGAGGTCGATCACTACTGGCACGAACACCCGGAACTGAAGAGGGCGCAGGTCGCCTGGTTAACGGATTTCGTCGGCTGGGTACCGATGCCGGAGAACGGCGCTGCTGAGATTTTTCTGACCAGTAACTATAACGCCGAAATGATCGGCCATGTGGAGCGCCACCCTGGCGTGCGCGACAGATCGATCTTTGTCGGCAACCGACAGGATATTATCCCGCACAGCTTTGGCGCTGATCTGCCGGAAATGCGTGACTGGATTCCGCAGCACTTCGACTTTAGCGGCTACGTCATCGGCGAACATCCCGGCACGTTCGGCGAGCAAGCGGAGCTGCGTGCCCGGCTGGGTTACAAGCCCGACGAAAAAGTCTGTCTTGTCACGGTCGGTGGTTCCGGGGTTGGCGGCGCCCTTATCCGCCGTATCGTTGCCGCCTACCCCGCTGCAAAGCGGCACATACCGGAACTGCGGATGGTCGTGGTCACCGGGCCACGGCTTGACCCTGCGCAGTTCAAGCTTCCGGCCGGTGTTGAGGCTCGCGCTTTCGTGCCAGACCTGGATCGTCATCTTGCGGCGTGCGACCTGGCGCTGGTTCAGGGCGGCCTCACCACTTGCATGGAGCTGGCGGCTGCAGGTACGCCTTTTTTGTACTTTCCACTCAACAACCACTTCGAGCAGAACTTCCACGTCGCACACCGCCTCGAGCAGTACCGTGCGGGTCGCAAAATGATCTTTGATCAGAGCTGCCCGGAGCGGATAGCGCAAGCCATGATCGACGAGATTTCCAGGCCACGAACCAGCCTCCCGGTTGAGGTCGGCGGCGCAGCAAGAGCCGCGCGACTACTCAACGAACTCTTGTAATTCTAACCGCGTCAACGACGCACTCAGTTCTGTTCATAAGGGGACAACACGATGCAAACATTTAATGAAGACAAGTTCAACGAACTGTTTGGCAAAGTATTTGCCGATATCGGTGGTGCGATCGGGGT
>VAPK010298696.1_pt1 | contig 12694 bp, 8 predicted proteins | sample 3395031 | NCBI WGS metagenome assembly VAPK01 (sample SAMN08290443, study PRJNA428436) | hydrothermal vent metagenome | isolation source: Deep-sea hydrothermal vent chimney 1 | place: Pacific Ocean: Juan De Fuca Ridge | reverse complement strand
TTAACCTATATCCCGCTGAAAAAGCGGGATTAGTTCAACTAACTATTTCGAATGCTCCGCTTATCGCGGATTTTCAAAATAGAGTTTCACTAATAAAATAACCATGATCTATTTGAAAAGTAAATGTGCTTTCCACCTAGAAAAAAAGCAAGAAAATGATCAATAAGATTCTGGATATTATAATCATCGTCGTCTGCCAGATTTGGATGTACAATGATTATCCTTCAAACAATTTCTTTATTACTTCCAGATTTCTGTCGTTTACAATATTTTTTCCTTTAGGTATAAACAGATAATCAATAAGGTCGCGGTATCTTTCCACTACTTTTTTACGGACCAGTTTCATGGTGGAATTGAGCATGCGGTTTTCTTCGGAAAAGGGCTCTTCCATTACTCCAATAGCTGCCGGGAGCCATCTTCCCGGAAACATATTTTCATATTTTCCACCGATAAGGTATTCCTCAATATCGCTCAGGATCAGTTTCAAAGCAGTTTGCCGGGCTTCATCAGTTTTTAAATCCAATCTCCTTTCCTTTAAAGCTATTTTTAAAGCAGAAACATTGGGATAAGCCAATCCGGATGTGTAAGAATTCTGGTTGTTGTAAAGCATGCACTGATCAATAAATCTGGATTGCTCAACAATGGCTTCTTCTATTCCTTCGGGGCTGTATTTTTCGCCATCGTTGCCAATCAGCAGGCTTTTGAAACGGCCCAGCACATATAAAAACCCATCGCTGTCTAAATAACCAAGATCGCCGGTGTGCAGCCAACCGTCACGCAATGCTTCCGCTGTTGCGAAATCATTTTTCCAGTAACCTTTCATCACATTTTCGCCGCGGACAACAATTTCACCTTTTTCTCCCACAGACAGGCTTTCTCTTTTATCGTCACATATCTTAACATCAATATTTTTAACCAAAAATCCCGATGAGCCCAGTTTATGTTTTAACGGGGCGTTGGAAGAGATTACCGGTGCTGCTTCTGACAATCCATAACCCTGATAAACGGGTATACCGATGGCGTAAAAGAAGCGTTGCAGCTCAATATCCAGCAAGGCGCCGCCGCCGATGAAGAACTCCAGGTTTCCACCGAAATTTTCTCGAATCTTACTGAAAAGTATTTTGTCATAGAGTGTTACCAATGGCTTTAGCATTCCGCGCCAACCTTGTCCTTTATCAAAACCCAAACCATTGTATGTATAGGAAACTTTCAAAGCATGCTTGAAAAGTTTGTCCAGAGTATTTCCTTTGGCGCGTATTCCTGCTTCTATATTTTTCCGGAAATTTTTTGAAAGGGCGGGAACGCTCAAAATAAAGGTCGGTTTTGATTCCTTAATGTTTTGTGGAATATTCCTGAGCGTTTCCATGGGCGTTTTTCCCAATTCCACAACCGCCAGGCTGGCTCCCTGTCTGATAAGCGTGTAAAGGCCGACTGTATGGGCAAAAGAGTGGTCCCAGGGCAGTATCAAAAGGGTTACAAATTCTTCGGTCACCACCATCAAAGAATTGGCCTGTTCCACATTGGAAGTGTAATTTCTATGCGTAAGCATAATTCCTTTGGGATCGGCTGTAGTCCCGGAAGTGTAACTGATATTTGCCAAATCATGTGGCGTTATGGATTTCCATCGTTTTTCCAGTTCCGGTTTCAACTCTGATAAAGCATCCAGCCCATCCTGAAAGACCCTTTCGTAAGCGAGCTCACTTTTGTCGCGATGAAGTCTTGCTTTCCCGATGACAACCAAAGCTGAAACTTTAGGAATTTCATTCCTGATTTCTCTTACTTTTTCTAATTGCAGATTACTTACAATCACCAACTTACATTCCGAATGTTTGATCCGGAACGAGAGTTCGGAAGGCTCATTAATTTTTATGGATAACGGAACGTTTACAGCTCCAATATACAGAATAGCCAGTTCGGAGATCAACCACTCACTTCTTCCTTCCGAAAGTAGCGCAATACGGTCGCCTTTCTGAATTCCCATTTTCATTAAAGCAGCAGCCAGGTTATATACCCTGTCTTTAATCTCAGAAAAAGTAATTTTTTGATAGGTGCCATCTTTTTTTTCCCACACCAATGCATTGTCGGGGAATTTGGCAACACTTCCTTCAAACAGTCCGGGAATTGTTTTCATAGTCTAAAAATTGATCAGATTTGATTTTCCTTTAATGGGTACAAACAGCAAATATAAGAAAATGTATTTTCGACATTCACCGACTATTTTCCGGCACTTACCGAAATTAACCTCCCTACCTCATGCAATCATCTATTTTTGCGCTGTGAAAAAAATGAACTCCCCCGCCGCAGAGCAGCGGGGTATCAAAAGGAGATTATTAATCGCCCCAAGGGGTGGGGAATTAATCCCTTGTCCGCCTCAGGCGGATTAAAAATTAGGAAAACCAATTTAACCGGAGATGGAGATGATGAGAAGATTATTAACAATGAAAACTTTTATTATATTTAAAGTTTCCAAAGTTTATTTTTAATATCTTTGCTGCTCAAAAAATAATGACTAAAATATTTTCATGAATCATCCGTCTATCCAAAGATATAGTTGGATATTATTAATAATGAATATACGCACTTATGAAAAAAATAACACATTTTATGGGCCTTTGCTTTGCAGTTTTAAGTATTTTCCCTGGCCTTTTACAAGCTCAACAGGTAAGACACTTCACACTGGACCAAGCTATAGATTACGCTAATGTTCATAATTACAGCATTATAAATTCAGGAAAAGATCTGGAACTTGCAAAACAAAAAATCAAACAATCTTTAGCAGAAGGGTTACCGCAGGTTAATGCATCTGTTCAATATCACGACAACATTGCGCGTCCCGTTTTACTGGTGCCGGGTGATCTTGCCGGACAACCCGGTAAGCAACTTGCCATCCAGTTTGGAACCGAATACGACGCCAACTTGAGAGGTCAGCTTACCCAGCTTATTTTCGATGGCCGCTATTTTGTGGGACTGAAAGCTGCAAAAGTGGCGATGGAAAAAAGCGACAAAGATTTTTTCAAAAACAAACTTGCTGTGAAAGAGCAGGTTTCAGATGCTTATTTCCGTGTCTTAGCTGTCGGGGAAAGCATGCACATTATTGACTCCACGCTGGCAGTTACTAAAAGACTTTCCGGTGAAACTCAACACATTTATCAGGCAGGGATGGCCAAAGATGTTGATGTAGATCAGATCAGCCTGCTGGTTTCCAATCTCGAATCTACCCATACCTATTTAAATAACCAGTACGGCATTGCCATGGCCTTTTTGAAATTTTACCTGGGATTAGGGGATAAAGACAGCGTCGTTCTTACAGAAACGGCTCCTGCCCTTTTGCAAAAACTGGAACAAGAAGTAAGCACTGCAGCTCCTTTCAACGTAAACCAGAATATCGACCTGCTTACAGTAAGAACGGTGAAAAGGATATCCAAACTTCAAGTCATGTTGGCAAAAGCTGCTTACTTGCCAACTATTAACGGAATACTAAGTTACGAGACCCAGGCCCAGCGTCCTGTTTGGAACTTTTTTAATTCCGGTTCGTGGTACCAAAGCGCCGTTGTAGGAGTTACCATGAGTATCCCTATTTTCTCAAGCGGTAGCCGTGCTTCTCAATTAAAACAGGCCAAAATTGCTTACCAGCAATCAGAAGTGCTAGAGCAACAGACTGAAAATCAGCTTAAAATTCAGTACAGGACACTTCAAAACGATTATAATAATTCCAAAAGCATTTATGCAAACAAAGAAAGAAACCGGGCTGTTGCAGAAAAGATCTATCAAAAGACACTGGAAAAATTCCGTCAGGGAATGGCAACCAGTCTGGATTTACTGAGCACCCACAATCAGTTTCTGAATGCAGAAAACGATTATATCAATGCAGGTTTAAACCTCTTTCAATCTTCGGAAAAATTGATCACTACGTTAACTAAAGCACATTAATCATGGGCGAAAAAGATACTGAAATTGTCGAAAAAGTCTGGACACTTTTTCATAAATACGGAATCAAAAGCATCACCATGGATGATGTCTCACACGAACTGGGTATTTCAAAGAAGACCCTTTACGAACATTTCTCCGACAAATCGCAACTGGTGAAAAAGGTCGTTGACTTTGAAGTTGAAAAACAGAGAGCACAGATCCGAGGCGCAAAAAGCAACACAGAAAATGCTATTCAGGAGGTAATTCGTGTTTTCAATATTTATCTTAAAATGATTAAAGAACACTTTCCTTCTTTCGAATTTGACCTCAAAAAATATTATCCCGATATCGCTAATGAAATCAAAAAGATCAAACGGAAAGAGATTATGGAAAACACCCTTTCCAACCTCAAAAGAGGTCAGAGTGAAGGGCTTTACCGCGAAGATATGACCGTGGAGATCATCTCCAAGTTCAACATTTTAAGAATGGAAAATCTGTCTGAAAGTGACTTGTTTACGCGCGAAGAGATTTTTTCCAATGAATTTTCAAAACAAATGTTTTTATATCATTTACATGGAATCATAAACCTTAAAGGAATTGAATATTTAAATAAAAATCTTGACGAATTAAAAATAGATAAATAACATGAAAAAAATAATTCTTTTCGCTGTAGCTGTTCTGTTCCTGGCCACATCGTGTAAACAACAGAGTAAATCCAAATTGGAACGTCAGATCATTTCTTATCAGAAACAAGCCAACGCGCTGACAACAAAAATTTCGGATTTACAAACACAGCTGGAGGAGCAGACTGCTGCTAAAAATCAGCAAACGGCCCTGCATGTAAGTGTGAAAACAGATACCATCAAACCGATGTTGTTCGAACACTATTTTGATGCTACTGCAGAAATTGAATGCGTTCATGATGCTTATATCAGTCCGGAGATCAGCGGTCAAATTGTCGATATTCCTGTCAATGCAGGAGATTATGTAAAAAAAGGGCAGCTACTTGCCCAGCTTGAAACTGATGTTATTGAAAACAGCATCCGTGAATTAAAAACATCTCTTTCCCTTGCAGAATTTACTTACCAGAAGCAAAAAACACTCTGGTCAAAACATATCGGTTCGGAACTGCAATATCTTCAGGCAAAGACAAACATGGAAAGCCTGCAAAACAAACTGCAAGGTTTACAGACGCAATATAACAAATCTTTTATAAAAGCGCCCATCAATGGTTATTTGGATGCCATCGACCTGAAAAAAGGAGAACTGGCAGCTCCGGGAGTAAGGATTTTTCATATCGTTAACCTTGACAGCATGTACATAAATGCCCAGATTTCAGAAGTTTATCTTCCTGAAATTCATAAAGGTGAATGGGTCGATATTACCGTACCAACCTATCCTGACATCAAAATGCGTGCAAGGGTTTACCAGATTGGGGAAGTGATCAATAACCAAAGCCGCACTTTTAAAATTCAGTTTAAAGTCAGGAATCATCAACATTTGCTCAAGCCCAATATGCTGGCTTCCTTGAATCTCAGAGACTATTCAAATAACGCCGCTCTGGTCGCTCCATCTTTTACGATCAGAGAAGGGTTAAAAGGTTACTATCTCTATGTGGTAAAAAGGAAAAAAGGTGCTTTTGTTGCTGAAAGGCGTATTGTAAAGATCGGGAAAACCTCCAACGGAACGACTGAAGTAATTAGTGGCCTGAAACCGGGCGATATAATTATTACTGATGGTTTTAACAATGTGTCCAACGACGTTTTATTAAACATTAAAAACTAATGAATCACTCTTTGTCAACGACATAGTCAAAAAAAGAAGTATGAATCAAGAATCAGAGAACGAAAAAAGGATTGTCCGGAATTTTGGTCTTTCCACCTGGGCTATCAATAATAAATATACCGTTTATCTCTTCACCATATCAGTATTGATTTTCGGGTTCATTGCGTATGCATCTCTCCCAAAAGAGTTGTACCCCGATATCAAAATTCCTACCGTCATGGTAGAAACAATTTATCCCGGGAACCCACCGGTTGATATGGAGAACCTGGTGACAAAACCCATCGAAAAGCAAGTGGAATCGGTGAAAGGGATCAAGAAGATGACATCCATCTCTTCACAGGATGCATCCAATGTGTTTATTGAATTTCACACCAATGTGGATATTAACAAAGCACTAAACGACGTGAAGGATGCTGTGGATAAGGCCAAAAACGACCTCCCCTCCGATTTACCCAATCAACCGATGGTTATGGACATTGACATGTCTCAGTTCCCCGTCATGAATGTAAACCTTTCGGGAAACTTCAGCCTAAGCGATTTAAAAGGTTATGCCAATGACCTTAAGGATGAAATTGAAACCATCTATGAAGTTTCCACCGTGAATATTACAGGTGTAACAGACCGTGAAGTAAAAATAGACCTGAACCCTTTCAAAATGACAGCGCTAAAGGTCAGTTTTACTGATGTGGAAAATGCCGTCAAGTTTGAAAACATGTCCGTTTCGGCCGGGAACATTAAAATTCAAAATACCCGTCGTTCTATACGTGTGGTAGGTGAATATACAGATCCCAAAAAAATTGCAAATATTATTGTGAAAAGGGAGAAGGGAAATATCGTTTACCTGCGTGACATTGGCAATGTGGAATATACGTTTAAAGATCCTGATAGTTATTCCCGTCTGGACAGGCAGCCGGTGGTTACCTTGCAAATTGTAAAGAAAAGTGGTGAAAACCTGCTTTCTACTATCGATCAGGTCGTTAAGATCCTGAAAGATGCACGTCAGACAAAAATGATTCCCAGCAACTTGAAAATTACCATAACCAACGACCAGTCGAAACAGGTGAAAGCACAGATCAGTAACCTGGAAAATAGTATTATCATGGGGATATTGCTGGTGGTAGCAATTCTATTCCTTTTCCTAGGCACACGTAACTCACTGATTGTTGGATTTTCCATACCTATGTCCATGCTCATCGCCTTTACCGTGATGGGAATAGCACAGTACAAAATCAATATGATCGTCCTTTTCGCCATGATTTTGGCATTGGGAATGCTGGTGGATAATGCCATTGTAGTAACGGAGAACATATACAGGTTTGTCCAACGGGGTTATTCTCTCAAAGAAGCAGCACGTCAGGGAGTTGGCGAAGTGGCAGCACCTATTATATCGTCGACTGCCACAACGCTGGCTGCATTTTTCCCGTTACTTTTCTGGAACAGTATCATGGGAGAATTTATGAAATATCTTCCTATTACACTGATCATTGTACTTACCGCTTCGTTGTTTAATGCCCTGGTAATTGTTCCGGTACTTTTCGTCGATTTTTTCAAACCGGGAACAGAGACCAAATTGCCGGTAAAAAGAAAGAGTCTGATGATCTCTGTTATTTTTACCCTGCTGGCGATGTTGTTCTACATTCTTCACTGGAATATTATGGGTTCACTCATGGTAATTGCGGCCTTCGTTACCTTGATGAACCTTGCCTTTTTAACCAGGTTAAGTATCTGGTTCATGGAAGTATTTCTGGTGTGGCTCGAAAATACTTACCTAAAGTTTATCCGGTTTGCCCTCAGAAAAAGTAATTCGTACTGGATGATTGCCGGAACATTTGCCATGCTTTTCTTTACAGTGGCATTCTATTTTGGCTCCAAACCCAAAGTGGATTTCTTCCCGTCTTCACAGCCTACTCTGATTAACGTTATGGCTGAACTGCCCATCGGTACAGACATTACTGCAACTGACTCTACCATGAAGGTTCTGGAGAACAAAGTATATCGAATCCTGAAACCTGACATGGATATTGTGAAATCTGTTTTGACCGTTTCCGGGAAAGGAGCTGTCGGCCAGAATGAAGGATTTACCAGCCGTAACGGAGGTTCCAACAAAGGCATCATTACCATTAACTTTGTTGATTTTCAATATCGTCATGGCATCAACACTTTTACCCTGCTGAGAACTTTGAGCGACAGCCTGATCGGCAAATATCCTGGCGTTAATATCTCTCTTGAAAAGCAAAAAGAAGGACCGCCGGTTGGATATCCTATTAACATAGAAGTAAGTGGAAAGGACTTCAGCACACTTCTTGCACTCTCCGATACCATCAGGAATACAATCAACGTACAAAACGTTCCGGGTATCCAGGGCCTGAAAATTGACCTCAATGCCGGAAAACCTGAATTATTGATTCACATAAACCGTGATAAAGCCCGAAGGTTTGGTTTATCTACAGGCCAAATCGGTGATGCACTCCGGACAGCGCTTTTTGGAAAAAACATTTCCAATTATAAGGTTGGAGAAGACGAATACAAAATCAGGATGGAACTGGCAGATAAATACCGGTATAATATTCCAAGTTTAATGAATCAACGAATTACTTTCAGGTCGGCGTCTTCCGGGAAGATCATTCAGGTACCTATTTCTGCTGTAGCCACTTATAAATACAGTTCTACCTATGGTTCCATAACAAGAATCAACCGGAAGCGCGTTATTACGATCTATTCCAATGTAATCAAAGGTTATAACGCCAACCAAATTAATGGAAAACTAAAAAATATCCTGAAAGGCATCAAACTTCCTCCGGGATACAAATATTCCTTCACAGGTGAGCAGCAATCGCAATCTGATGCTAGTGACTTCCTCGCCAGAGCCATGCTCATTGCCCTAGCGTTGATCACCATAATTCTTGTAAGTCAGTTCAATTCATTTGTCAAACCGGCCATCATCATGTTTAGTGTGGTGCTCAGTACCATCGGCGTATTTGGCGGCTTGGCGACATTCCACATGGATTTTGTTGTGATCATGACGGGGATTGGAATTGTCTCACTGGCTGGGGTTGTAGTTAACAATGCCATCGTGCTAATAGACTACATCGGACTCGTGAAACTCAGAAAGAAAAAGGAACTTGGAATTGGCGAAGAAGATGATCTTCCGATGGATGTTGCCCGCGAGTGCATTGTGGAAGCAGGGAAAACACGTCTGCGCCCGGTTCTCCTTACAGCAATAACTACCGTGCTAGGACTTATTCCTCTTGCCATTGGTCTTAATATTGATTTCCCTTCTTTGTTGAGAAGCTTCAATCCGGACATCTACTTTGGAGGCAACAATGCAGCATTCTGGGGACCTATGTCATGGACCGTGATTTTCGGACTTTCTTTTGCAACTTTCCTCACGCTGATCATCGTTCCATCCATGTATCATGCGCTGTATGCAGGACGAGTTGCCATCAGAAAATGGCGCAAAAGATCTAACCGGTTTTTTTAAGAATAAATCATAAGAACGTTTAAAACTCAGGAAGGGTAGGCGAAATCTCGCCTGTCCTTCTTTATCTTAGTAACAATTAACGTACCTTTATAGACCAAATTCTATCTTTATGGAAAGATCGTATACTATTTCTTGTGAAAACACCCAAACTGAGAAAAACTTTCCTTTTGGAACCTCGCTGGCAGAAATTGCTAGAGCGCTGAAAGTGGACACGGGCTATCCCATCATGGGTGCCATTGTAAACAATACACTGAAAGAACTCAGTTATATGATCTACAAACCCAAAACGGTGAAATTCATTGACTCGACACATCCTGACGGAAGGAGAATGTACCTGCGTTCGCTGTCGTTTGTCCTTTTTAAAGCAGCCAGAGATCTGTATCCCGATCACAAACTCAAAATTGAACATTCCGTTTCCAAAGGCTGGTATTGCGAACTTGGAAATATCATCAATGAATCGTCTCATGAAGAAGTGGTGTTCAAACTCAAGAAGAGAATGCAGGAGATCATTGACGAAGACATGCCATTTACACGTGAAGAAATCCGTACAGAAGAAGCTTTGAACATTTTTGAAAAATACGGACTGGAAGACAAATGTACCTTGATGCGGACACGGAAGCAGTTTTACAGTTCCGTTTACCAGCTAGATGGCGTGCTGAATTATTTTTACGGATATCTCATTCCATCCACCGGTTATATTAAAAAATTTAATTTGGTGAAATACTTCAAAGGAATGTTACTGGTATTGCCAAAGCTTGATAACCCCGATGAGTTGGAAGAAATTGTGATCCAGAATAAACTCTTTGAAGTATTTCAGGAATTTAAGGAGTGGGGCAAGATTATCGGCGTTCCTAATATCGGAAGGCTCAATGAAATAACTCAACACGGGAAAATCGGCGATATCATAAAGATTTCAGAGGCTTTGCAGGAAAAGAAAACGGCTCAAATTGCCGATTGCCTTAATAAAAGGAAAGAAGACGTTAAAGTAGTTTTGATCTCAGGACCTTCATCTTCAGGGAAAACAACCTTTGCTAAAAGACTTGGTGTACAGCTAAGTGTCAATGGTTTCAAGCCAACGGTTATTTCCATGGACAATTATTTTGTAAACCGGGAAATTACGCCTCGTGATGCCGAAGGCAATTATGATTTTGAGAGTCTGCATGCGCTTGATATTAAATTATTTAACCAGAATCTTCTGGATTTATTTGACGGTAAAGAGATCAAGCTTCCCAAATTCTCATTTTCTGAGGGAAAACGCTTTTACGACGGAACCACATTAAAACTTGAAAAAATCGGGCTGGTAGTGGTGGAAGGTATCCACGCTTTAAACCCGGTGGTTACCGAATTCATTCCACAAAAGAGAAAGTATAAAATCTATGTTTCTGCACTGACTTCGATGAGCATCGATGCCACCAACCACATTCCCACAACAGATAATCGCCTGATAAGAAGAATGGTTCGGGATTACCGTTACCGGGGATATTCGGCACTGGAAACGTTGCAGCGATGGCGCAGTGTTCGGCAGGGAGAAGAAAAACATATTTTTCCCTATCAGGAAGAAGCAGATATTATGTTCAATACCGCACTTTTGTTCGAGCTGGGCGTGCTGAAACCCTGGGCAGAACCTATTTTAAGGGAAGTTCCGCCTATTGCGCCGGAATATCCAGAAGCTCTCCGGCTACTGAAGTTTTTGTCCTTCATTGTTCCTATTGCCGAAAAGGAGATCCCTCCTACCTCCATTTTAAGAGAATTTTTGGATGGGAGTAGTTTTGATTATTCTTGAGAGAAGTGCGCTAAAGTTCATAAAGTTATATCTATTTCGTTCATTGCGAGAATCCGCCAAAGGCGGAGACGTGGCAATCTCATTTTTAGGTAAAGTTCGTTTCATTATGAGATCGCTTCGTCCCCCGAAAACTTTCTGGGTCCTCGCGATGACGTCCGTCTTTATACAACTTAACATCTATAAAACAGCAAATTAATATATAGTTGTCATCTTGAACGAAGTGAAAGATCTCCTGATATAGAAACAAACGGCTAAAGTATAAAGTTTAAGGGAAATGGATTGAAAAGTTGAATGGTTAAAGAGTTTGAAGAGTTAAAGAACCCACAAAATCTTAATTCAAAAATCAGCGTTCCTTGTTCTTAAATCAAAAAGATTAAGAAAGAATGCCGAACAAGCTTGCCTGCCATCCCTGGAGGGGCGTTCTGATCCCTTCCCCCCGTTTAACCCTGAGGCGGCGTGAAAAAGAAAGTGCATTAAACGTTAATGAATAGCCGGAGTGAGGGTCTTGAATATAAGGAGATTTGCGAGGTATAAATCCAAACATTTTGCCCACATCATATTCTAACAAATAATTTACAATTAAATAGCCATTTAGCCAAAGTTGTCATTGGTAACGTAGTGAAGGATCTATTCTATGTCAAGATACCTTTTTTTGAGATCCTTCGTTTCACTCAGGATAACAATCAACCCTTTGGACAAGCAAAAAAGGAATAGGAACGCCAATATGAAAACAGGATATTATTAATCGGAAGTGATCTAAATTTTAGGGGATTAAGGGGTAAAAGTTGCTGAAAATCAAATCAAGACCTTTTTAGACCGGACTCATGAAATTTATTTCCACGGAACTCTCTTTAAATTTACGATATGAATCTTCTGTGATCGCGAAATCAAACCCGGATTCGTGCCTGGTTTTCCCTGTGGAACAGGCTCATTTAAGGCCTTGTAATAATCAACCCAGGCAGGAAAGAATTGTTGCGTTTTGGGATCTTTGAAAGTCATGGGTTGCAGCGGAAAGAACGCTTTGCCATGATTGGCGTTTTTGAAAGCAGCATAAATCAGTTCGCTACAGTACCATTTTCCGTTATTCATTAAAAAATCATCGTCATAAGGTTGGCCGACTTGTTGCATAGCAAAAGCTTCTGCGCCTGGTACGAGTGAAGCATATTTCTTTTTCAGCCTTTCAACCGTGATGTTCTGAATAGCAGCCGTATCTCCACTTCTTGCAAAAAATGTTTTCAATGAATTCACTTGTACGCCTTTGCCAATGGCTTCCACCACCTTCAGCGTGTCGTTGATCTTTACCACAAGGGCGCAATGCGAAAAATTTTTCCCGTCAACACCCTGCGTTACCGCTTCAATGGCATTGCACAACGGTCCACATTGTAAATTTTGAAACAGCAGGTCACCTTCTTTTAATTCGCTTGTTGATGAAGGTTTCGTTTCACAACCTGTGAGAAGTGCTACTAAAATGATAAAAACAAAAGGGATTATTTTGTCTACTTTTTTGAAATTCATTTTTAAGTTTTTGATTTACAATCTGTAATAAAAACCTGAACTACCGTTTTTAACTTCCGCATCAGCAAAAATAGATATAATTGATTTGGAGCTTTTTACTGCAAAGGGAAATAGTTTTTAAAAAAATGAACTACCCCCGCCGCAGAGCAGCGGGGTATCAAAAGGAGATTATTAATCGCCCCAAGGGGTGGGGAATTAATCCCTTGTCCGCCTCAGGCGGA
>VAPK010052479.1_pt1 | contig 12695 bp, 14 predicted proteins | sample 3395031 | NCBI WGS metagenome assembly VAPK01 (sample SAMN08290443, study PRJNA428436) | hydrothermal vent metagenome | isolation source: Deep-sea hydrothermal vent chimney 1 | place: Pacific Ocean: Juan De Fuca Ridge | reverse complement strand
CGACCAGTGTGACGTTCTTAGCGACACCGTAGGTTGAACTGCCGATAGTGCCGGCCACATGGGTGCCATGACCGTTACAGTCATTTGCAATGTTGTCATTACCAATAAAATCCCGTCCATTTTCTGCGCGGCCGCCAAAATCACTGTGTGACACAAAGATGCCGGTATCGATGATGTAAGCCCGCACACCGCTGCCGTCGGTGTCGTAGTTATAGAATGAATTGAGCGGTAAATTGGCCTGGTCTATTCGATCCAGCCCGAAGGTCGCGTTACTTTGAGTGATATTTGCTCTCATGATCTGGTCCTGCTCAATGTAAGCCACGCGATTATCCGCGAGCAAAGCACGCATATCTGTCTGCGTCATTTGAGCCGTAAAGCCAGAAAGTGCCGCGTGATATTGGTTTTTTACTGTCGCTTTGTGTGAACTTGCCATTTCAGTTGCGGTATTTGCGACAACGTAGCGACGATAGTCCATCGCACTGACCGAATTGATTGATGCTTGTCCGAACAGAGTGGACATCTGTTGACCAACATACTGATTTTTTAATACTACGATATATTGGTTTTTAATCGCTCGATTGGCATTCGCACTGATGAATTTTGATTGTACATTAGTCACTTCAAGTGCGTCGCTGGCAGCAGATAATTTTGCGATAGAAACTGAGGCGGCGATTGCGATGCAGAGTGCAACCGCTTTTTTTGACTGTCTGTGTAACGGTTTATTTTTATTTTCTACGTTATTACCTTCTAAGTTATGTTTCATATTTACTCCATTATGAAAATTTTTAATTCACTCCATTATATTTTTTTATACACGTCTTGCTAATTATCTTTGCTTCTGCAATATTTTTTTGTTCTGCTAAATTTAATCCTCCTTGTTTTGTAATATGTGTTTTGTAATATGGGTCAATAAGCCCTTTCATTTCTTCCGGATTTTTCGCAGTAGACTCATTCTAAGTTCGACAACCTCCTAGATCCGATAAAGTGCTTGGTATTTTCACAACCAAGCTTCTTTTTCGAAACAGATTAATCCCCCTAACTCATCGTATGAGGTCATAACTGAATCAGAAGTTTGAGTACTTGAAAAAAAGAGGGTATACCACTACGTTATTAGGGTATACCACTACGTTATTAAAGATAACGTTGTCGAATTGAATAGTCCAGAAATAGATCCTGGATTCCTTAACAGACAGGATAAGAACAAGTGTGCATAAATTGATCTAATTTATAAAAGTACTAATACCGAAACCACCAAAACAACCATCTCAGTCAATTCAACAGTAGCGCCAGCTGTGTCGCCGGTTGTGCCGTCTATGCGCTTTAACATCAGTATTCTCAAAGCCACTAACGTAATTATAGCGCTTGCAATAAGTAATACGCTATTGAAGCCAGTGATGAACGTGATACAGAGCAAAACGATAGCAATAACTGTCCATGCTGGTGTGCGAGGGAGATGTTTTGTCAACGCTGATCCTAGCCCAGCTTCGCGAACATAGGGGGTTGTTAGAAATAACATCGGTAGTATTGTTCTTCCCAAAATAGGTGCGAGTATAATTGAGTTCCACTGCTTATGATTTATCAGTGTTTCGAGTGCAGCGAATTTTATTATCAACACTAACGTTATTAATACTACTGCGGCGGGGCCTGAACATGGGTCCTTCATGATTTTTAATGTGCGCTCACGATCACCGTAGCCACCTAACCAAGCATCAGCACTGTCAGCAAGGCCGTCTAGGTGCAATCCGCCGGTTATCAAGGCCCAAAAGGCCAGTGATAAGGCAGCGGCTATGCCAGTGCTGGCGCTGGATATAGCAATAGCAACAAGTATTGTACCAATAAGCAAACCGACAATCGGATAGAACAGCAGAGATTGCCCTATTTGCCGATCGCTGACTTTTGCTAGAAATGGGATGGGTATGCGTGTCAAAAATTGTAATGCGACAAAAAAGGGTTGTAGTGTCACATTGCACCAGTATCAGAGCGAGAGTGAGAACGTGAGTGAGGCTTCGTATGAGATACCAGGCAAGCGCGTTGTGTACCATCGAGCCTGAAGGAAATGTGGATGCGGCTCATACAGGCATGCGGCACATTGATATTAAACAGGGATGACAGCGGTGTACATAGGAGGAGATGTATTATCATGCGGATGATGCCGGCATGCGTGATAACAAGTACGTGTTGATTTTGGTGGTTTATAGCTAGGTCGCGCCAAAAATCAATGACTCGATTTTCAAAATTTTGCAGTGTTTCACCATTGGGTGGTGTGTTGTGGATGGGGTCTTGCCAATACTGTTTAATTTTTTCAGGCGCTTCTTTCAGAATAGTTTCGGCGTTTTTCCCCTCCCATTCGCCAAAGCAGATTTCTTTGGCACGCTCGTCTGTTTCTAGCGGGACAGAAATTTGTTGAGACAAATAGCGGGCAAATTTAAAGCAGCGTTGCAAGGGTGAACAAACAATTTTGTCCCAGGGTTGGGTGCTTGTAGTTGCATATTTAGTTGCACGCTGCATTTGCTCAAACCCGGTTGTAGTTAACGCGTCATCGGTGCTACCCCTGTAACAAGCGCCGCCCTCTACTTCACCATGACGCAATAAATCGATGGTAACAGGGCTTGTTTTCATACTAATTGTTGTCAGACATGTTGTTAGAAACGGAAACGCTGTCAGAAACGTCGGCTTCACTAAATGTGGCCATGTTACGGTGCAGGCTACAGGCAAGACGCAGTAGTGGAATAGTTACCGCCGCACCACTGCCTTCGCCCAGGCGCATACCAAGATTGAGAACAGGTTTTGCACCCAAAGCGTCCAATATATGCATATGGCCTGGTTCAGCGGAGGTATGAGAAAATAAGAACCAGTCGTTCATATCGTCACATAAATGTGATGCGCATAACGCACTAACAGAACTTATAAACCCATCAACCAATATTGGTAATCCTTTTTGGGCGCACGCGATGTACGCTCCGACCATGGCGACAATTTCAAAGCCACCAAGTCGACGTAAGATTTCTGAGCAATCGTGTTGGTATTCTATATGCAGGGCAAGTGCGCGCTGGATTACTTTAACTTTGTGCTCAACACCTGCTTCATCCAGTCCGGTTCCGGGACCAGCTAACTTTTGCGGTAATATACCCATCAGTGCGCATGCTATTGCAGTGGAAGAGGTTGTATTGGCAATTCCCATTTCACCTGCAATATAAATGTCCGTATCTGCTAATAGAGCTCGTTCCACGCTTTGTTTGCCGGCTTCAAGCGCGCGTATGTACTGTGTTTCTGTCATTGCCGCGTTTTGAGTAAAATTTTCCGTTCCAGGGCCAAGGTTGACCTGAAGAACTTTTTCCAGCGCGCTAGTGTCAATGATTGTGCCCATGTTAATGACTTCCAGGGCTGCGCCTAGTTCGTTGGCGAGCACGTTGATGGCAGCGCCACCCTCGGAAAAATTCTTAATCATTTCACTTGTAACAGATTGTGGAAAAGCAGAAACGTTTTCAACGGCTACACCATGATCTCCAGCAAAAACAGCTATCCAAACATTCTCTGCTTGTGGTAAGGGCGTGCCTTGCATGCCGGCTAATCGAATTGCCAGGTCTTCGAGCTGACCCAATGCGCCGGGAGGTTTGGTTAGTTGCATTTGCCGGGTTTCCGCATCTTTTTTTGCTTGTGCGGTTATTTCGGCGCCGGGTGCGTTAATCCATTCGATGTTCATTCACTTATCCTTTTAAAGTTGTTGGCAAGCCGGCAATCGTCAGGGTTACTTTGTCGCATATATTGGCAAGTTGTTGATGTAACCAGCCGGCTTCATCGCAATATCGACGTGTCATTTCTCCTAGCGGTACTACACCCATGCCAGTTTCATTGCTGACTAGGATGATATGCCCTGGCAGACTGGGCAGTGTCTCCAATAATTGATTTCGTTCTTTGCAAAATAATGTATTGTCGTCGTGACATAACAAGTTCGTGATCCATAACGTCAAGCAATCTACAATAATACATTGATTTTTCGCCGCATGATTTTTTAGTGCGTTTGCGAGTGCTATAGGTTCTTCACAAATTCGCCAAGTTGGATCACGTTGCGATTGGTGCATTTTGATACGCTGTAACATTTCTTTATCGTTTGCAGTTGCGGTTGCAATGTAAGTTACCGTATTGTCACCGGATTGAGCAATTTGTTCTGCCAGGCGGCTTTTTCCTGATCGAGTACCGCCGAGAATGAGTTCTTTCATACACTTATTCTATTTTTTTCTAGTTATGAGCTATTCGTCGCGTAAAAATTTTTTGAGTAAATTTTGAGAACGAATAAAAAAAAGGCTGTAGGCAGAGAATTTATAATAATTTGTATTATTATTGCGACAATATTGTGACAAAAACCACTTTATTTAATGTGTCAATGGGCGAATGCTATTTCTAATCTGCAAAATTGTCAAATCAATAAAAAAGCTCCGATTGGAGCCTGGTTAGAAAATATGAACAAAGAGAAATTATGTTTTTAATTCACTGTTAAACTTTAACTTGCGTACTTTGTTTTTTACACAGCCAATAGATTTTTTATTTTCAATTTTGCATTTGAGTTGGTGCTCAGTTTCCTGCCAACCCTTTTTTACGGTTATTTTTCTTGGTTTGTTTTCTTCTTCTTCATCGTCTTTTAGAATGTTGTTTCGATAAGCTATTTCGAATTTATCGCTGTCTTTTATTTCGAAAAGCACGGCTGAATATTTTTTGTAACAACAGCTAATTTAGTTGCTTTTACTTTTTTTATTTTGGCCTTGTGTATTTTTTCTTGGGTTCAGCCTTAGCTATTTTTATCAGATTTGTTTCGGGAGATTTGATTTTTTTTTTCTACTTTTTTGCTAACCGGTTCAGGGTCGCTATCTTCCATTTGTTCTTCTTCAGCGAGAACTTTCTTGATTTGTTCCAGCGCATCTTCAGCGGGCGCAAAACCACCAGTTGATGCCCGGCTGTACCAAATTAGCGCTTTTTTCTGGTCTTTACTGACACCTTGGCCATTTGCATACAATTTTCCCAAATAGTATTGCGCTCTGACATTGCCTTTGTCAGCAGGCTTTTTGAAATATTCGAAAGCTTTGCTTGGGTTTTTTTTCACGCCCAGGCCTTTATAATACAGGTAACCCACTTTGAATTGTGCTCTGGTGTAGCGTTGATTAGCTGCTTTTGCGTACCAATCAAAAGCTTGCTTTATATTTTTCTGTGTTCCCCGGCCTTTTTCAAGCATTTCGCCAATCGAATATTGTGCTTTGGCGACGCCGTTTTCGGCTTCGGACAGGACGTTCTTGAAACGATCTTGCCAGATATAATCGTTTTCGATGCTGGACGAAACCGCGGGTTGCTCAACTGCCTGAGCCAGTGCAATGAACGTAAAAAGTACTAATAAAACTGTTTTTTTCATTGTGTGGTCTACTAATTTGTGGTTTCAACAATACAGTCGATTGAGATTTAGAAAACTTTATAATAGAAACATAAATTTTGTGGGATATTTGATGTATCGTGTTAAGCTTTTGAAAAAATAGTAATTATTAACCAGTTGTCTGTGTTCTAATCTGTTAGGTACCTTTAGTTCGATGTGTTTTAACTACCCATTTAGTGAGAATTCAGTTTGATCGCTGACGTCGAGATAAAGCGTAAAACTGTATCCAGTTTAGTCACCTACTTGTTTGAACGATTTGTTTGAATGATCTCACTTTTACAAACTCCCTCCCATTTGCAGAGAAAGGTTTACAGAAAAATAAGAGGTACAGCTATAAGTTTGGCGCAATGCGGAAGTGGAGGAAAGTTTATATTTGTATAAATATAGAACTAATAATACTAACTTAAAAATTAAGCACTAAGTTTATTTTCGTGTTCAGAAATATCGCGCGCAATGATAATAAATTTACGGCTCTTATTTAGCCACATTTCACTGAATGTTAGTTCGATTGGAAATGCTGGGCCATATTTTCTTTGTCCCATAATTTCATGGTTAATGCCAAGGAAGGTTGATTTTCCTGATTTAATATATTCATTAATACTCTGTTCATATTCTTTTTTATAAGGGTCAGGTAAAAGGTATGTGAATTTATTGCTTAAAATTTCACTTGAATCATACTCGAACATTTTCTGTGCAGCATGATTCACAGTTTCAATATTACCATTTTGATCTGTGGTAATAATGGCTTCAAATATATTATTTAACACAGTTTTTACTTTTATTTCGTTTTGTTTTAGTTGTTTTTCGATTAGTTTGTTTTCATTTATGTCTGTTTGGGAGCCAGCAATGCGATATGACTTACCATTTTCATCGCGCATAGCTAATCCACGTATCTGAAAATAACGATATGAACCATCTTTATGTAGAAGTCGTTGTTCATTTTCAAAATAGTATGAATGCCCGTTTAAGTGGGCAGTAAGGTCGGCCATGGATTTTTCTGAGTCATCAGGATGAATTCGTTTGATCCATTCTTCAAGGTTATTGTTTAATTCATGGTCCTCATAGCCTAGCATTGCTTTCCAGCGGGCTGAAAAATATATCTGGTTGGTTTTTAAATCCCAGTCCCACAAGCCATCATTGGCGCCACGTACTGCCAGAGAATAGCGCTCTTTTTCTTTAAACAGAATACTTTCAATTGATGATATGCGCTTAATTACAAAGTAAGCAACGATGCCGCCTACAATGGCGGAGATGATGCCTAAAAATGCCATAAAAATAATGTAAGCTTCCCGGTAAGTAAGTACTGTAGTATTGAGTGCTTGATCGTATTGGTTTTCTTGTGAATCGTGTAGTTCTTCCAGTGTCTTGATGACATTTTCTTGGACGGGGATAACTCTTTCAGTTAGAAAATGATGGGCAGAGTTAGATTCCCCTAGAAAAGCAAGATCAATTAATTTTTCCTGTAAGGGACGCACGTTAGCAGTAAACTTGCTTTGCTTTTTGAGTAAAGCACTTTCTTCTTCACTTAATGGAAGTGAGAGTAATTCAATTCTTGAACTGGCAAATTTGGCGCCTAAGGAATTAAAGCGAATCATTTCGTCGTCTTGTTCAAACGGGTCAGCAAGGTTTGTGATCAAAATGAGGCTGGTCATTCGTTCGCGTGCTGCCAATCTCATTTTATAGCTGAGTTTGGCTTTAGTGTGTTGCTCGTTGGAGAGTGCTTCTATTTGTTCGTTAATAGCAACCATACGGCTTAGTCCCGCGATGGTGATGCCAATCATGAAGGTAACCAGAACAGCAAAGCCGATACCAATGATTAATTTGGAATTCTGAGTATGCATCTCAATTTCTTCCGAAATTATGATTAATAATAACTAAATCCGTGTTATTCATCTTAGCAAACGCAGTGGTATATCGTGTATGCCTGATCATATATTTTACATGTGTTAGCGTAAATTTGCGAACCGTAAGTTTACGCTAACACAGTTATTTGATTAAATATTATATGCAGTACACTACGTGCTAAATTATTTGAAAATTAACTTTAATTGCTTGTTTCCAATTATTTAGAGGTCTGCGATTATTCCAGCACCCACTGAATTTTGAGCATGACAATACACGCTTCTGTCTGCAGGATCAATAAGCATATGTGGTTGGAGTTTGATATTTTGTCGAATAGGATTGCTTATAAACGTTTCATTTATATATAAGCCGAGTAGAGTATTATATGGATATAAGCGCGGCCGCGAGCGGGCTTGTTTTTGTTCGTTCGATAGTTTAAAGACTAATATTCATCTATACCGAAATCGATAATATCGCTATCCAAATCAGTGTCTACAAGATCGTCTAGATCAACAAATTCATCTCCTCCGATATTTTCTCCCCAGGAATCGCTCCAGTCATCAGTGGAGTGGGTAGGGGAGGATACCCATAACTTAATGTATGGTTTATTGCGATGTCGTTGTGAGATAGACATGCCGTCTTGTGAAGCTTCTATTAGTTGGAGTTCAGGTTCTTGCTTCCAGTTTTTACTCATAGTTTTGTCCTCATTGTGCCTTTATAGCTATTTTGTGAACAGCATCACATTTTTCTGAACCGTGTTCGTGTTGAAGACCTCGGTGATGTGAAGGCTAGTACACCGTCAAAATAGCCTTGACGGTGTACTAGTCCCTAACCGTTACTGGTGTTTTCGGACAATGGAATTGGAACTTTAAGTAGAATTATAAAATTTTGTTAGCAGTTATGGCAATTGGTCAAGTAATTCGAGCGGGGTAATTCGTTTGTCGTTTATAAAATAATCCAGGAATTCGCTTAGCAGGTGATTTACCTGATGTTTTTCATCTCTGTGTAACATGTGCTGGTTTGGGTACTCGTAGTCGGGTTCAAAATGAGTGTGTTGGTGATACCCAACGACCTCAGCTACTTTTGCATCACGACAGATACGTAGTTTAAATGTAGGGCTGGATACCAGCGGATTGGAAAAACTATAACTGATTTTAAGCTCAGCAATGATTGTGTATTTATGGTGTTCATTGATTTCTAAAACAAATTTTATCGGTGTATCATTGGCGAGCGAAATGCTCTTGATTTCATGTAAAGTAATACCATGTAAAGCGTTAGGTATTAATCGTACAAGTTTAGAATAATTAGCCTCATATAATGGCGTTTGATTAATGTAATGTTTTTTTAACACGGTCTTACAATCTGTTTTATTTTATTAATAATTGTTTAGTTGATAGTTATATAAAAAAGTTATTTAATAATTTACATTGTCGTATTAATTGTCTTATTAATTATCGTAGCTCAATTTGCGTGAACCGTTTTTAGTTTCTACTTGTTAATAAGTACCATTTTTTCGATTAATTTGCTATCAGTTAATTAGTTATTATGAGGTAGATATTTTTACAGGCTTATGCTACTCCGATGTCCAGTTGTTCATGCGTGCTCTTAGCCGAATTATAGCTTGACTTAATAGCTGACTTGTTCTTGATTCGCTTACCCCAAGTACAGAGCCAATTTCCCTGAGGTTTAATTCTGCATCGTAATACAGGTTTATAATCATGCGTTCTCGTTCAGGCAACGCTGCAATTGCCGTCGCCAGGCCTACTTTAAAATCTTCGTCTTGCAAGGTATCAATCGGGTTGGGTTCGGGCATGACCATACCTGAGCTAATAGCTTCTTCGTCTAGACCAATCGATTCCAAGTTTGTCATTCTAAATACGGAGGCTTCCTTGAGCAATTTAAAATAATCTTCTCTAGAAATCTCAAGCGCTTCTATTATTTCATTATCACGCGCGTCACGGCCGTGTTGGTTCTCTATTTCACGAATAGCTTTTGCCATTTTCCGAATTTTTCGATGAACTGATTTGGGTGCCCAATCATTTCGTCTAAGTTCATCTAACATGGAACCGCGAATGCGTATTCCAGCATAGGTCTCAAAACTTGCACCTTGATTTGGGTCGTAATTCCGGCATGCATCGAGCAGACCAAGCATGCCAGCCTGAATTAAATCATCGACTAAAACCATGGGTGGCATTCTAGCCATCAAATGGTAGGCGATGCGTTTTACCAGAGGCGCATGTTGTATTACTATGGCTTCTTGATTTGATGGGCTTTGGTCTATTTTTTCATGCATGGTGCAATCATGATTTTGATAATAATTTAAAAGAACTAGTGTAGTGTCCTATACTGTTTTTATAATAAATATATGCAGCTATTCGTCTTATTGATTTACGGCAGAGGCGGGTATTTCTTTAGTTATACCTATCCGCGATGGGCATAACCGCAGTGGTGCGACTTTTTACCAGGACTTTTTACCAAGTAATGCGTTTTTGGTGATTGTGGCAGTAGCGATGTGGGATTAGGACGTCTTTGAATTTTGATCGAGTGTGATTTCTATGAGTCTGGTGTGTCAGGGGCTAAAGCTCGTGTCTCCCCGAGAAAGCATGAAATAATGTACTGCTATTCACATATTCAAGTTCGCCACCAATGGGCACACCGTGCGCTATTCGGGTGACTTTGATCTCTATGGGGTTGACCATCTCGCGAATAAAGTGCGCTGTTGCTTCGCCTTCTGCTGTTGGGTTAGTGGCCAGAATAATTTCGGAAATGGATTCACTCTGTAATCGTTGTGCGAGAAAGTCCAGGCCTATATCGTTTGGCCCGATGCCATCCAATGGGGAGAGACGGCCCATAAGTACAAAATATAGGCCATTATACCCAGTAGAATGATCAATGATATGCACTTCAGCGGGTGTTTCCACGATACATAATATTTGTCGATTACGTTGATGATCTGCGCAGATCAAACACGTCTCAGACTCGCTGAGCGTGCGGCACGTTTTGCAATGATCGACATGCTGTACAGCGTCATTAATGGCTGTAGATAATCTTTTGGCGCCCTCACGGTTGCGTTCGAGTAGGTGGTAGGCCATTCGTCGGGCAGATTTAGGGCCGATACCGGGGAGGCACTGTAATGTCTCCACCAATTTTCCAATAAGCGGGCTATGTGTCATTGGTGGCACGCTCTAAAATGGTAATTTCATGCCGCCCGGTAAATTTAAACCCGCAGTCATGCCAGACATCTTTTCCTGACTGTTTTTTTCAACTTGACGAACCGCATCGTTGATGGCTGCTGCAAGTAAATCTTCAAGCATTTCCTTGTCATTACTTGAGTCATCGCTCATTAGGCTGTCGTCAATTGAAACGCGCCTTACATCATGCCGACCATTCATTATTACTTCTATCATGCCGCCGCCAGCTTGACCTGTGACTTCTATGTTTGCCAGTTCTTCTTGCGCCTTTTGCATGTCTTCTTGCATTTTTTGCGCTTGTTTCATCAAGTTTCCAAGTCCACCTTTCATGCGTGCCTGCCTCTCTGCCTCTGTGGTTAATTAATTATAAATTACTTATATGAACGAACCTGTATTGTCGATCAGACAGGCTGCTTAATCAACGGGTTTAATGGATTTAATATCAATTTTTGCATCAAATGTATCAATAAGTGCTTGTACGTTGGTATCTTTATGTATAGCGTTTTCAGCGGCCTGTTGGCGTTTATCCAGATGTCTTTTTTGTGTTTGCGCGGGTGTTTCATCCTTGATTTCATCTTCGCTGGTAATGGTGAGTTTTATGGGTGTTTTTAACAGCGAATAAATTGCTTCCTCAAGCCTTTTTTGTTGTTTGCTATTAAGCAATTGTTTGTGGGCAGAATCGAGTTGTAAATGTATCTGATCTTTTGTTCTGTCTTTAATGATGCAGTGATTAGCCAATTGTAATGTGAGTCCTTTAAGGTTTAAATTGCTCACCATCGTGTGCCATGAATTTGCATTGTTCGACGGCGCGGAACTGGGATTGGACGCAATTTCATCGATAGATGACGTCGTCGCCGGAGAGTTCGCTGGAGAGTTTGCTGGAAAATTTGACTGGTTTGCCGTGTGTTTGTTTGTCACCTGCTTGTTTGTTACCGGAGAGTTACTTTTTACTTGAACGGCTGGTGACTTAATAGCATTTTGGTTTGTATCCACAGGTCGAAAGCTCAACATGCGTAATAGAATCATTTCAAATCCGCTGCGCAAATCCGCAGCTAACGGCAAGTCGCGGCGTCCTAAAATAGCAATTTGATAAAATAGTTGAATATCTTCAGGCGACAACTGGTTTGCCAATTGAATTATTTTTTCATGATTTTCAGTGTTTGAGTCCAATGTACTGGGCACAATTTGCATCAGTGCAACCTGGTGCAATAATGTAGTCAGTTCAGCTAATACAGCGGAGAAATCGAATGCATGTTCGTCAATGTGTTGGCTTGTTTCGAGTAATTTTGTGCCATTGCGTTGCTGCAGCGCTTCAAGTAGAGAGAAAACATGGTTTTGATCAATTGTACCCAGCATTGCCCTGACATCAGAATCAATTAATTGGCCTTTGCCATAAGCGATGGCTTGATCGACCAGGCTCAGTGCATCGCGCATACTGCCATCCGCAGCGCGTGCAATCAGCTGTAAGGCAGACTGGTCAGCATTAATTTTTTCCTGTGTAAGCACATTGGCGAGGTAAGCGCTTATTGTCTCGACTGAAATGCGTTTTAGGTTAAATTGCAGGCAACGCGAAAGTATCGTAACTGGCAGGCGTTGTGGGTCAGTTGTGGCAAACAAGAACTTGACATGTGGCGGTGGTTCTTCCAACGTTTTTAACAGCGCGTTAAAGCTGTGCGTTGACAACATATGGACTTCGTCAATCAGATAGACTTTGTAACGGCCCTGTGACGGCGTGTATTGAACGTTTTCAAGTAATTCACGTGTATCTTCTACTTTAGTTTTTGAGGCAGCATCGACTTCGATTAAATCAACAAAGTGTCCGTTGCTAATCGCCTGACACGACGAGCATTTACCGCATGGTTGAGATGTCACCCCTTTTTCACAATTCAGAGATTTAGCAAGAATACGCGCTATTGTGGTTTTTCCTACACCGCGTGTACCGGTAAACAGAAAGGCATGGTGAAGTTGATCATTATCTAATGCGTTAATCAGTGTACGTTGGACATGTTCTTGTCCAACCATTTCACTGAAATTGCCAGGCCGCCATTTACGGGCGAGAACTTGATAACTCATAGCATGGTTTCTTTAAACATTGTGTTTTAACGTTATTGATGAAGGGTGGCAGCAAGCATCAGCCTTACCTCGGCACACGAATCCTTTGCTGCCGCTGCTCCCTTCCGGGTCTGACGGGGTTCACAAATTGTCGTTGCGAGGGGACTAATGCCCGCTACCATTGAAACTAT
>VAPK010073249.1_pt1 | contig 12699 bp, 13 predicted proteins | sample 3395031 | NCBI WGS metagenome assembly VAPK01 (sample SAMN08290443, study PRJNA428436) | hydrothermal vent metagenome | isolation source: Deep-sea hydrothermal vent chimney 1 | place: Pacific Ocean: Juan De Fuca Ridge | reverse complement strand
TCCTCCAAAGCGCAGCCCGGGTGGCGAAATTGGTAGACGCAAGGGACTTAAAATCCCTCGGTGGAAACACCGTGCCGGTTCGATTCCGGCCCCGGGCACCACTTTAGAAACAACAACTTAGCGTTGTTTTCTGATATCGAATTTAACTCAAAATTCCTCCTGAAAAATCTCGTGTAGATGCTGTAGTGGTCAACTGTTCCCGGACACTTTGCTAAGGATCTTTTCATAACGTTCTCAGCCACGGGAAGTTTGTGTTTGCTGTTCGTCGTGACTTTGTATTTGTATTTCTGTTTGACCTTTAAGTTTAAGACTTTCATCAAGCGGCGCGTCCGTTCTCGTCCTATCTCAAAGCCTTCCTCGCGCAGGTTCTCCATTATCATGCGGCTGCCCAGGTTTTCACGAGAGGCTGAAAACAGGGCCTTCATGCCGCAGGCATTTGAGTTCTTCACGTTCATCAACCCCGGACTTCAGGCGGTAGTTATATTTTTTGGAGCTTTATTCAGACACCCAATTTTCTATAGTGAGATCAGGGACCCTAGAAAATTCACGAACATTGTTTGTAACAAGTACTGCATTCATGCTTAGTGCATGTGCAGAAATTAAGAGATCATTATTACCAATCAAGGTTCCTTGTTTTTTCAAAATAGCGCTAATAAAACCATAATGCCTGGCAGCATCTTCGTCCCAAGGATCAATTAGTAACCTTTGAGTAAAAATATCGAGCTGTTTCCAACGAGCTTCTCTTATGGAGCTGTCTCCATTTTCAATACCAAAGCATAGCTCGCTGTATGTTATCGATGAAATACAAATATTTTTTATCGCTTTAAATTTATGTCTTAATTTTTCGGAGTGGTTTTTTAAAACGTATATACATATATTTGTATCAAGCATGTACATCAATCAAAATTCCTTTCTTGAGGTTGGTTGAACATCAAGCCTATCTTTTAAGAAGTCATTATCAAATGCTGATTCAGAATCAAAAAACTCATCCCATGTTGGTTTTTTTTCAGTGATGATTACGCTTGACCCTTGCTTTGTAATGTAAACCTCGTCAGTATCAAAGCGGTACTCTTTAGGTAAGCGCACAGCTTGGCTTCGACCATTCATGAAAATTTTGGCTATATGAGATCCCATGATATCCTCCAATCAAACAATATATATCAAAAAGTATATACCATTTAATGGTAAGTTCAAGGGGAATCATAACTATATGAAATTAATAAAAAATATAACAAACTCATCCAGAGGGACCTTCTGAAATCCCCTGATGTGGGCGTTAGCATCACAAGGAAATCCCCAGCTATACCTTGATAGTCGGTCGTAATATGGTACCATAAAAGGACTGGAGGTAACTATTATGAAGATTTCAACTGATATCAAACCCGTAACATACCTAAAATCCCGAGCAGCAGATATGCTGAAACAGGTAAATGAAACCCATCGCCCCATCGTCATTACTCAAAATGGAGAACCAAAAGCCGTACTCCAAGATCCTGAAAGTTATGAGAATATGCGTAATACGATTGGTATGTTAAAGCTTATCTCCCTAGGAGAGGAAGATATTCGCAATGGAAAATCTAAAATACAAAGTGAGGTATTTTCAGACCTGGAAAAACTACTAGGTTCGTGAGCTATGGCTAAGAAATATAAGGTTTTCTGGGCAAGAGTTGCGGAAGAGGATCTAACTTCAATTATAAAATACATTCATTTTGACAACCCAATAGCCGCAAAAGATAATCTAAAAAAAATAAAAACTAAGGTATCAAATCTTAATAGTTTTCCACAGCGTGGACGCGTTGTTCCTGAACTTAAAGAACAAGGAATTTTACAATATAGGGAATTAATCATTTCTCCTTGGCGAATAATTTACCGCATATCAGATTCAAGCGTTTATGTGTTGTCGGTTATTGATTCCCGGCAAAATGTTGAAGATATCTTGCTTCATCGTCTTGTGAGAAAAAAATAATGCTAACAAACTCATCCAGCGGGACTTCCAGAAAGTTCATGATTTTTTGCATTCGCAAAAATCGCGCCCCTTCTGAAAGCCCCTGATGAGGGCGATATGTTCTGCTGGGGTTTTGCCCGCCTGGGGCATGGGGATGATGGCTGGTACAGGCTGTTCAGGCCCTGGGTAGAATTTCAGACCCTCTATTTACCAGACAAATAAAAAAAGACGGCCCCTGCTGCGTCTGGATTCTTTCGGCTCATAGCCAACCGATGGAAGGAAGCATCGAAAGCACGCGGCAGGATTTACCCGTCTTTAAATAGATCATATAGTCCTGTTTCCCGATGTCAACCATTCGGCTACAGCTGGTTTTTAAGTCACTGATTAACTGACATAGATGATATCAATTTAATGCACGGAAATAGCATTGCTCAAACTGAATGTTGTTTGCGAGCAAGTCTATAAGAATCGATAATACCAATTAGCCAGGAAATAATTAAAACGGTTGAAGCAATATTAATGAGTTGAGTCTCTGTGCCTGTTTGTTTTGATACTAATTCTGTAATTGCGGTGGCATTCAGCTGAACGCTTCCATTTTGAATTTTATCGGTTATTTGTAAAACTTCTTCTACCGTTGCAGAAATCATAAAATATAGTGATGCAAATGTCACCGTGGTCAACAGCGTACCCATAATATATTTTTTCAAGAAAAAATGCCCGGCGCCGGGAAATACAAAAGCGGATATCAGGGCTGCTTTCGTTGCCTTTCTCATTGAATATACCAATTCACTGCTGTTCCGTTAATATTATAATGATATCTGCTAAGTTTCTAATTCTGAGAATATTCTGTTAATCGAGGTTATTGAAGACATGAAATGACCGCATTCTAATATCGGAGCCATACCTTCTCCCCCACCCGGGGGAGAAGGCCAGGATGAGGGGGGATAGGTTCGAGGTGGATTCTTGAACCCTCAGCAGCCCTCTCCCAGATCCTGGGAGAGGGAGCCATCCAGCTTTCAGACGTAACTCGAAGCCACCGGCTTTTAGCCGGTGGAGTATTCACAATGTTAGGATTCGAAGAAAATAGTATACCAGGACGTGTCTGCCTATTGTGTGAGATTGACCGGTTTTAGCCGCATTGAATTCAGCTTCTCTATTAAATTTACCTCGCTAATCTCTGAATTTCAGGTCGCAGAGATATTCTGCTGTGAGGTTGCCCGCTCACAACATAGGATATGGTTGCTGGGTTTGGGTTGCCGAGTAAAATGTCAGTTCATTTACGAGACAGAAAATGCTATTTCGCCACAAGCAGCCGGGAAATTAAAGCCAAACAGGCTCAAGTTTTTTTCAGGGCTTGCCGATGAGTAGAGGTGCCTCAGTAAACCTGAAGGGGCCGTTAAGCTTATTAATAAAATAAAAAGAGGTTCGCAATGAGCATGCGGAACAGGATAGACTGGATGTCAGGTTGAGGTTCAAATAATATTTTCATATTTGCGCAATTACCGATTCTTTGACCTGGATTTGTCACGAAATGTTACTGGACGACATTATGATTATTATCTAACTATAAGCTGCAGATTTGTTTAGTAATACATGAGAATTTTTTTCAAGAAAAATAATAGTTCTATTCATAAACAAACGCTCGTTATGAGTATTTTAGCTATTGCTCTTCTGACCGTTCTGGTTACATATTCCTGGTTCTGGAATATCAATAATATTCGTAGAGAAAAATTGAATCTGGCCCTGGCAGAAGCCAGGGCCAACTGGAATAAAGATGCCGCTTTCCGGCAATGGGCAACGCGGCATGGCGGACTCTATGTTATTCCTGATGCGCAGACTCCTCCTAACCCTGCATTGGCGCATATAAAAAATCGTGACGTGGTTACCGTGGACGGGCAAAAGTTAACATTAATGAATCCAGCCTACATGATGCGGCAAATAACCCAAGAATTCGAGAAAGGCTACGGTATCAAGGGCAGGATTACCGGCAAGCTGCAGCTTAACCCTATTAATAAACCGGATGCATGGCAACTCAAGGCGCTTAATGTTTTTGAGTCCGGTAAGACGGATGAAGTATATGAGCAAAAGCTGATTAATGGTCAACCTTACCTGCGTTATATGAAAGCTATGTATATGACTAAGGGCTGCCTTAAATGCCACGGTATATTAGGCTTTAAGGAAGGCGATCTGGGTGGGGGGGTGAGTGTTTCTATCCCGTTGAATCACTATTTTAAGGCCGCCGAAGAAACAAAAAAAGGAATCTTGACTACGCATATTCTCGTTTGGCTGACTGGGTTTTTTGCTATTATCGCTTTTGCCCGATTATTCGAACGCTTATTGACTCGCATCGCTCATGAGGCTCTGCGTGATGGTCTGACTCAATTACCCAATATCACTTTATTCAAAAATCACCTGCAGCAATCGTTTGAAAAATATCAGAGTGATCCTGCTAATTTTTTTGCAGTTTGTTTTCTTGATCTTGACCGATTTAAAAACCTGAATGACAGTCGGGGCCATAAGGTTGGAGATAAGATGTTGATAGCCGTGTCTCAACGTCTGACTGATTTGCTTCGCCCCGGAGATACGGTTGCACGTATGGGTGGGGATGAGTTTACCTTGCTGATCAACAATGTTAACGGGATAGATGAGGCGTTAAATATTAATAAACGCATACTTTCATCATTTCAGAAACCGTTTCATATTGATGGTGATGAGATTTATGCCGATGCCAGTATTGGCATATGTATGGTTACCGACAAATACAGCAATCCGGAAGACATGATACGCGATGCGGATATTGCCATGTACCGTGCAAAATCATCGGGCAAGGGGCGGGTCGATGTGTTTAATCCAGAAATGCATGAACACGCTCTGGAAACCATGCAAATTGAAAATGATTTGCGCGTTGCGATTCAAAAAAACCAGCTGGAAGTTTATTACCAGCCCATAATTGATGCTGAAAAAGGTCGTATCGATGGTTTTGAAGCCTTATTGCGCTGGCATCACCCGACTATGGGCAATATTTCTCCTGAACGTTTTATTCCTGTTGCTGAAATTTCAGGGCGCATAAAAGAATTAGGCAAGTGGGTGCTTGAACAAGCCTGTTCCCAGGTTCGTGAATGGAGCTTACAATTTAATCCGGAGCATGAGTTTAGTGTTTCAGTTAATCTTTCGGGTGTGCAGCTCACAGATCAGGATATTTACCAGACAATAGACGATGTTTTAAAAAAGAGCCGTTTTAAACATTCGAAATTGCATCTTGAGGTGACTGAAACGGTTCTGATCGGACAAAAAGAGCAGGCGAAAGCCGCGTTGAAGAACATTCGTCAACTAGGCGTTTCTGTCAGCATTGATGATTTTGGCAAGGGATATTGTTCTCTTATCTATCTGCAGGAATTTGAATTTGATACCCTGAAAATCGATAAAGATTTTGTTCAAGACATGATCCCGGACGGAAAAGGTCTACAACTTGTAAGAACACTCATGCTGCTGGCGCGAGATCTGGATATGAAAGTAGTCGCAGAAGGTGTCGAAACAGAAGACCAGCTAAATCGGCTCAAGGCGATGAAGTGTCCCTATATTCAGGGGTATTATTTTTCTCGTCCACTGCCCGGGGCACAGATTAAAATGCTATTGGCCGAGGGCTGTCACAAAAACATCAGCCTGTTACGTGAAAACAGCAATTTATTGCAGGCGCAGCTGAGATGATATCTCAGCTGCGCCTGCAGAGAAATAGGGCTTCACTGCTGTTCCGTTAACTCCCTCTTCCTGGCCTTCTCCCCCAGGGGGAGAAGGGATGGCGCCGAGATTAGAATGCGGTCATTTCATGTCTTCAATGACTTCGATTAATAGAATATTCTCAAAATCAGAAACTTAGCAGATAGCATTATAATGTTATCGGGACAGCAGTGATAGGACTTATAGCTTCTTTAATTTTAATTCATTGTTGGAAGCCTTTACGAATTTATATTTAGCATAGATGTTCTGTGCAGCGTCCGTTGCCAGATAATCAAGAAATCGATCGGCATTTTTCTGATTACGCCCTTGTCGAAGTTTACCAATCACATAACTGACCTTGTTTTGTTTATTTAACGGCGCAGGAATAGCGATGCCATCGATTAAACGTCCCTGAGATTTCGCATAAGCTACTTCGGTCGCCCAGACGATACCGACATCTGCTTTGCCGTTTTCAATGCGATGCGGAGTTTCTCGGTGATGACGCGAAGTAAACCAGGTCTTGCCGGCTATGGCCCAGCAGCTTTTACACTTTTTGTTGGCGGTTATTTTTTCATAGAGGCCGAGATCTCGCAGCATTTCCGAGCCGTAGAATTTGAATATACCTTCGGTTAAGGGGTTCGGCTGTGACTGGACCAGATCGTTGCGGGCCAGATCCTGCGGACCTTTGATTGCTTTCGGGTTGCCTTTAGCGACCATCAGTTCAAGTTTATTATGGGTGTAGATTATATACTCATCCATGATATTCCTGCTTTTGAGCTTTTTTAGATGTCCGAGATTTACGCTGGCATAGAGATCCGGATTCATGTTTATTTTTTGACCGTTAATTTTACCTTGCCGGAGGATCTGTTTTTTTAGTATCTGTCCCGGCGGAATGGTTTCTACATAAATAGATTTGATATCGGCGTTTTTCGTTTGAAAATCCCTGATCAGATCTTCCATTACCATGAACTGATTTCCAGCGAGATACATCACCAGATCTGCCCGGTAGGAGTCACCAATTTTCCCGTAATCAATCTTGCCCTCAGTTTTGAAGGTGCGGTAGTCATGGCCCAGCCCCGCCTCATCTTTGGCCAGCCCCGGCGTAGTTATCAACGATGTTAAAAATATAACGCTCAGCCATTTATTTACAATATTCATAAATCCCCCTTTATTTGATTTTGTGTTTTTTTTACAGGTACTTGCTGTTTTGTTTGGTTATTTAAAGCAAGATTCATTTCGACCTAAAAAGAAAAGGCCGAATTAATATGACAAACACCGTAGGGAATCTTTTTATTCCCATTCAAAAGATTAAATGAAGATTAATTTTTCCTCTCTTGTCAGCGACTAATTAAGCGGGTGTTTTCAGCTTGATTTCATGTTTCTGTTCTAAGCTGTTTTCTAACAAAGGCAGGAAGGCAAAAGGAGGACAATGCAATGCAACAATCTGAAAATATCAAAGTCTGGGATCCACTGGTACGTTTGTTTCACTGGGTTCTGCTGCTCGCTTTCAGTATTGCTTTTATAACTGAGGATGATTATTTAAGTCTGCATACTTTCGCAGGCTATACCGTTATCGGCCTGTTGGTGTTTCGACTTGTGTGGGGTTTTGTCGGGCCGCGTTACGCACGCTTCAGCGATTTTGTTTATTCGCCGAAGATGATTGCGGCCTATCTCAAACAGATTATCACATTCAGGGCCAGACGTTATCTTGGTCATAACCCGGCGGGCGGCGCCATGATCGTGTTACTGCTTGTCTCCTTGACGTTGACGGCTGTTAGCGGTCTGGCGGTGTATGGCGCGGGTGACAATGCCGGGCCGCTGGCGATCTGGCTTGGTCATGCCGGTGAAACATGGGCTGAAATTTTTGAAGAACTGCATGAGTTTTTTATCAATTTTACCTTGTTGCTGGTGTTCATCCATGTTGGTGGTGTGCTGTTTGAAAGCCTGTTGCACAGAGAGAATCTTGTGCGAGCCATGTTTAGCGGAAACAAACGTATTGATTAACGATAACTTATGAGGTTTAGCTATGAATTACCCCCTTTACATTTTTTTAATATTTAGTCTGTCTGCTTCATCGGCGTTTGCGGTTAATACAACAACGGTTGATCGCTTGCTGGAAAATTATCGCCAACAGGGTGCGCATGATTTTGACAGCAAAGCCGGAGAGAAACTCTGGCATCAGTCATTTAAAAATCCAAAAACGGGAAAATTGCACAATTGTACAAGCTGTCATAGTAAAAATTTGCGCAAGCCCGGTAAGCATGTGCGCACTGGAAAACACATTGATCCTCTTGCGCCTTCGGTCAATGCAAAACGTTTGACGGATATCCGCAAAGTAAAAAAATGGTTGCTGCGCAATTGTAAATGGACGCTGGATCGTGAATGCACGGCCCAGGAAAAAGGCAATATTCTGCGTTATCTGCAATCTCAATAATAACCTTTAACTTTAAGGAGTTGATCATGAAGACTTTAACTTTATTACTAATGCTAACACTGAGTCTGCTGGCCTCGGGCTGTATGGCCGATGATGACGGCGATGAGGGGAATGAAAATAACTGGCGTTTTCTGCAAAAACAAAGGGATGTTGCTGCAGTCACCAATCCTCAGTATCAGGAAGAGTGTGGCAGTTGCCATCTTGCCTATCCTCCCGGCCTGTTACCTGCGCGTTCCTGGAAGAAGATCATGACACATCTCGATCAGCATTTTGACGATAACGCTGAGCTAGAGGCGGATGTGCAAAAGCAGTTAACCGAATATCTGCTTTTGCACAGTGCTGACAATTCCAGCTATCGCCGCTCCGGACGTATTATGCGTTCGCTAAACGGGAATGATGCGCCCATTCGCATCACTGAGCTGGCCTATTTCAGACATCAACATAACGAAATTCCGCAACGCATGATCAAGGGCAATGACAAAGTCGGCAGTCTGAGCAATTGCAATGCTTGTCATCGACGTGCAGAGCAGGGATTTTTTAATGAACGGGAAATTAATATTCCGGGTTACGGCGCCTGGGATGATTGAATCTCGTTGGCTGTCATGCCCCGCAGCTTGCTGCGGGGGATGCGTTTTTTTGCGATAACTCCATCACACTTCCTTAATTAAAATATTGACATTAACCGTATATTGAACGAGCGGTGATGGGATAAAACCTTATTCATTGTATTATTTCACTAATAATGAGCATTTGTTGCCGGGCCTGTGTTTATGTAGAATGGACTGATTGAAAAAAGGAGTATTTCGAATAATGAAAGATCATTCCATCCGGCTTCTTCTGCTAGCCAGGCGGGAGAAAATTTCTCTCATTACATCTTCACTTGCGGCATCGGATACGATTGAATCCATTCATGTAGTTTCAGAAAAATCAGACTGGCTTAAAGCCATGCAGAATAATGTCTGGGATCTGATACTTAGCGATCTTTGCATGGCGGATTTTGACTGCCTGGATTTGCGTAATTACCTGGCGCAACACAAACTGGATATTCCGGTTCTGTTGATGGCTGAAAATGGCGTTGAAGATGCGTTGTTAGCCTGTCTTGAAAACGGATTTGAATATTGTGTGCTGGGACAGGCGCAACAGTTTGAAAAGTTGTCTCATTTGCTGGATACGATGATCGTTCGGCTGCAAAAGTTTAGACAGCAACGCGTTATCAGAGACAATCTGCTTGAAGTTCGCGAGCGCTACCAGGATATTTTTGATAACACCAATGACCTTATTCAGTGTCTGGCTTCTGACGGCAGCTTTCTCTATACCAACAAAACCTGGCGTGAAGCAATGGGCTATACCGAGCAGGAGTTAACTTCACTGAATCTGCTGGATGTTTTACACCCGGACAGCCGACCCTGTTGCAAGGATCGCTTTGAACGTCTGAAGCAGGGGGAATGTCTTTCCGCTATTGATTTTAAGTTTGTCAGCAAATCCGGCGAGACGGTTTATCTTCAGGGCGATTGCGGCTCGATTATCCATGACGGAGAAGCGGTTTCTACTCGCGGTATATTCAGAAATATTACAGATAAAGTAAAAACAGAAAAGGCGCTGCAGGCCAGTGAGGTGCGTTACCAGATTTTGTATGAAAATGCGCCGGATATTTATACCACTATTTCGCCTGAAGGTGCGGTATTGTCAATTAATAATACCGGTGCGCGTCTGCTGGGTTATGAAGCCGAGGAACTGATTGGGCAACCGGCGTTGAAAATTATACACCCGGATGATCAAAAAAAGGTGCGAGGTTACATTCAGAAACAATTTGATACGTTTAACCCCGATAATGGCATTGAATATCGTAAGGTGCGTAAGGATGGCAGCGTACTCTGGGTACATCAATGCGTTAACCAGGAACCTCAGGCCTGTGAACCGCGTCTGCTGGTAGTTTGTCGAGATATTACCGATCGCCGTGATCTGGAAGAACAACTGGTCTATCAGGCGGCCCATGATTCGCTGACCAACCTGATCAACCGGCGTGAATTCGAAAAACGCTTGCATAATGTATTGTCTTCGTCCGAAAAAGGAGAACATGTACTTTGTTATCTGGATCTGGATCAGTTTAAGGTTATCAACGATACCTCGGGCCATATTGCCGGTGATGAACTTCTGCGCCAGGTGGCCGGGCTGCTGATTCAACAGACACGTTCACGGGATACTCTGGCACGTCTTGGCGGTGATGAATTTGCGGTGTTAATGGAAGATTGCCCGTTGGAACAGGCTGAACGCTTTGCCAACAGAATCAGGGAATCTATCGAAGGTTTCCGTTTTCAGTGGGGCGATCGGCGTTTCAATATCGGGGTAAGTATTGGTGTTGTGCCGATCCTGGAAAATGATGTTAATTTAAATGATATTCTGAGTTATGCGGATTCCGCCTGCTATACGGCAAAAGAGCAGGGCCGTAACCAGGTGCATGTGCGACGCAAAGATGAGCTGACGGCATCCGGACGTGTTGGCGAAATGTGCTGGGCTTCCAGCATCACCGAGGCCCTGGAGGCTGATCACTTTCATCTGTATGCCCAGCCCATTCATTCCTGCAGCAAAAAAACAGCCGGCCAGCGGTTTGAAATTCTGCTGCGCATGAAAGATGGTGATAAGATTATTCGTCCGGGTGCATTCATGCCTGCGGCGGAACGATATAACCTGTCAACCCAGGTCGACCGCTGGGTGTTGAAAAATCTAATCAAGTGGTTTGAGCAGCATCCGGATTTTTTACCCCGACTGGATGTTTGTTCGATTAATCTTTCAGCCCTGTCCCTGTGTGACAAGAATTTCGGGCAATTTGCGTTTGACCTGTTGCAGGCATCGTCCTTACCGCAGCATAAAATATGTTTTGAGATTACCGAAACAGCCGCAATTTCCAATCTATCCCGCGCGGTGGAATTTATTGAAATGCTCAAGCATGTGGGGTGTCATTTTGCCCTGGATGATTTTGGCAGTGGTCTGTCTTCTTTTGCCTACCTCAAGAATCTGCCGGTAGACATGATCAAGATTGACGGAACCTTTATTCGTAATATCAGCAATAACAATATCGAGCGCGCGATGGTTAAATCTATCTGCGACATTGTTTCTCTAATGGGGAAACAGACAACGGCGGAATACGTTGAAGACGAAGCGTCACTAAAAATTCTGCGTACGCTGGGGGTCGATTTTGTGCAGGGCAATCACCTGGGGCAGCCGAAACCACTGGATTATTTTGCCCACGGTCAGGTTATTCCCTTTGGCGAAGTTAAAATCAGTGAAGTTAAAAACTAAGGCTGCTGTTCATCGGGCTTCAAAAGTTAAAAGCTGTCCGCCGACACTGGCCTCATACATCAGCCCGCCCCTGGCCATCGTGAATATGGCTACACCGCTGGAATAATCGACGTTGGCCGAGGCGCCGTAGGTGGCGGCAACGGCGGACACCTGGGCGCCCAGTTCAAAATTCCCTTTCTTGAAGCGTGCCATTGCCTGCCTGTCCTTGAAAAAAATAATTTCGCGGTAAGCCTGCCCCCCCAATTGAAAACCAAAACTTAACTGGCTGAGACTGCTGCTGCCTATAACTCTGCCCTGCTGGAATACCGTGCCGCTGCCATAGGCGCCGCCAATTCCCATCGCGCCTTTGACAATGTTGGGGTAAATCACGTAGCCGTAAGCTTTAGCAAAAAAACGGCTGAGTTTTGGATCGGCTTTTTTGAATGCGGCAATAGTGGCTTGGGCCTCGTTTTTAGAATCAGGATCCCAGCCGGCCAAAACGTTGCCGGCAAACAGTGTGGCCAATACCAGTGTCAGACTCATCAGTAATTTCATGGTGTTCTCTCTTTTACTTCAATGACGAACTATTCGTTCTTTAAGCAGGTTTTCTGCTTCCTGAACAAAGCGTTTGCGCTGTAATAACACCTGCCAGCGACTTCCTTTTAGTTGCCGCCAGAGTACCGCAGAACGCATGCCGGCCAGGAGCAAGGCCCGAACCATATTGGCGTTTGTATTGTTGGATAGATGCTGACTGTCGCCTGTGACCATAATTTTAGGCTGCAGTTGACTGATGGTGTCAGCGTAGATTCCAGCCAGGTTGGCGATTACATTTTCATGCAGCAGAGGAAAATGCGCACGCTGGGCGCGCGCCTTTTCTATGCCCTCGGAAAGTTGCGCCATCATGTTGCCGTTTTTCATCAGTTTGTTGCACAGATGTAACAGGCTGATTACATAGCGGGCAATATCGATGTCTCGTTGTCCCTCTCCTCCCAGTTGCTGAATCAGGGTATGCAGACCGATATAGAGATTATCAACTCTGCCATAGACGTCCAGTGTGCTTTCGGGGCTGGTTACAAACAGGGTTTCCAGAGTCACTTCGACGTCATTGTCATTGATTTCCGAGCTTGTCGCTACGGCCTTGACCAGTGCGGCGGCCTGAAACATACCGGCCAGCGCCAGGGTTCGTTCACTGATACTGCTCATGCTGTTTTATCCTGTCTGTTTTTCTGTGTATTGTTTTGACGCTGGAAGCTGTTGATGATACCGCCGCCCAGACATTCCTCGCCCCGGTAGAAAACGATGGATTGTCCGGGGGTGACCGCCC
>VAPK010323442.1_pt1 | contig 12701 bp, 12 predicted proteins | sample 3395031 | NCBI WGS metagenome assembly VAPK01 (sample SAMN08290443, study PRJNA428436) | hydrothermal vent metagenome | isolation source: Deep-sea hydrothermal vent chimney 1 | place: Pacific Ocean: Juan De Fuca Ridge | reverse complement strand
CCTGAAAAACCTTCATTAACCGCACGGTATAAAAACTGTTGATCCATTTGTAATAATTTAATTTTATCTTTAACCAGAGTTAAAAAATCCATTGCATCCACTTCATCTAATCCATTATATTTACGAATTGAATTTAAAGCGGCTTTCAACATATAGATATTACTGACACCAGGAATTTCTACAGGATATTGAAAAGCTAGAAAAATGCCTTCACGCGCTCTAATTTCGGGAGCCATTTCCAACAAATCCTTTCCTTTATAGGTCACTTTACCTTCAGTAATGTTGTAACCTGGTTTTCCTGAAAGTACATGAGATAAGGTGCTTTTACCAGCACCATTTGGCCCCATAATAGCGTGAACTTCACCGGCTTTAATTTCTAAGCTAAGACCTTTTAAAATGGGCTTGTCTCCAACACTGACATGAAGGTTTTCTATCTTAAGCATTTTATTTCCTGTTTAATCTTTTTTTCATTACCATACACTTTTAGATGATTCCAACTACATATTGTGCATGTTAAATGTCGGGTTACGTTATTTCGCGGTGCTCAATAAGCTAACCCAACCTACTTTTTTCTCATTACCAAGCAAAGCATTGAAATGAAGTAAATTTTTAACCAACTGAGCCTTCTAAACTTATTCCTAATAAAGCTTGCGCTTCTACTGCAAACTCCATCGGCAACTCTTTAAAAACTTCCTTACAAAATCCATTCACAATCATGGATACCGCATCTTCTGCTGATAACCCACGTTGCTGACAGAAAAACAATTGGTCTTCACTAATTTTTGAAGTTGTTGCTTCATGCTCTACTTGAGCAGAGGGTTGTTTTACTTCAATATAAGGGAAAGTATGAGCACCACATTTATCACCCACTAATAATGAATCACACTGGGTGTAATTACGTGCATTTTCCGCACCTTTAGCAACTTTAACTAAGCCTCGGTAAGTATTTTGAGCTTTACCCGCTGAAATACCTTTTGAAATAATCGTGCTCTTGGTATTTTTACCAATATGAATCATCTTGGTACCGGTATCAGCCTGTTGATAATTATTCGTTAATGCAACAGAGTAAAATTCACCAACAGAATTATCACCTAATAAAATACAACTAGGATATTTCCAGGTAATTGCCGAACCCGTTTCAACTTGTGTCCAGGACACTTTAGAATTATCGCCTCTACACTCTGCACGTTTAGTGACAAAGTTATAAATACCCCCCACCCCATTTTCATCACCGGGATACCAGTTCTGTACGGTTGAATATTTAATTTCTGCATCTTTCATCGCAACCAACTCAACGACCGCCGCATGTAATTGGTTTTCATCTCGCATGGGTGCAGTACAGCCTTCCAAATAACTTACATGACTGTCTTCATCAGCAATAATTAAAGTACGTTCAAACTGCCCAGTATTGGCAGCATTAATTCTAAAATAAGTTGATAACTCCATTGGGCAACGCACACCTTTAGGAATATAAACAAAGGAACCATCCGTAAACACAGCGGCATTTAAAGCCGCAAAAAAGTTATCCCCTCCAGGAACTACTGTGCCTAAATACTGTTTAACTAGTTCTGGGTATTCTTGTAAAGCTTCAGAGATAGGACAAAAAATAACCCCCGCATCTTTTAATTTACCTTTAAATGTTGTGGCAACAGACACACTATCAAAAACCGCATCAACCGCAACACCTGCCAAACGTTCTTGTTCATCTAATGGAATACCTAGTTTTTTATAAGTATCTAATAGCTCTGGATCAATTTCATCTAGGCTTTGTGGCTTATCTGAGTCTTTTTTAGGGGCAGAATAATAACTTATTGCCTGATAATCAATAGGCTCAATATTTAACTGCGCCCAGTCGGGTTCTTTCATAGTTTGCCAATGCCGAAAAGCCTTTAAGCGATATTCCAACATAAACTCAGGCTCACCTTTTATTTTAGATAACTTGGCAATAACTTGTTCATCCAAACCAGGAGGAAAAGTTTCTACCTCTATATCAGTAACAAAACCTTGGGTATATTCCTGATCAATCAGGTTTTCAACTTCTTTAGCACTTGATGACATAAATCACTCTATCTATATAAACTACTAACGGGGATTGTTATTTCTACCGGCGATTTGACAGGCATAATCATATCGGCAAGGGTAACTGAATCCAGCGCATTAAATACTTTTTGGTTGATCAAGCCCCAGTTGCCTTGAATTTTACAACCACTAGCTTGATCACACAATTTATGGGAAGCATTGCATTCCGTTAAAGAAATTGGACCTTCAAGCGCACTAATCACAGTAGCCACTGTGATTTTTTCGGGTGCTCTGGCTAATAAGTAGCCACCTTTTGCCCCTCTTACAGAAGTTAATACATGAGCTTTAACCAAAAGCTTTAGCACTTTACTCACCGTAGGTAAGGTAATCCCAGTTACCTTAGATATTTCAAAAGCTGCATGCATATTGATATGATCTTTTGCCATATAACTTAAAATAACGGTTGCATAGTCTGTTAACTTACTTAACTTTAACATTGCTTCTCCATTCACAATGAGGACTATTTTAGTCCTATTTAATTACCAAGTAAAGTAGTAGGTTATTATTTTAGCAAAGATAGCTTTCAGCCGACCAGGAAGAGCGGCATAGCTACTCTTCAATAACTCAAAAATAACAAACTATTTTTCTATTAATACAACCGCTTGCACGGCAATACCTTCCTTACGCCCTTCAAACCCTAGCTTTTCCGTTGTAGTGGCTTTAACATTAATAAAATCAATATCAACGTTTAAGTCAGCAGCAATATTTGTACACATCGCTACAATATGTGGTGCCATTTTAGGTGCTTGCGCGATAATAGTAATATCAGCATTAACCAAGCTATAGCCTTTTTCCTGTACCACGGCATAGACATGTCGTAATAATACTCGGCTATCAGCCCCTTTAAATTCTGGGTCTGTATCTGGAAAATGCTTACCTATATCGCCTAATGCCGCCGCACCTAGTAATGCATCTGCTAATGCATGCAAAACCACATCACCATCAGAGTGTGCTTCAAGACCTTTGTCATAATCAATTGTTACACCACCCAATATCACATCACCTTCATCTATAAAACGATGTACATCATAACCTTGCCCTACTCTAATCATTGCTGTTGCTCCATATAAAATTGTGCCAGTGCTAAGTCTTCAGGCCGAGTGATTTTAATATTATCAGGACGACCTTCTACTATCTTGGGTTGTAAGCCTTGCATTTCTAATGCACTGGCTTCATCTGTTATTGCGGCGTTTCCTTCTGCTACTTCCAAGGCTGATTTCAACATTCCATAGCGAAACATTTGCGGAGTTAATGCTCTCCAGATAACGCTTCTATCAATTGTTTCAGTAATATTAACACCCTCAACATTTTTTAAGGTGTCATGAGAAGATAAAGCAAGAATACCGCCTACATCATCATCTTTTAATGACTCAATCAAATAATGAATATCAGCACAGGTTAAACAAGGCCTGGCAGCATCATGAACCAACACCCAGTCATTATCAGAAGCTTGCTCGGTTAAAGATTTTAATGCAGATAATACCGAATCTGCCCTTTCTTTGCCCCCTGCTGCAGTAACAACTTTGTTATGCTTTGAACATTCAAGTTTTGGCCAATAAGGGTCTTCTTTTGATATTGCAACGGCAATTGCTGAAAAAACATCAGCTTGTAATAGTCGATTAATTGTTTGTTCTAAAACTGTTTTACCAAGCAATTGAAGATATTGCTTGGGTCTGTTAGCTTGCATTCTTTTACCAACACCAGCTGCGGGGACTACAGCCCAGATTTTTGTTTGAGTCATTATAGTGTCTTAAGTAGTTTTTGATAATAGCGATCAATTTGATTGCAACTTAACAACTGTGGTTTATTTAGATTATGAAGAGATGAGTTTTGAATATCATTAAGAGAATTTTTTAATGATAAAAATATTAAATTAATTAACCTATCTTTTATTGGCTCTTTGGAAGGCTCAATATCAACGACAATAAAATAATACTTTTCAGTATGCCGGTATTCTTTTATTTCTATTTTATTAAACTGAATAGAGTTATCCTTAACAATACAGTCTAAAACAAAAAGACTATCAATAATTTTTCCTTCCAGGTCAAAATCTTCAATTTTCTTCTGAAAATTTTTAGTCTTATCTCGCTGAATAAAAATTTTAAAGCCTTTAAGTTCAATAAAATCCAAGCGATTTAATTGAGGTATTATTTTTAAAGCATCCGTCGACTTAGGTTGCTGTAATGATTTATTGATCGCAACTATTGTTTCTTTGGTCTTATCAAAATCAATAACTGCTAACTTAGAATCTAAACAGCAACTTTTATCTAACTGCCCCAATTCACTCAGCTCAAAAAAGCCTCTTGCGACACCCTGCTCAATTAATGTCTCAAGCATTATCATCAACCCCAGACTAAGTTATGTAATGGCTCAGCTAATGTCGTAAAAATTTTATTTATATTATGAGTTACATCATTAATCTGAGAACTGATTCCATCACTTTCTGTTAAATAAAAAGCCGTTCGGTCCTGAATACCAAATTCTTCACTAAATACATTGAGTGCTTGAATAATTTCTGGACTATGCGAAGTAATTAATACCGGAATATCATTTTTAACTAAGGCAACAATAAGTTTTGCATATTCCACTTGCCACTTAGGGTGTAAATGAATTTCTGGTTCATCAATTATAAGTAGGCTTCTTTCATCTAATAAGTCTGCTTGTATTAAAAGCTGGATTATGCCAAAGGATTTTAAGCCAGTTGCCGTATTAATCGACTTAAATTTTGTATTTTCATCTTTATTAAAATAAAAATCTTTTTCTTTTCTATCAAAAGAAAACCCAATTCCCTTAGTAATGTTACATATATCATTGACTAATAAGGAACCCGAATCACCCTTATGAGAAAAAAGAACTTTTTGAAATGGAGAAAAATATTGTGCATTTTCTAGCTTTGAAACTAAATCTTTTGTATGCAATGCAACTTTAGGATTGCCAAAATTAACATTAAACCTGCTATCTCCCTTACCACCTGGCAGCTCAAACAAAGTGGATGCAGAATGAATCAGGTCATACATTTGCAAAAAAATAGGCGTTTCAATAAACGTAACATCATTAAACAAAAAATCATCGTGCAGTGCTAATGACTTAATTTCATTATTATTTATACAAATATCGATTATATTATTACCCCCTTCTGAGATGTTAATAGCTGAATCCAAATTACTATTCTTAGGGCTTATATCTAAATGAAATTCAGAAATAAAAGCTTTCGTTAAAGCTCTTTTTATAATAGAGCTTTTATCTTCCAATACCCCAAAAATACTTTTAATTTCGTTGAGGTATTCTATTGACTTAGTTGCACCAATTTTTTGTAAAAGACCTATTTTATAATCCATAAAATTAATCTCATCACCTTTACTTTTTTTTAATTCCTTTTTAAAAAATTGTGGGTGAAACTCACTCTGTAATTCTGAATATTTATCAAAATTGTAGGTTTTTCTTAATTGAAAATATACCTTTTCTATAAGGTTTTGAACCCTGGAGTTTTTACTCTCATTTAAATCTTCTTCATAACGGTTAAAAGCCTTAACCAATGAAAAAATCAGCTTACCAACTGTACTTTTTCCTGTATCATTTTCACCCGCAATCACAGTTAAGCCATCTAATTTAATATCTGCAGATCGAATCATGCCAATATTTTCAATTTTTAATTTCATAGACTAAGCTTTCCTCGTTCCCATGCTCCTGCGTGGGAATACATTGCTAGACAAGGCTGCACCTCGGAACACAGGCACATCCAGTATAGATTACCACGCCACGCGTGAGAACCAGTTGAAATGGTATTTATTATTCTATAACTTGAAAAAACGTTTCGCCTTCCTTAATCATCCCTAATTCATAACGAGCTCTTTCCTCTATTGCCTCTTCGCCTTTACGCAAATCCAACACTTCTGCATATAGTGCATCATTACGGTCCTTTTTTTCCTTAGCTTCTTTGGTCAAAATATCTAAATGTTTTTGATATTCTGCCACTTCTTGCCTACCACCATCACCCAGCCACAATCTATATTGTAACTGGGCAATAAGTAGAATCAACACAACTATAAGGATTTTAACAAAATTCATAACAGCTCTTTTTCGTCTTTAGCCTTTAGTCTTGCGTCTGCTCTTACAACATTTTAAAAGCACTACGACCTGCATAAGTTGCATTTTCACCTAACTCATCTTCAATTTTCATTAGACGGTTATATTTAGCTATCCGATCAGAACGGCTTAAAGAACCTGTTTTGATTTGACCTGTGCCAGTAGCAACCACTAAATCTGCAATGGTCGTATCTTCAGTTTCACCAGAACGATGTGATACGACGGCACTGTAACCGGCATCAGATGCTTTGTTAATCGCTTCTAAAGTCTCAGTTAAGGTACCGATTTGGTTTACTTTGATTAGGATTGAGTTAGCAATACCTTTATCAATTCCTTCTTGTAAGATAGCAGGGTTTGTTACAAATAAATCATCACCTACCAATTGAATTTTACCCGCCAACTTTTCAGTGTGAACTTTCCAGCCGTCCCAATCATTTTCATCTAAGCCATCTTCAATAGAGATAATGGGGTATTTTTCTACCCAGTCTACGAAGAAATCAGTCATTTCTTCAGAAGAAAGGCTTTTGCCTTCCGCCGCTAATATATACTTACCATCCTTATAGTATTCAGAAGCCGCAGCATCCATACCCAAAAAGATATCTTCACCGGCTTTATAGCCAGCCAATTCTATTGCTTCCAAGATAACTTCAATCGCTTCTTCATTTGAAGAAAGGTTGGGAGCAAAGCCACCTTCATCGCCCACTGTAGTCGCTAGACCTTTACCTTTTAAGACTTTTGCAAGGTTATGGAAAACTTCTGCACCATAACGGATTGCTTCACGAAAAGAAGGGGCACCTACAGGTAAAATCATAAATTCTTGTAAATCAACACTGTTATCAGCATGTGACCCACCATTGATGATGTTCATCATAGGTACGGGTAATACAAATTTACCGCTCGTATTTAAATAACGGTATAAAGGAATACCGCCTTCTTTAGCGGCTGCATGAGCGGCTGCCATAGAAACACCCAGGATAGCATTAGCCCCTAAAACTGCTTTGTTATGCGTACCGTCTAAATCAATCATTTTTTGATCAAGTTTTGCTTGGTCAGAAGCATCCATACCGATAACTGCTTCACGGATTGTTGTGTTTACATTTTCAACCGCTTTTAAAACACCTTTACCTAAATAACGTGATTTATCACCATCGCGAAGTTCAATGGCTTCACGCTCACCTGTTGATGCACCTGATGGCACCATGGCACTGCCCACTAAGCCAGAAGCTAAATACACTTCTACTTCTACTGTTGGGTTTCCGCGTGAATCTAATACTTCACTCGCTTTAATATCTACAATTCTAGCCATGTTTTCCTCTATAAAGTTGTTTCAATTAAACTGTTTGCTTTAACAGCCTGATCGATGGTTATTAATGTTTCTAATAATTCTTTCATTCTATGTAACGGCCATGAATTAGGCCCGTCACTTAATGCTTCTTCTGGTTTTGGATGTGTTTCCATAAATACTCCAGCAATACCAGCCGCCACAGCAGCTCTTGCTAATACTGGCACATGCTCACGTTGGCCACCTGAACAGGTCCCTTGGCCACCAGGTAACTGAACAGAGTGAGTTGCATCAAAGACAACAGGACACGCTGTTTTACGCATTTCAGCTAAGGAACGCATATCTGAAACTAGATTATTATAGCCAAATGATGCACCACGCTCACAAACCATAATTTGATTATTCCCTGTTGCTTTAGCTTTAGCCGCCACATGCACCATATCCCAAGGCGCTAAAAACTGACCTTTTTTGATATTAACGGGGATACCTTGTTTAGCTACATTTTGGATAAAGTTAGTTTGTCTGGATAAAAATGCAGGCGTTTGCATAATATCGACAACCGAAGCAACTTCATCTAAAGGTGTATCTTCATGTACATCAGTCAAGACTGGCACACCAATCTGATCCTTTACTTTTTGCAGTATGGCTAAACCTTTTTCTAAACCTGGACCACGAAAACTATCGTGAGATGAACGGTTAGCTTTATCAAATGATGATTTGTAAATAAAAGGAATACCTAAGACATCAGTCACTTCTTTTAGGTATCCAGCAGTATCCAGCGTCATTTGCTCACTTTCAATAACACAAGTACCTGCTATCAAAAATAAAGGTTTATCTAAACCTACTTCAAAACCACATAATTTCATTTTTTATTACCTTTTTTTTGCTTAGCGGCGGCTTCAACAAACCCTGAAAATAAAGGATGTCCTTTACGGGGTGTTGAAGTAAATTCTGGGTGAAATTGACAAGCTAAAAACCAGGGGTGATCAGGAAGTTCAACAAACTCAACTAAACGACCATCCATTGATTTACCAGAGAAAACAAGCCCCGCTTTTTCTAGTTGTTCAAGGTATTTATTGTTAAATTCATAACGATGGCGGTGGCGCTCTGTAATAACATCTTTTTGATATAATTTATATGCCAGAGTATCGAGCTGTAAACGACATTTTTGCGCACCTAAACGCATCGTACCGCCTAAATCTGAATTTTCATTACGTGTTTCAAGTTGCCCATCTTCATCCATCCACTCAGTAATTAGTCCTATGACAGGGTGAGGTGAATTAGGCAAAAACTCTGTACTATGAGCCCCTTCGAGCCCCACAACATTCCTGGAAAATTCAATAACAGCCGCCTGCATACCTAAACAAATACCTAAATAAGGTATTTTATTTTCTCTTGCATAACGAGCAGCCGCAATTTTTCCTTCTACCCCTCGCTCACCAAACCCACCGGGAACCAAAATTGCGTCAATACCTTGTAGAACTGTAATACCTTCATCTTCAACCAGTTCGGCATCAATATATTTTATCTTTACCTTGTTTCTGGTTTTTAAACCGGCATGAGTCAATGCTTCAACCAATGATTTATAAGCATCCGAATGATCAACATATTTACCAACCATGGCAATGGATACTTCATCTTTAGGGTGCGTAATTGCTTCAACCACCTCTTCCCATTCTGATAAATCAGCTGCTGGTACATCTAACCGTAATTGATCAACAACAATATCATCCAGGCCTTGTTCATTTAATAATAAGGGGATTCTATAGATGGTATCTGCATCGATTGCTGAAATAACGGCTTTCTCTGCCACATTAGTAAATAATGCGATCTTGCGACGCTCGGCTGCAGGAATGGGCTGTTCAGAACGGCAGATTAAAATATCCGGTTGAATACCAATGGTTCTTAATTCTTTAACCGAATGCTGTGTGGGTTTGGTTTTTAACTCGCCTGCAGATTTAATAAAAGGGACTAATGTCAAATGAATAAACAGTGTTTTATCACGCCCTTCCTCAATACCTATTTGTCTAATAGCTTCTAAGAAGGGTAATGATTCAATATCACCCACTGTCCCCCCGACTTCAATTAAAGCTACATCCACACCTTCCGCACTGGCATAAACTCGACGTTTAATTTCATCAGTAATATGAGGAATAACCTGAACAGTTGCCCCTAGATATTCACCTCTACGCTCTTTTCTAAGTACATTTTCATAAACCTGACCCGAGGTAAAATTATTCTTTTTACCCATTGTGGTTTTAAGAAAGCGCTCGTAGTGACCTAAATCTAAATCAGTCTCCGCACCATCTTCAGTAACAAACACTTCACCATGTTGAAAAGGACTCATGGTACCTGGGTCTAAGTTGATATAAGGATCTAACTTAGTCATGGTTACTTTAAGGCCACGCTCTTCAAGAATAGCCGCTAATGAAGACGCAGCAATCCCTTTACCTAACGAAGAAACAACACCGCCCGTAATAAATATGAATTTAGTCATATAAATGAAATTACCCCTTCAAAAAACCAGTTAATTTAATAAATTTAAAACCGTTGATTGTACCATTTCTTAACATTAGTTTTCCGGTTTTTATTAATACCTTGAGATAGATAATTTCATCAAAACAAACACACCCATTATTGGGGCGCAATGCTTTAGCCTGCTCTTGCTCTGAAGCAATGCAGGCTAAAGCACTGCGCCCCAATTTCTAACAGGTTTTACTTATAAATAAGACGGAGTTAGGTAACTTGCAATAATCAAACCACCAAAACTTTGCTCCCACACAGCGCACGGGAACAAGGAGGTATATTATTTTTTGCGACTCACCTAAATAAAAGATCTAGCATTTTTTTCACAGAGAACACTGAGAATACAGAGTTTTTTGAGTGTTAAGCCTCCGTGTTCTCTGTGGTTATTTTTGAATATTTTTTATATTGCTTTTTGTTAAAATAGTTTTGAACGACCACTTACGGTTCCGACTTCTTTTAGGGTGCTGATTTTAAATAATGTAGCAACTCTAAACTAATGGTTTTGTTATTCTTATATTTTTTAAATAATTATAGATCATAAAAGTAGGGGCAATCCCTTGTGGTTGCCCCTGTTCGCAGGGCAAATAAAAACATCACCAAGAACAACCCAAATGAGGTTTTTATTTTTTACAATGAAGTGGGGTTATAGAAAGAAAGGGCAACCACAAGGGGTTGCCCCTACAAAAGGGTATTGATTTTAAATAATGTAGCAACTCTAAACTAATGGTTTTGTTATTCTTATTTTTTTAAATAATTATAAACCATAAAAGTAAAGTGACCCGTAGGGGCAATCCCTTGTGGTTGCCCCTGTTCGCAGGGCAAATAAAAACCTCACCAAAAATAATCCAAATGAGGTTTTTATTTTTTACAATGAAGTGGGGTTATAGAAAGAAAGGGCAACCACAAGGGATTGCCCCTACAAAAGGGTACTGATTTTAAATAATGTAGCAGCTCTAAGCTAATGATTTTGTTATTCTTAATTTTTTAAATAATTAAAAACCATAAAAGTAAAGAGCTCTTCAAGTGAAAATTAGAGAGTATTTATGTTTAATTTACATTGTGCTGAATCAGCACCCTTCTTTTATCTCGTTATTTTCCACCAGCAAGACAATATCAGCCAAGTCTTGAAAAATCCCATGTTCCACAACACCGGGCAAGCTATTTAAAATAGCATTTAACCGGTGGCTATTAAGCGAAGCATCAAAATTCATATCTATAATCAAGTTACCAGCTGATGAAATAGCCATCCCTCCATTTCTTGTTAGACGAAGCTCTCCTTTTCCTCCTGCCTGTTCAAGCTGCTGCTTAACTATTTGCCAGGCAAAAGGCATAACTTCAATTGGAATTGAAAATTTCTCCCCGATCTGACTGACTATTTTACTCAAATCAACTAATACTATAAATTGCTTACTTGATCTTGCTAATATCTTTTCCCTTACCAGGTCAGCCCCCTGCCCTTTCAACAGAGTATTATCAGGAGCAACTTCATCCGCGCCATCAACATATAAATCCAGGCTTTGAATATGCTCAATGGCCTTTATAGGTATATTTAAGGTCTGAGCCTTAAGCATACTAACAACAGAACTTGCAACAGTAGTTACTTCTAAACTTTCATGTTTTATTCGATAAGCCAGTGCTTCAATAAAATAGTTTGCAGTAGACCCCGTCCCTAAACCAACCACCATTCCATCTTGAACTTTCTGAGCAGCATATTTTGCTACCCTTTCTTTATCATTCATCCTGTCACCCAAACTATTTTAGAAGAGATTAAAAACCATCCAGAAAAACCAACAATAGGACGGTTACGACTTACAACTGCTGTATTTTTTCTAAAACTGCTTGCGCATGCCCCTCATGAGACACTCCATAGATAGCTTCAGCCAACACACCGTCTTTAGTAATAATAAAAGTAGATCGTAAGATGGCCATTTTTTTCACCCCGTTTTTCTCTTTTTCTTGCCACACACCATAATTTTCACAAACTTCGCCACTTTCATCCGCTAATAAATCCAGCTTTAAGTTAAATTTGTTAATAAAATCAACATGACTAGCACAAGAGTCTTTACTTACCCCAATAACAACAGTGTCTAGTGCTGAAAATTTATCTGCCAATGCAGTAAAGTCATTGGCTTCTATAGTACATCCTGGCGTATCATCTTTTGGATAGAAATATAAAACTACATTTTTCTGACCTTTAAAAGAAGATAATTCAATCAGCTTGGCCTGTTGATTTTTAGAGCAAAATTCTGGCGCAATTTGATTTTTTTCTAACATAAATAATTCCTTAACATAATAATTGAAACAACCTGATTATCACTGAACTTTAAATACATTAAAACCATAATTTTATTGGTCAAATACAACTAGGAGGCTGTCCGAGAATAGAAACCGTCGCGAGGGAAAGCCCTTTTGAGTCAATTTTTTCGTTCATTTGAATATAATAGTTTACGCGTGTAACAAAATGAACGGGGAAAGAAAAAAGGGGGTCAAGTCTTGCAATCATGCTTTATTGCAAGACTTGACCCCCTTTCACTTATGACTGGCAAAAAATGTAAGAAGATAAGTAAGATGAACCTGCACAACAATATGAATTACGTGACCAAAAAACTTTGTAATACCGTGCTAATGACCGCATCACTTGACACAAATAAGCGGACAAGGAATATGGTAAATTTAAAAAATTATAATCTACCACGAATCTATGAAAACATATAAAATTGCGTCGCTT
>VAPK010424806.1_pt1 | contig 12702 bp, 13 predicted proteins | sample 3395031 | NCBI WGS metagenome assembly VAPK01 (sample SAMN08290443, study PRJNA428436) | hydrothermal vent metagenome | isolation source: Deep-sea hydrothermal vent chimney 1 | place: Pacific Ocean: Juan De Fuca Ridge | reverse complement strand
CCATCGCACCTCTTAAACACTGTGTTGTTGACCCGGGATGACAAGCATAACAAGCACTACGATTTGCAGCATTGTCCAGTTTCTGTCCACTAGTTGGATCAACCACATCAGCATGCTTACTATGTATCGCCTGCGTCAAAGGCGGTATATCTCCCACACCAGTACCGGGCAGTGCATTGCTCAAGTGACATGAAGCACACAAAATCGGCGTTCCACTTTGTGCTGTTTGATAGAGCGAAGCTTGATAATCATACCCCTTAAGTTTTAGTGCTTCCAAATATGATGAAATATCATGCTTATCATCGTGCAGCCTAAGGATATTTAACTTATAATCTTTCTGGGCATCGGCATTATTTACCCAGCCGGCATTAGGCTTGGCATCCGGACTACCGTTTGACTTGTGGCACATACGACAATCCATCTCATCACTAACCGGCAATACCGTCGTTGTCTCAGCCAAAAGATTTCCCTGCATATCTTTCGCCACCACTTTAACCATCGGATAGTGGTTTACATTACCGTCATCATTTTTAGGAGAGGTTGGGATTCCCTCCGCAATCCACCATTGATGCGTAGCATCATACGTCAACGCTTGTGGTGTTTTACTCTGTACAGGCATACCTTTTAAACCGATATCTTTTGCTAAATTGAGACCAAAAAGTTTTGGTACATAGGTCCAAAAATTGGTTTTAGTACTGCTTATCGTATTGTATTTTCCATCGAGCGACGGCGCCGCTTCATACGTGATCGTTACACCAGAACTGATCTTTTCCGCATCACCATTTTTGCGCTCCACAAGCTGAGCATTAAGTGTATTGTAGGGAGGCAATATCGAAAAAACGGAGTAATCGTTTCCATCCATACAATGCATCCCCAGATCATTCCACGCAAGCAGGCGATATTTACCATTCGCACCTGAAGGAGTTGTACCCGCATTGCCCTCATTGTCCTCACTATTTTCACCACTCTGATACGAAGCACTATTTTCATAATCCTCTCCGCCGCCTGAACCGCCACATCCACTAAATAACAAGCCAGCAAGCAGACCTGCTATCATAATATTTTTTAATGTTTGCATATTCTATCCTTGCGATACCAACGATCAGTCGTCGTCGTGTTCATCCTCTTCACCAAAGGTCTTTTTCAAACCTTCGATCAACGCTTTTTTCTCACTATCGGAGAGTCTAGCTTCAGGATGAGCCAAAAGGTAAGACTTTAGAGGCATCTCCCCCTCTTCTACCTCTTCAGCCGCTTCATCCCCTTTGTTCTTCTTCTGTAGACCCCACATAGAGACGTTGAAATGTTCACGCCCCTCTACTACATGATTATATATAGACCACGATAACGGTGCGATATTGCTATACCATGGCCATTTCGTCTCATTGGAGTGACAATCCCCGCACGCGCGCATGAAGAGTTCACGCGTTTTGGGCGAATCCCACTGCGGCTCTTTCATGACTGGAGGATTAGTATGGTCTCTTCCATATGGAACAATCTGTATCAAAATAAAAAGTAATACCAAACCTAAAACTATCTTTCTCATAACATTCTCCTTATTTTAATGTAGACTATGCAATTTACGCATCGTCAAAATATAGAGCACCGGTAGTATCACCAGTGTCAACGCGGTTGAACTGATAAGCCCGTTGATCACCACGATCGCAAGCGGTCTTTGAATCTCCGATCCAGGCCCTGTCGCAAAAAGCAGCGGCAAAAGTCCTAGTGCGGCGATCATCGCCGTCATAAGCACCGGACGAAGCCTACGCATCGCTCCTACGCGCACCGCCTCCTCTATATTATAGCCGTTCTTAACGAGTGTATTAAAATAGTTCACCAAAACGACACCATTTAGCACGGCAATACCAAGCAACGCGATAAAACCGACCGACGCCGGCACCGACATATACTCTCCACTAAAATAGAGTCCGGCAAAACCTCCGATGAGCGCCAACGGTACGTTGATCATGACGATGACCGCCTGTCGGATCGAACCGAACGAAACAAAAAGCATCACAAAAACCAAAAATAGCGCGATCGGGATGATAATGCCGAGTCTTTTCATAGCACGTTGTTGATTTTCGAACTCCCCACCGTAACTCAAATAATACCCCGCTGGAAGTTTGATCTCTTTTTCGATTTTCGCTTTTGCTTCATCCACAAAACTCACCAGATCTCTCCCCTCGACATTGGTCTGAACGATCGTTTTGCGATAGCCGTTTTCGTGTTCGATCTGTACGGGTCCTTGAGTAGAGACAAAACGCACCAGATTTCGTAGCGGTACGTTCGTACCGTTCGGCAATACGTAATAGAGACTCTTGATACTCTCCAAAGAGTTTTGAAGTTGTCCTTCCCCCTTTACCATCAAAGGTATACGACGCATACCCTCCTGGACGATACCCTTTTGCACTCCCGTTACCATCGTCTGCAAAAACGTACCGATATCCGCCTCGTCGATACCGTAATACCCGAGCGCTTTTTTGTCGAAGACCAATTCGAAATACTCGATTCCTTCGTTGGCTTTTTTGTAGACATCGCTACTCCCTTCGATCGTCTCCAAGATCGCTTTGATCTTTTGCGCGATCCTTTCCAAGATATCGTTGTCGTCACCGAAAATATCGATGGCCACATCTCCCCTCACGCCCGTGAGCATCTCCGAAACCCGCATCTCGATCGGCTGGGTGAAACTGTATTCGATACCGACAAAATTATCCAGCGATTTTCGAACCTTCTCGATCAGCCACTCTTTGTCGGGCTTTTCCCACTCTTTTTTTGGTTTGAGGACCAAAAACGTATCGGTATCGTTCAACCCCATAGGATCCAATCCAAGCTCGTCGCTTCCCGTTCTGGCAATGATCGCCTCAATCTCCGGCACATCCCTCAAAAGCTGTTTTTGAATCTTCAGATTGAGCGCTTTGTTCTCTTCCAGACTAATCGACGGCAGCGCTTCCAATCCGACGATGATACTTCCCTCGTCCATCGTAGGCATGAAGGTTTTGCCCGTATTTGCCGCCAAATAGAGCGACCATGCGAAAAGAATCACCACAGAGACGATCACCGTCTTGGCATGTTTGATTACAAAATCCAAAACGGGCCGATACCAACGCAAAAGATAACGCATCACGAACGACTCTTTATCCTCTCGCTTTTTCAAGATGAACGAACTCAGTACGGGAATAAGCGTCAGTGCCAAAATCAACGAGCTGAACAACGCAAAAACGATACTCAAAGCAACCGGCCGAAAGAGTTTTCCTTCCAATCCTTCCAAAGACAAAAGCGGCATGAACACGATGATGATGATGAGCACACCCGTTACGATAGAAGGAGCCATATCGACAGCCGCCCGGTAAATGATCTCCAATTTGCGCTCTCGCTCTTTTTCGGGGTTTCCAAGCTCCGCGGTAATGTGTTCTACCATCACCACTGCCGAATCGACCAAGATACCGATCGCAATCGCCAAACCTCCCAAGCTCATCAAGTTCGCCGTCAATCCGAAATAGCGCATCGCCATAAAACTCATCAGCAACGCAAACGGCAAAATCAAAGCGACGCTGAACGCCGAAGCGAAATTGCCCAGCATCAAAAGAAGAACCACCGCAATCAAAATCACCGCTTCCACCAATGCCTTTTTGACCGTATCGGTCGCGAGATTCACCAAATCGGAGCGATCGTAAAAGATTTCGATACGTGTTCCTTCGGGAAGCTGACTTTCGAGTTTTTCAAGCTCGGTTTTGACGCGATTTAGCACTTTGGTGGTATTGATTCCTTTCAATCCAAGGACCAACCCCTCTACCGCCTCGCCTCTACCGTCTTTGGTCACGAATCCCGCACGCGTCAAATGACCGATATGCACTTTCGCCACATCTGCGATCGTAATCACCTTTCCATCGACATTGGCGACATGCAACATCTTGATATCTTCAAGCGTTTTGAGTTTGCCCACACTTCGTACCAAGATACTCTCCACTCCCTGGGTAACACGCCCCGCACCGTCGTTTTGGTTGTTTTTCTCCAGCGCGTCGAAAATGTCGTCCAGAGCGATCTTGTAAGTACGAAGTTTCTCCAAATCGGGCACCACTTCGAACGTACGTACCTTTCCTCCCAAAGCGTTCACTTCGGCGACCCCGCTGATAGAACGAATCTTCGGAGAGATCACCCAGTCGAGCAAACTCCGTTTTTGCATCAAAGTAAGCGTAGGCGATTCGATCGTAAACATCAAAATATCGCTAAGGGGCGTACTGATGGGAGCAAGCCCGCCCGAAAGGTTTTTGGGTAGTTCCTCTTTGATATCGTTGAGGCGTTCGCTTACTTGCTGTCTTGCCCAGTAGATATCGGTTCCCTCTTCGAAATCGATCGTAATATCGCACAAACCGTACTTCGATATCGAACGCATAATACTCTCATGAGGAATACCCACCATTTTCATTTCGATAGGTATCGTCACACGCTGTTCCATCTCCGAAGGCGTCATACCGTCCGATTTCAATATGATTTTTACCTGGGTGGGCGAAATATCGGGAAAAGCGTCCACGGGCAGATCCCGATACGCCTTGATCCCAAACCCCAAAATCACCAACGCCAACAAGGAGACAAAAAGACGTTGCGAAAGCGCGGCTTCAATCAGTCTATTCATCCCCTTCTCCCAACATGTTTTTCAAAACCGCAACTCCATTGACGACGATCGGAACACCCAACGTCGAAGAAGGAGTAAGATAATAAGCGTTTCGATCCTCGCCGATCACTTCGACGGGTACATCGACGAAACTATCCTTCCGCCGAGCAAAGACAATCGTCTTTCCATTGTGTTTGACAACGGCGACTTTTGGTACCCGATACGCCTCTTTTGGCATAATAAGCGTCGCATCGACACGGAGTCCCGGCAACAAACCGCTATGGGGTTTGAGACTAAAGCGTACATGTCTGGTCTGATTTTGCAAATTGAGCGTAGGAGCTATTTGCAGTACGCTACTTCGGTATTTTTTTCCATCGATATCGAGCAATACCTCATCCCCATCGTCAAGCATTCGGGTCGTATGTAGCGGCAAATCGCTCTCCAGCCAAAAGGCCCCCTCTTTTTGAATCACGAACAGAGCGCTGGAAGGAGGCGTGCTTTTGCCGGGATGGGCGTTTAGCTCGACAATCGTACCTTCGATCGGACTCTTGACGGGGATGGCCGGAAAAATCGTCAGCTTTTCGAAAAGCTCTTTGATCATCCGTTCGCTCGCTCCGTAACTTTTCAACAACGCTTTGGAGGCGGCGACTTTGATTTTATCGGTGCGCAGCTCCGCATTGGCGGCGATGCAATCTTTTTTGGGAATGATCTCTTCACGACACAATTTGTTTTTTCGGGTTGCGGTATGGGTGTGGTGACGAAGCTCGATCGCATCGGAAATCGCCGACTTTTGAGCCTCGATCCACTCCGTTCCTGTCACCTTCGCCAACAAGTCCCCCTTCTCGACCTTTTGATAAAGAGCCGCGTTCAACGACACCACCTGCGCCTTAAACGGCAGCGAAATCGTTCGAATCAAATTCGGCGGTGTCGTCACTTCGACGATAAACTTTCCCAGCGGCACTTGCGCACTCTTTTCGATCGGCTCCGTTTTTATCCCCCAAGTAGCGATCTCTTTTTGCGAAAGTCGTAACTCCTTCGCTTCGACAATTAGAAACAACAAACCAAATACGACAACAATTTTTTTCATTTTCTATTTCTCCGTCTCTATCAATGTATACAACGTAAAAAGCTCACTGTAATAGCGTTTTTTCGTTTCGATCAACTCCGACGAGATAGTGAGCAATTTTTGTCTCGCCAAAATATATTCGATGACCGAACTCTCTCCCATCTGAAAACTCTTCTCCACCAACGGCATCAGCTCTTTTCGATATGTTTCGATGTTTTCGCGCAACGCCTCGATTCTATGGTAGTCGTTTTGCAATTGGGCTTCTATTTTTCTGAGTTTCGAGTTTTGGTTCAACAACCATGCATGGTGTCGTAATTTCCGCATCTCTTTTTCATGAAGCAGATAAATACGACTCTGTTCGTTTCTTTCGGAAGTAAACCCCAAAGGGACCGAAAAACCGGCACCGATACGCTTGGTATCGATCTCGTTGTCATATCCCAACGAAAGTTCGATCGGCTCCAACCCTCTACGAAAACGCTCTTTCTTTCTATCCAAACTTCGCATCCGTTTTTCGAATGCCAGAGCGGTCAAGAGAAAAGGTTTGTTTTCCATATTCACTCTCTCGACGATGGGATAAAGATCACGACACACCAACTCGCTCTCACCGACATGAGGCATTGCGGTCAGATTCAACAACGCCTCCCTGGAGATTTCGTACTCCCTCGTTTGCGAACGGACTTTTTGCTCCAAAAGCTTCTTTTCCAACCGCAACTGCAACAGCTCTTTTTTGGAAATCTCTTGGTATTTGTAGGCTTTTTCCTTTTTGGCATAGAGCCGGTTGAAAGCTTCCAACGTACTTTGCAAGACCAGAAGCTTCTCTTTGTCCAGACAACTTTGATGATAGAGTTCTCTCAGACCGTTTCCAAAAGCGAACAACTCTCTTTGTTTGAGCAAAAGCGTCGCTTCGTTTTGGAGGTCCGCACTTGCAAGATTCAATCCCCGAACGTTCGCCAAATCGACAATCGTCGATACGCCGACACCATATTCAAAAGCGCTATCGCCGTTATTGGGATCGGCGTTGGCTCCGTTGAAAGAGAGCGTGGAAAGCTCTCTGGCGTTTTCGGCCCGTATTTTGGCACCAAGCGCCAGACTCTCCTCTTCCATCGCTTTGTAGTTCGGATGGTGGACCCTGACATACGTAATAATATTTCGCAAGGTAAGATTTTCCGCATATACGAACGAAAACGATAGCAACACTACCAAAAGGAGTTTCATCGTTTTTCTCCTCTTGAGATGCGCTCCAGCGTAAGAGGATCGAAATAATCCCTTTCGAAACGGTAGTAGCCGTAACAATTCCTGATAATGAAGTCGATGTGCGTTATGTTCAACTCGGGATATTTTTTTCGAAGTATCGCGAGGGTCTCTTTTCTCGTGCGACCCGTCTGTTTTTCGCTCTTTTGCAGCAGGCGCTTCCCCAGAACTTTTCTGGAATGCATCGTTCCCCCGGGAATATGGCCGTATCTTGCTCTAAGACACTCCTGGTCGGATATTTTCAAAGATGATTTTTCAGCTGATAAAATCGTCAACCCCAATAGCCACAGCATAAATATTTTTTTCATAATGTATTACCTTTTCATAGAAAATTTTGGAATGTAGTTTTGGATAAAAAGAGGATTATGCGATGGGAGGACGGTAAAGGCTTCTTGGTATGTAGTTGTCTGTCACTGTCGCAAGATAAACGATTTCATCTCGCCTTTTAGTCAAAAGGCCCGCAATCGTATCAAAAACGATCCGACAACTGTCGAGTATTTCATGTAGATTGTAATGAGCGAGAGAAGAGCTGCAAACCGTATCGGCGGAAACTCTTTGGCTGTCGATGATCAACAGTTCCATCTGTGTACTTTCGTCGATATACCCGATAACATAATCATGCAAGGCGACAAAAACAAATACACCCAGCAAAAAAGACAAAACCGTTTTTTTCATAAATGTATTATATATTCTTATGTATTAATTGTTGCTTAATAAAATTTTTCCTTATACTGTAAAGGGCTGTAGATCTAAAGAACCGCGATGAAATCAAGCTGATTGGCCGTTTGAAAGGACGTTTCGCTTTTTGCCTAAAATCGCCGCTGCAGAGGAATGCGATAGACGTTTCCAGCGGGTGTACGCCAAAGATCCAGGCCCGCGGGCAGAGCGTAGGGATCGCGCTCGCGATCGGCCCAAGTGAGCGGCGTGACACGCGCGGTGTCGTAGGGCTCGGCCTCGCTACCGAATTTCACCGTGCGGATCCGGATCGCTTCCGTATCCACCGTGATCACTTTAAATTGCCAGAAACTTCCGCTTTGCAGCGTCCATGGTTTGTCGTCGTCGTTTTCCCTCGTGGGAGCGCCCCAACTCCCTTCGCCTATGTAGACCGTCCCTCTTTCGTAATCCACGCCAAAGCCTTCCGCTCCCTCCCCGTCCGGCCGAATGGGAAGGGTGTATTTCACCACGTGCGAATCCGATTCTATCGCCAGATCCACCCCGTACCTGTAGAAGATCCCCGCCCACTTTTCATAGCGCCCCTCACCTTCCGGTTTGGATCTTCTATGGGGTCTAATCGGCCTGTGGTAGGAGACGATTTGCCAGCGGGAGCGATCCGAATCCAGCGTCTCTTTCAGCCAATCGCTCTGCATCTCCCAAAGCCGCCCGTCTTGAGAGCGAAAATCACCATACCCCACACCCGGCTCCAGCTCGGTATTGAGCACCCAAAACGTCGCATACCCCTCGCCTATCTTCAGCGTATAGTAGGCGTCCGGGTTTTTGATGTCGAAGATATGATAGAGCATCCGCCTGTCCGCGTTTTCGTGATTGCCGTGGGTAGGGACGATGGGATAGACTCTACCGTCGGAGCTTTTGGTCTGCTGCCACTCGTCCAGCCACCGCGCCCACTCGTCGGCGGTGCCTCTGGCGGTAAAATCTCCCCCATGCAGCACGAAAAGCGGCCTGATCGCGGCGACAAGCCTGTTTCCTCTCAGCCGCCCTTCGGGGATCGACCTCGAATCCCCGCCCGATATGAAGACAAACGGCTTTTTTTCCTGCGGGGCGGTTTTGAACCACATCTTCGGAGAACAGCGATTTTGCGCACAGATACGAAAATCATAACGAGAGTCGGGCTTGAGCCCCTTTAGGCGGACGAATCTGCTCTCCATCCCGAGATAGGAGTCGTTGCGATCGGGTGCGAGCCTTCGCCAGCATCCTTCATTCGCATCCGCGAACAGCAGCGTCGTTCCGTCAACGAGCTGATTCCACCCTACGGTCATCGTCGTCGCGGGGGTATCGTTCCATACGAGGCGGTATTTGTCGGCCACGCCCGTATCCGTCACGAGATCCGAAATATCCACATCGCATGGAGTCTCTTGCGCACTCTGAGATATGGTGTTTGTATCGTTGTCGGGAGCATGGACGGGCTTGGGAAGATAGTGGCCCTTTTCGCAGCCGGCCGCCAGCAGCATCCAGAAAATCAGGCGCAAAAAGAGTGAGGATTTTTTAAAAAACATCTCCTTTAAAGTTCCACTCCTTTTTCCAGTGCTTCGCGCTCGATCAAACGAGTTGCATCTTTTGCGACTATCACATCGATTTTTCTTTCGCCAAGATAGAAATCAAGTTTGACTAAAAAATCGATTTTTTCGATTTCATCTTTACTTAGCCTGGTGGGCGCCGGCAAAGTCAAATCGATCCTTTCATCATCGTTGTTTCAGTATATTATAACACACCATTTTCTTTTTTGTGTATCTTTTATACAGTCTCGCTTCGCTACGCCTCAGCCAGGATTTGCAAATATAAAAATAAGATATATGATTCTATCTCAGCCATCGAAGAGTATACAAAAAATATAAGTATTCAAGAGTTTACAGATAGGGTTTGACGGCGGTGATAAAGCGCGAAAAATCCTCGGTATATTCCAAAAAGCGGTACAACTGCTCGATGTCGATTTTGACATATTCATGAATCAAAAGATTTCGCAGGCCGATGGCCGAGATCAAACTCGCGGACAATGTTTTATCGATATAATCGTGTTTGTACAGATTTTCAATGCACGAAACATAGCTTTTTGCAGAACCGAGATTGTACTTACTCGAAAGATGGCAGGCGATATCGATGACGATCTGTATCGACTCAAAAACACCGTAACGCAAAGACCATTCATCCAATTTGTTCGATTTGATATCGTCGAGGGAATAGCGCTCTTTCAGTTTTCCAAGATACGTGATATTCTCCTCCAGCTTTTCAACTCTCTGCAACAAAATTCCGCTCCCCTATTTTGCCTTCTTCGATACGTTTGGCCAAAGCCCTCTCCTGCATTTCGATCAGCGGTTTGTGATCGAGATAATAGAGCTGACATGAGGTCTTAAACGCCACGTACGCCTCTTCGTCCCGTACCAGCAGAGGGGTATGGTTTTGCAATATCTCAAAACCGAACAACGGGTCTTTTTTATAGATATCGTTCAAAGCGATCATATCCACTTTCTTGCCGATCTTCGCCTCCAGCATCGCCGTCTGGTATCCCAAATCTTTGTAATCGACTCCGTTTTCATAAAAGAGGCCGATATCGATATCGCTCATTTCGTGTGCGTTGCCGCTGCTATAAGAGCCAAACAGCAATACGAAGGGATAGTCGCTATGCGCGAAAAAAGCTTTGATTCTATCGATTAGCGTAGCCATGATCTCTCTTGATACTTTTGAAAAACATTATACCAAAAATCGTGATCTTTGCACTATGCGTCCGTACGAAAGTAGGATCTGCGGTCAATGTTTGTTTTTTACTCTCCAAATGCGGGAAAAATCAAACTCAAGAGTGCTCTTAAAGACAACCCGGCTCACTTATCATTTACTCTATCCACAATAGATATCTCCTAGTATAAAAATCCAAATAACCATAAAGGTATTTTCGCTCCTGTGCCGACTTCGATATCGTCTGCAACCACATAACCGTTTTTGATATCCCTGATTTGTTGAAAGCTCTTATTTTTCCCTCCTATTTCGAATATATATTTTTCCTCTACCAAAAAATCACCGATTTTTGTGTAGCTAAGTCTATCTGCATCGAACATACTGGCGAAAAAAACCTCCCTGACAGTTCCTATCTCCTGATTTTGACAATATGCATAATGCAGGTTGCTATTTGCAAGATAGAGTTTTTTAGGTTTTGTAAAGATATTGTCTCCTCTGGTTTTTTGTCCAAGGAGCATCAAAATTTTTGCTTTTGCCAGATAGTCCAGGTATCTGTAAAGTGTCTGGTAATCGCTTGTGCCTATTTTGTTTGCCAACTCTTTTATGTTTATTTTAAACGGCTTTGAAAGGCATACTAATTTGACCAGTTTTTTAAGATTGACAATCTTCTCGTATTCGATTGGGAAAATGGAAGGAATATCGACCTCTATTACCGTATTGATCGTTTGTCGTAGTCTTATGGGGTATTGTGTCTGATCTTCAAAATAGAAAGGATAATATCCATACTGCAAATATTCACTCCAAAACTCAAACGGTTTGATCTGTTCGAAGAGTTCATAAGATATATTGACATGATCGCTCAAGAGAGCTTCCAGTAAAAACGCAGGTAATTTAATGCCGAGTTTTAGCTCCAGAAACTCTCTGAAACTAAGCCCTTTCATAAAATAAAGTAGTGCTCTTCTGCTCAGGTCCCCTTTGGAATTGTCTATCTGCAAAGCACTACTACCACTGAATATCACTTTGAGTTCCAGCATGTCATAAATCTTTTTGAGCTCTGTTTCAAAATCTTTTATTTTATGAATCTCATCGACGACGAGCAGTTTCCCGCCCACTTTCGAAAATTCATAAGCGATCTCAAAAAGATTGTCTACAACTACATCACCGTTGACATATAGCTTTTTATTGTATTCAACTTTTGATTCTTTGAGATATTGAAGCATCAATGTGGTCTTTCCCACACCTCTGGCACCTACTATGCCAATGAGTTTTTGTGTAAAATCTATTTCATGATAAAGATATCTTTTGTAATCCGTTCTTAAAGTTTTCAGGTAAAATGCCTGATAATTTCTTAATTCTTCAAGGTTTATCATTAAAAATACCTTCTGTTATTATGGATAGAACCATAATATTTTACTAAAAAAAGCTTTCCTATACATAAAATATAACAGATTTGATATCTGTATCAGCACAGACGAAGTAGGGAAAGTGTTTTTTGAAAGACAATAATACCACCGGAGGCAAGGTTTTAACCTTGCATGATATACCGCACTAAAGTACGGTCTCCGGTTAGCATCATCGGAGGCAATGCTTCAGCTTTGCAGAGTGAAGTATGGTTTCCTATATGGTTTAATTTTACACACTATTCAAAAACTCTTTTACAGTTACTCTCCTGATACCACAATCATAAAACTTTTTGTCATTGGTTATCAAAATATCGCAACCATTTTCTTTTGCGCAAAGACATTGCAAGAGATTTTCCAAATCCAAATTATTTTCAAAAGATAAATCGATAGCCTTTTTTATGACATCTTTACCAAAGGTCGATATGATCCATCTTTTCGAGATGACTTTGAGAAACTCCAAAGTTTTTCTTTTGTCTTTATGGACATAAAATATAGTACTGAGCATATCTTCACTTATGACGACGACATATCCATCGACTATCAATCTCTTTGACACCTCCCCAATACCATCTCCATTCGGGCGAGAACTGTCAAGCATATCCAAAACTACATTTGTATCGAGAAATACCCTTTTAGAGCCCACCTTTTGCCTTTGCCGCTTCTTTCAACAAGGCTTTGCCCTCCAAGTCCCCGTATCTCTCTTCTCTTTCCATAGAGCCGACAAACCGTGACATCTCGTCCAACTGCTCTTGTATCTCCCGGGCTCTTTTATCTTCCAAAAACTCCCTCACATCATCGAGATATTTTTCAGAGACAAATATACCTTTGACTTTGTGCGTCTTTTTATCTTCTATCTCGACATAATCATACTCATCCAAAATAGAAAAATTTCTGGTGACTTCACGGATACCCACTCTCTTCGTCATATTTTATCCTACTGTCATATTTTGTCCATTATATGACAAAAT
>VAPK010478424.1_pt1 | contig 12709 bp, 7 predicted proteins | sample 3395031 | NCBI WGS metagenome assembly VAPK01 (sample SAMN08290443, study PRJNA428436) | hydrothermal vent metagenome | isolation source: Deep-sea hydrothermal vent chimney 1 | place: Pacific Ocean: Juan De Fuca Ridge | reverse complement strand
ACATAACGAACAAGAACAGGTCGGCAAAGAAAAACCTCCTGGTTATTTTTTTTGCTTTTGTACAACCTAAAAATAGCATTGATTTCAGCATTCGTCAGTTCTTCAAAACCCCTTTGTTCTTAGGGAGTCTGCCATTATTCTGATACAGAAACTTAATCATCAAATCGACTTTAGTACCTTTGAAAATATCTAAAGGTAAGGCAAAGGCTTATTTTCCGTATTTCGTTAGGGTATTCTCAACGAACTCTTATGGCGGTGGTGGAACACTGACTATGTCATTATGGGTTACGAGTTAGAATTCAACGACCGTAGAAGAGTGATGACCATAAAATTTCGTAGTCAAGGTGAAAATGAAAGACTTGGCATTACCCTAGAAGTGCAAAAGAATGGCAACGCAGTGCTAGTTGTTAACTCAATAAATTGAAGAAGCATTCATTTTGAGGCAAAAAAATAGAATTCGAGTAGAGGACATCTTCATAATTAACATTTTTGTGCAGCTTAGTGAACTCTAAGCTGAAGAAACCAGAAAGGCTCGAGTCGATAATCCGGTTCTTTCTGGTTTTTATATTCAAAAACCCCCTCATAGCCTAGAATAGGCATAAGACCAACGCACTTGACCTCTAATTCACAAAATTTCAAATTAATTAGTTTAACTTTGATGTACCTACATTTACGTTTTATGAAAAACCTGATAGTAATACTCAAAAAGTATTTATCCCCCATTTTTAATACCAGAGCAGCAGGAATTTACTTTGTACTATTTGCAGCTGCAATTGGAATCGCAACCTTCGTTGAAAACGATTTTGGCACAAGTGCGGCCCAAAAAGTTATCTTCAAATCTTGGTGGTTTGAGCTTTTACTTCTCCTTTTTAGCATCACTATTATTGTGAACATTTTTAAATTCCGAATGATTCCACAAAAGAAATGGCCTTTGCTGCTTTTTCATAGTGCTATCATTATTATTTTAATCGGAGCTGGATTAACTCGCTATTTCGGTTTTGAGGGCATTATGCACATTCGCGAAAATGATGCTTCTAATAGTTTTCTTTCTTCCAATACGTTTTTGAAGTTTAACGTCACCAAGGATGATGAAACCTACAACTTTGATGAACACGTACTTTTTGCATCCTTGGGAAATAATAATTGGGAGGAATCATATTCGGTCAAGGGAGACCTTATTGAAGTTAAGGTCAAGGAATTTGTCCCCAATCCAAAACAGGTTTTAAGCGAAAGTATTAATGGGAAACCTACCTTACAGATTGTTGTGGCTGGTGCCAATGGGCGCGAGGAGTATTTTATCAATCAAGGACAGACCAAACGTATTCGAAATCTTATCTACAATTTTAAAGATATTCAGTTGCCTGATGCGATCAATATTAGGTATAGAAATGATTCCCTATTGTTCGCATCTAACAAAACATTGACACAAATGGTCATGGCAACACAAAAGAAGGATACCATTTATCCTTCTAAAAAGTATAGTCCGCTGCTTTTACGATCCTTGTATTCTGACGGAGTGAACAATGTTGTCTTTTCCGATTTCAATAAAAGTGGCAAAGTCCGTATTCAGTCTGAAGACCCTAAAGTTAAAAACGAGAGTTTAACGGCCTTACTATTGGATGTCTCTGTTAACGGAAAAACCAGCGAAACTTTGGTATATGCTAGCAGGGGTACGTTTGGCAGACCAGAAGTTTTAAATTTTGATAACCTGAATATGTCTATTTCGTACGGAGCTAAAGAAATTCCAGTTCCTTTTAGTGTAAGGTTAAACAAATTTATTCTTGACAAATACCCTGGCACGAATAGCGCCTCTTCGTATGCCAGCGAGGTTACACTTATTGATGATAAGAATGATGTGGAGATAGATTATCGCATTTTCATGAACAATATTTTAGATTATGATGGTTACCGTTTTTTTCAATCCTCCTTCGACAAAGATGAAAAAGGAACCTACCTAAGTGTAAATAATGATTTTTGGGGTACTTGGATATCTTATCTGGGATACACGTTATTGACCCTTGGAATGATTTGGACATTTTTCAGTAAAAAAACACGCTTTTACCAAGTCACCCAAAAGCTTAAAAAACTAAGGGCAAAGAGCGGAACTTTCGTATTCGTTTTATTCGTTTCGTCAGTATCCTTTGGGCAAGAAACTAATACCGATATATTTGTTCAGCACGCCGTAAGTGTAGAACACGCCACTTCATTTAGTAGGCTGGTCGTTCAAGATTTTAAGGGAAGAATGAAACCCATGCATACCTTATCGCGAGAAATCATGAGAAAACTTGCGAGAAAAGAAAGTATGTATGGTCTGAATGCCGACCAAATTCTTTTGAGCCTTTTTGCAAACAAACAGGAATGGTATGGTGCTCCAATTATAAAACTAGGGAAACACAAAGACATTCATAAAAAATTAAGTGTAGGTGGAGATTATGCCGCGTATAAAGATTTTTTTGCAGTAAACGGAGAATACAAGCTTCGGGAAGAAGTTCGTCGTGTTTACGGTCTAGAACCTATTGACAGGGGTGTTTATGAAAAAGAATTATTGAAAATAGATGAAAAGGTGAATATTCTGAGTATGACCTTTTCAGGTACGCTTTTGAAAATAGTTCCAAATCCCCAAGACCCAAATAATACTTGGGTCTCTAATGTGGCCCATAACCATAATACAAACGATGGCCATGACCATGAGAAAAGTGTAGCTGACAAGTTTTTTAATGCGTATTCATCTGCCCTGAAAGAAGCAGGTGTTAGTAACAGTTATACGCAGGCCAACAATCTTCTGCAAGAATTAAAAGCGTACCAAAATACAAATGGAGGTAAAATAGTACCGTCTTCATCGAAGATTAGTGCTGAGATACTTCTAAATAAGATGAATGTCTTTACGCGCTTGGCAGGCTTTTATATTTTACTAGGATTGGTATTATTGTTCTTTTTGTTTCTTTCCGTATTTAAACCAAAGGTGGACTTGAAAAAAGTGTATCTGGTTTTATTTTCATTAGTGATTTTTGGCTTTGTACTCCATACCATTGGTTTAGGACTTCGCTGGTATATTTCTGGAAGGGCGCCTTGGAGCAATGGTTACGAGTCTATGATTTATATTGCCTGGACATCAACCCTGGCAGGAGTTTTGTTTACAAGGAAATCCTTTGGTGGTTTGGCCGCCACCATGGTTTTAGCTGCAACTATTCTGCTCGTTTCCACCTTAAGCTTTCTTGACCCGGAAATAACACCTTTGGTACCTGTTTTAAAATCGTATTGGTTGACCATTCATGTTTCTCTAGAAGCTGGTAGCTATGGCTTTTTAATGCTAGGTGCTATTATAGGGCTCATCAATCTGATTTTAATGATTTTTCTAAAGGAATCAAACAAAACTCGAGTAAAACGAATTGTTCAGGAAATGTCTTATATCAGTGAGCTCACTTTAATTGGAGGTCTATTTATGGTAAGTGTCGGCACTTATTTAGGCGGTGTTTGGGCAAATGAATCTTGGGGAAGATACTGGGGTTGGGATGCCAAGGAAACCTGGGCATTGGTGACTATATTGGTGTATGCCTTTATTCTTCACATGCGACTCATTCCACAACTTAAAGGATTGTTCGCCTATAATTTGGCAACCATTTTCGGATTGGCCTCGGTGATTATGACGTATTACGGAGTAAATTACTATTTATCAGGATTACATTCTTATGCTACCGGAGACCCTGCACCCATTCCGAATTGGGTATATATTGTTGTGGTTGGTATAATTATCATAAGCAGCTTAGCTTATTTCAAGAAGAGGAAGTTCTCGATTATTTCGTGAGCGTTTGATTGGTTATTTGACGAGCGTACCGTTTTCCACAATCAAATCATATTTATAACCCGCACCAAAGTCTCTATTGATACTTACTACCCCGCGAATGGTAATATCAGAACCTTCAGGAACAAACGTATTTGAGGTAACTACCAAATCAAAATCATTTTTACTGCCATCTTGAATATGTAGCCAATTGAGTTCCATTATATTGGGATTTACTTTCACGCATTTTCCACTTAGCTGAATGGTATGGCCCTCATACTTCTTAGGGTCTTTAACCAGTTCTGCAATTTTGATGGTTCCCTTGTGCTCAATTACCTTATCGGTATGTGTTTGAATATCCCCTTTAACAACAGCTGTACTTTGCTCGATTTTAGGAGTTTGGGTATTTTGCGCAACCGCATGTTTAGAATGGTCTTGCGATACCAAGTTTGACACTAAATAAATGGTATCGAAAACCCGATTGTATTCCTTGCTCTCAAAATTGGTTTTCAACAAAGGCCTTCTATAAAAATAAATCTCCCCTTTTTTTGCGTCTTGTTTTCTGGTAGCAATCCAAAATTGACCGTTTCCTTCTTCTTTTACATTTAAATATACATAGCGATTCGCTTGCAAAACCTCTTGTACAACCACCTTATGTAAATCTTGGTTAAATGAAGCGTCAGAATTTGTAGTTACTTGAATTGTAGGGTCGGGTGTGAAGATACCACTTCCCTTTTCTGAACTTTCTGAGGCTTTTGAAGAGGGCGCTATTACCTTTGGGTCGTTGTTACACCCAATGAGCAATACCGTACAAGTTATCAAAAATGCAAATCTATTTATGGCTTTCATGTTTTCGTGGTATTTAAAATCGTTGCACAATTCTTGAATATATTCTATAGCTGTTTTCTCTATCTGAGATAGTAAGTTCTCCAGTAAGGCCAAATCTTAACTTTCTAGTAATATTATAGGATAGATTCGTGCCTATATAGTGTTGATTCAAAGGATCTACACTATTCACATAATCATAATATACAAATCTATAATAAAAATCAGCACTCAGACTTCCGTCAAAATAGCTATTCGAATGCCTAATGGAAGCGATATTACTTTTTAAATAGTTAGATTCGTTTCTGTTATAAGACAATGACAACCTACCATCAATGAAAGGTACTTTTGAGAGGGTCACATAGCCATAAATATTATCAGATCTGTTCTCACTATTGTTTTGAAATCGCTTACTATAACTAGCTCCTACGAGTATATTCTTAAAGGGTCTTCCATTTACCCTAACTCTAGCACCTTGTCTTGCTATATCGTTGTCCAATAGACGTTCTATTTCCGTTTGATAGGTCTCGTAATACAATATTCTTTTTCTTGAATCATAGGAAAGCATTAAATTGAGTTTTCTACTAAATCGATATCTGGCCGATACATACAAATTTGTTAACCTGATTTCATTACTAACTTCTTCGTTCAGTTTACTGAAAAGGTCTAATTCAAGGGAGGAGAATAGGTTCAGGTTTTTAGCAATGGTACTCGTATGCTGAAAATAAGCATACCGTCGGTCTATTTCCCCATTATTTTGCTGCTGGATAAATCCAAGCGTAGTTTGAGAATAAAATTTAGCTCCTTCAGTCATTGTTCCTATATAACCTCCATATTGAAGTAGATTGGCATCAAAGCCATAATTGAAAATATCTGGACGAAATCCGCCAATAGCACCAATGTATTTTTTGCCAAAATACTTTTCAACCTGCAGACCATCTATAGCGCCTAGAGAGGAAATTTTAGGGTTAATATTCCTTCCTAAGGTAAAGAACATGGTAGGAGTCGCATCATAATGAAGGGCAAAATTATATACCCTCAGAATATTGCTATTCTGAACAGATGAACCATTCTTTTGGTCAAGAGTATGTCTATAATTTAAATAGGTGTTAAACGAAAATTTTGAATTTTTGATATGATTGGCACGTACAGAAAGGCGACCCATCAAACGATGCCTATCATCCCTTTTGTTTGCAATGGTATTATAACTAGTGGCGGAAATGCTTCCACGTATCTTTTCTTTATAAAGAGATTTTTCTTCTGAATCGGTAATCAGTTGCTTGCGTTGTTCTGGTTGGGCTTCTTCCTTCTTTTCAATTCGAGTTGGACGTATTTGGTATAGAACATTATCACCCTTTTGAATAGCACATTCTTTAACTAAATCGCATACACAAGAAGTAGTTGATTTGCTCTTGACCAACAAACAAGAAGAATTTGTGCTTTCTAAGCGCAAGGTATCGCCAATGGCAATAGCCTTGGTATCTTGAAATTTCACATAGATATTCTGGGAAGTAACGAATGAGACCTGCCCTTTCAGTTGAAGGTCGGGGTCTTGCCCGAAAACACTAACTGTTAAAGCCATAAAGACAACACTAAAATTAAATATATACTTCATTTATATTTAATCGTTTCCATCGGGGTGACATTCCAAACATGCGGTACTCACATACTGGTAACCATTTACTTCGTCGTGGTCGTTTTTGGTTTCTGATTGTCCATGGCAGGTAAAACAGGTGAAATCTGCATAGCTGGATGGGTTGGCATGACATTCCACACAGTCGTTCCATGCTTCTCCTTGTCTGTGTTTTCCTGAATAAATAGGAAAATATTGCGCGTCATGGTCAAATGTAGCCGGTGACCACTCAGGATTTGTTGTATGACATGCGATGCAATCTGTTGGAAAATTCGCTGCCAAATGGTCCGGGTTTTTGGTTTGGTCATAATCGCTTTGATGGCATGCAACACAGTCAGGAGAGGCATCTGAATAATTGGCCGTAGTATGGCACTGGGTGCAATCTTGTATATCATGTCCTAGTGTTAAAGGGAAAAAATCGTGGTTGATGATTGCTGGCATCCAATCAGGGTTGGTACTATGACATGCCACACAATCTGTTGAAAAGCCCGAAGTGGTATGATTAGGGTTTTGAGTACTAGCATAGTCATCGTTATGGCAACTCACACAATCTGGAGACGTATCTGAGTAATTGGCCGTGGTATGGCATTGGGTACAATCTTGAATATCGTGACCTGAAGTCAATGGAAAAAAGTCGTGATTGATGGTTGCTGGCATCCAACCGGGGTTGGTACTATGACATGCCACACAGTCTGTTGAAAAGCCCGAAGTGGTATGATTAGGGTTTTGAGTACTATCATAGTCATCGTTATGGCAACTCACGCAGTCTGGAGAAATATCTCCGTAATTGTCAGTATTGTGACATTGCGCGCAATCTTGTATATCATGCCCTAGGGTCAAAGGAAAAAAATCATGATTGCCTATATCAGCTGGTGACCAACCAGGGTTTGTTGTATGGCATGAGGCACAATCCATTGAAAAACCCGAGGTGGTATGATTGGGGTCCTGCGTACTGGCATAATCATCTTGATGACAGCTGACACATTCTGGAGAAGCATCAGAATAGCTTTCAGTAGTATGACATTGGGTGCAATCTTGTATATCATGCCCTAAGGTAAGCGGAAAGAAATCGTGGTTGATGCTTTCAGAATCCCAACCAAAACCTAAGGGATTATGGCATTCTGCACAATCCATTGAAAAACCGGCAGATTGGTGATTAGGACTTTGTGTACTTGCATAATCATCTTGATGGCAACTGATACAATCATTTCCGATTCTGTCGAACCGTACTACCGTTTCTGATGTATGGCATTCAACACAGCTTAAATTGCTATGAGCACCAATTAAGGGGAAGCCATTTTCTTCATGCAATTCAGGAATATTGTCCACCAACCAAGTTTCTGATGTATGGCAACGCACGCAATCATTTCCTACGGATTGACTATGGATATCAGCATGACAGGATATACATTCTGTGGATGGAGCTTCGTCAAAAACCAACGTACTGTGACACAATTTGCAATCAGTCTGAGCGTGAGAACCTTCTAACGGATAATCTGTACTAGCATGGTCAAATTGGAGGGTACGGTAGTTAATATCCCATCCAGATGGATTATGGCATTTAACACAGTCCATCTTCAACCCCTCCCCATGTGGAGATTGTGCAGCCAAGGGTAAAATACCCCATAGCACTAGTATTATTGTAAGTGACAGTCTATACATCTAAACTTCTGTATTTTATACACTACTTCTATTTCTCCACTCGAATTTGCGATCTCATGACAAGCATTACATGCGATTTTTGCATGCTGGCCTTCTAAGGGAAAATTGGTCAAGTCATGGTTGAACCGTTTTGGAAACCAACTCGCTGTCACATGGCATTCCTTACAATCGGTCACACCGTTCTCGGCGAAAGTATCTCCGTGTACATTATCATGACAGCTAACACAATCATTATCTAAATTAGCGAATTCTTGATTGGTAATGGTCTTATTTTTAGTTATTTCGATGAAATGACATGCCCTGCAATCTACTTTGCTGTGCTTTCCGGTAAGGGGCCAGTCAGTTTGGTCGTGGTCGAAATCGACCGAAGCCCATGCATCATTCACATGACATGTTTTGCAATCATCCTTCGGATAGTACTTTTCACTGATGTATCCTTCATGAATATCTTGATGGCATTCCACACAGGTCGTTCCCATATTTCTGAATGTCCATTGTTTATTATCCTCGCTTACATGACAGGCAAAACATGGCGTGGCACTGTGTGCACCTTCTAAAGGAAATTTTGTTTGCTGATGTTGTTCTAGCGTATAAAGACTATAATCAAAACCTTTTTCAAGAGAGTGACATTGTATGCAATCTGGTGAAACTCCGTTTTCTTCGAATTCCTTCTTGTGATAATCGTCATGACAATTGGTACAGGCCGAAAAATCTATGGGTGTGGTAAACCTTTTTTTGTGACATTCTTTACAATCTACCGTTACATGTTTTCCTTCCAAAGGATAGTCAGTTACGGTGTGGTCAAAGAAATCCATAGAACGCAAAGACAAAAAACTGGTTTCTTTATGGCATTTAACACAGTCTGTACCGAATTTTCCGTTATGAACATCGGTATGACATTTTACGCAGCTGTTTTCGTTGACATTATTTCTATCTTGAAAAATATCTAATGGCTCGTTGTTTTGAACATGGCAACTAAAACAATCGGTTTTTCGATGATTTCCTCTTAAGGTAAAGTCTGTAAGATTGTGGTCAAAGTTGCCTTGGCCCTTAAATGACGTAAATGACTCCGCTGTATGACATTGCGCACATTGCCCCGGCAATTGGTTGCCATGAGGGTCTTCATGGCACGAAATACAATCTTCAAAAGCAATATCGGTAAATTTTTGAAACTCTTTGCCATTCAGCACGGTGATTTGATGGCAGTCGATACAATCGACTGTACTATGTTCGCCGTTTAATTTAAAATCAGCTGAGTCATGATTAAATTTCGAAGCAGGTTCAAAGGTATCCATAGTATGGCAATCCACACAATTGGTCGACAAGGTTTTTTGGTGAAAATCATCGTGGCATGACAGGCAGGTTTCATCCAGGCCTAAAAATGTCCCCCGCCTTTTCTTAATATCATTATCAGCAATATTCTCGGATACGTGGCATTTTTTACAGTCCACCACTTCGTGCGCACCTTCTAGTTCGTATCCTGTTGTATTGTGGTCAAAGCTATCTTCGTTGAGATGAATCATATCGAATTTTCGACCATGGTGTTCGCTATGGCATTGAAAACAGTCTTGTTTGATGACATCGGTTTGACCGTGAAGACCACTTTTTCGATTAACAAGGGATTGTATTTCGGAATGACATTCCAAGCATTTTTTGTCCGACACCTTATCGCCCAGGTCATGGCATTGGGTACAATTGCTTATGCCCTCCAAGTCGGTATGTGCATTTGTTAGGTCTCCAGGTGAAATTTGACTATAAGAAAGACCAAACAACATTAAAACAAATGGGACAATATATCTTGCTTTGGTATACAGAATTTTCAGTTGTGTTTTTTCATAATATGACCGAAACGTTTACTTATTTCTACCCCGGCTTTTTGTAAAAAGCCTGTTGGTAGCTCGCCACCGGCAAAAATATAAACAAGGTCATTGTTCAGTTCTTTGGTGTTACCATCATCATCGGTTTTTACTAGAACACTTTCCTTCTTGATAGACACTAAGTTAGAATTAAATAAGACATTAATGGCATTATCAACTATGGCAGTTTCTATTTTCTCTCTATTTTTCGGTTTTAACCGAGCAAATTTATCTTTGCGATAAGAGAGCGTTACTTCGTTTTCATCTGTCAAGAGCAAGGCTGATTCAATAGCCGAATCACCACCACCAACAACCATGATTTTCTTTTCCTGTACTCGTTCAGGCTCCAATAAACGATAGGCTACCTTTTGAGATTCTTCCCCAGGAACTCCTAATTTTCTCGGAGTACCCCTTCTTCCAATAGATAGGAGTACTTGGTTGCAAACATATTCGTTGCCCTGGTTGGTAGTGATTTTAAAGGTTCTGTTTTCTTGGGGAAGAATTTCATCTACCTTGGTGTTTTCTATAATTTCAAGCCCATGTTCTGAAATAACTTTTTTCCAAAGACTTAGTAATTCATCTTTTGAGGTATTGTATAACTTCACCTTGCCATATAGTGGCAATTCCATAGGCGCTGTCATTACTATTTTAGCCCTGGGAAAAGTATAAACGGTGCCACCAAGCGAATCTTGCTCCAAGGTTATTGATGATAAACCATGCTCTTTGGCCGCAAGGGAAGCTGAGATCCCAGCTGGTCCGGCACCTATGATTACAATATCCAAAACACCTTCTTTCGAAGGTCTTTTAACCTTGGCCATGTTTTCAATGGCCATTTGCCCTTGTTCAACACTATTTTTAATAAGGCCCATTCCACCTAACTCACCAGCAATATAGATACCCTTGATGTTGGTTTCGTAGTCTTCGTTCACATGAGGAAGATCCACACCACGAGTTTCTGTTCCTATTCGCAAAGTGATTGCCTCAACAGGGCAAGCATGAAAACAGGCCCCATGACCTACACAATTGGAAGTGTTGATGACCGTGGCCACTCCGTCGACAATGCCCAAAATATCTTTTTCAGGGCAAGAGGTTATACAGGCACCACTACCAATACACGCACCTAGGTCTATATGGGGGTAAAGGGAAACGGGCTCGAACAGGCCTTCCTCCTTGGCGACAATTACTTTCTTTTCAGTTTTGACGGACTTGACCTTTTTCTTTCTAAGATAAAACAATATAATGCCTGAGCATAGTAGAAATACAGTGCCATATATTATTACTTGTTCAAATAGCAGTTCCTCCATTAGAAAATCCATTTATAGCCAAAAGCAAGGGTGACTGCCACATGAATGACCACCACAATCAACATAATTATCGCAAAGGGCATATGTAAGACATGCCAATATTTGAATAGTTTTTGCATTTTTTGTAACCTTCGAATTCTTTTAGAGAGCACGATTTCCTTTTTAACAAGTTGAATGATGGCTTTTCTATCGCCCACAGGAAGATCTTTGCGATTCAATACTTTTTTTAGAAAGTTTATTTTTTTTCTATTCTCTGTTGTATTCTCGTTACTAATTAATTCGGCAACAATATCAATAGTATTTGATTCCAGCTGGTATTTCTGATGTAGTACTACCGCTAGATCGGTTTTCGTATCTTTCAGTTCGTTCAGGGTCATTTGTCTACCTTCAATGGTTTTCGGAATCTGGTTGTATATAAACCTCCCTATTACGCCACTTAACACAACGGCTACCATACTCCAAAAAGCCACAGATACAATACCCCCAAACTTAAAGGCAGTATGAAAGAGTATCAGAATGGGTCCCAATGTGCATAAGAAGATATGGAACTCTAGTAGGTACTTTAAGCGAATTTGTTTTGCTAGAAAATTATATCGTTTTCGTGCAATATAGATTGTGACCCCAAACACAATCATGAAGGTGCCAACGATTCCCAGCCCTTGACCATAGATTCCGCTTGGTTTAAACCAGTTATGATGAGGGTGATAAAAGCGTTCTTCTAAAGAGGTTGCATAGTAGGTATAGCCCGTATAAAATAGATATATAGTTGTAAATACGGTAATAGCTACCATAGTTGAAATGTAGGTCGTATGTACTGACTTTTTCAAACGTTTGAGTTTAGAAGCCGGGGATATGGGTATTAACGCTTATTTAGTGCAAAAATTGGGTTCTTACCCCTAATGTACGTAAAAAATCAACTTTTAGCCGTGCTTATAAAAACATAGGAATCAATGTCTTTAGATAGTATGGTCGCTGTATTTCAAGTTATGGATAATGAAACTTTATACATGCCAATTGAATTACTCAGCAAAAGTATAGTAATATGGAGCTACATTTTGAGTTGAACTCAGTAACACTTCTAATTATACTTTTCATAAAGTCACTTGCATATTGATTTTTTGCGTAATTTGAAGGTAGTAAAAGTACATATGATTTACATTTAGCAGTTACTTTTTTGATTAGCGTAACAATAACGGGATTTATGCCACCCTGGCAAAGACCCTCAGTTTTCACAGGGGGTCTTTTTGTTTTTGAGATTGAGGTTTTCATGTAATTGCACAACACTGTTAATCCTCCGGTTTCATAATACCCTAATTCAAACCAATCGAAATCATGTATTCTTAGAGTACGGAATTGAAAAAAAATCGTACGATTCGAAACCTGATTTCAAAATCTGTAGTCTTATATAATAGAAATGGGAATTGATTGAAATCGATGACCTACTGTCTAATATTTTAAGCACTAAAAATTGAAACAATGAAAAAACTCTTTATTCTGCCGATTGTGGCAACAATCATTAACGGGATTTTACATTAAATAAAAACATTTAAAATTTTATTAATCAACTACTTGAATGGAAAACGGAATATCTGTCATCGCGACTTGACTATTTTCATTTAGTTTCATGACATTGTTAATCTGATGGCTT
>VAPK010340594.1_pt1 | contig 12711 bp, 13 predicted proteins | sample 3395031 | NCBI WGS metagenome assembly VAPK01 (sample SAMN08290443, study PRJNA428436) | hydrothermal vent metagenome | isolation source: Deep-sea hydrothermal vent chimney 1 | place: Pacific Ocean: Juan De Fuca Ridge | reverse complement strand
TCAATCTTTTTTATACGGGCATCATTTGAAGGGTGCGTCGAAAGAAATTCAGGAGGATTTTTTCCACCTGAAGCCGTTTTCATTCGCTTCCAAAATGTCACTGCTTCATAAATATTGTAGCCAGCTTTATGCATCAAATAGACACCAATCTGGTCAGCTTCATGCTCATGTTTCCTACTAAATGGCAGCATCAATCCCACTTGAGAAGTCGCTCCATATGCCTGAGCATACAGATTTTGATACTGAGGCGGAATGTTCAGTGCCATTGCTAGCACTTGGGCACCAAAATTAGAAGCTTGCTGCATCGACATGCGTTCTGCTCCGTGGCGCGCTAAAGCATGTGCAATCTCATGTCCCATAACCGCTGCAATCTGATCATCATTTTCCATAAGTTTTAAAATTCCCGTATAAAAAAAGACTTTACCGCCCGGCAGACAAAAGGCATTTATGACATCCTCATTAATCACATGAAACTCCCATTGGAAACTCTCTTGCCCCGATACTTTTGCAATGCGCTGGCCAATACGACGTACCCGCTCCGTCAATTTTCTATCGGTACTAATCTTTGAATTTTTCAAAATTTTATTGGATTCTGTAAGTCCTAACTGCATCTCTTGTTTTGGACTCACCATAATAAATTGAGACCGACCTGTAATGGGTGCTTTAGCACACCCGGCTATTAATATTAAAACGGTAATTAAAAGAAAAAATAGACGCATAATACCCCTTTTACATGTAATTTTTCAGTACTTCGACACTTAGACCCATGGCACAACTCTCATATCCGCGTACTTCTTTAATATAAGACTTACAAAAGCCCTCAACCATACAAGCACCTGCTTTACCACGCCACTTACCACTCTCTAAATAACGCTCTAACTCATCAGAATCAAACTCATCAAAAATGTAATCCGTTGATGAGATATCAAGCAATTCCAGCACATTTGACTTATAGATCATGCAGGTCACAATGGAGACGATGGAACCACTTTGACTCATCAAAATATTACGTGCGTCATCAACACATTTAGCTTTTCGTAAAATTTGGTTGTGAGCAGTAACTACCGTATCTGCTACGAGCAGCGGCATTTTTTCATAACCGAATTTTTTGAGTGCGACCTTGTATTTTCCCATCGTTGCTTGATAAACAAAGTTTTTAGGTGAATTGGCGACAATGGCATCTTCATCAAAATCAACACCTTCTTGAATAAAATCAATTCCGGCATTTTTTAAAAGTTGTGCACGTGTTTGTGATGATGATGCAAGAAGAATTTTAGCAGGAAAGATTTTAATAGGCATGTCGCAAGCTCACACCTAAATAGATGGCAAAAATTCCTAAAGCGATATTAACAGGAACCATATATTTTCCAATTGGCTCTAGTTTGGCTTTAGCTTCAGGAATTTTTTCCAATTTAAGCAATTTATCTACTTGATTGCGTCTTAAAACCATACTACCTAAATTTATTGCCATAAGCATCCAAATGACCTCTTTTACATGTACAAGATTATAGATGTCCATTGCGTACTCATCAACTACGTTTCCAGCTGCATCGACTGCAGCAGCACGAAACCCAAGACCAACTGCCATTATGACTGCAGTAATAATTAAAAGAATGACAAAAGGAGTGACAATAGCAAACAGTCGTTTAAGAGCATGTGAAATACGAGCCAAACGCACAGCGGGAGAATCTATGTACATAAATGAGTGATGCGCGGCAAATCGCAGGGCGACCATACCGCCAACCCATACCACAGCACTCATTACATGTATAAATATAATGAGTGTCTGATGCTGACCAAAGATACTGTAAATGAGTTCTTTCACGAAAGTGCTTCTACGGCAAAGCTATGTGCTGCCTCTTTACCTTCACCAATTTTACTCACATCTTTACCGCCGGCTTGTGCAAAATCTGGACGGCCGCCACCGCCACCGCCAAGAATCGGTGCCACTTTTTTAATCCAATCTCCTGCTTTAAGTGCTGCATTTTTAACACCCGCAGCAATAAGAACCTTGTCACCTTTAACTTGAAAAAGCATTACCGCAGCATTCTCATGAGCATTTTTCAGCTCATCAATACGCTCTTTAATATCGCCGTTAGCAATCTCTTGGACAACAAGTGCTACACCATTAACATCTTGGGAGACTACCTCTTCTTTAGAAGCACTAAGAGCATCTTGAAGTTCATTCTTAAGCAATTTTACCTGCTCTTTAAGTCTCTCAACACCACTTAAAAGGTCAAGATTTTTAACACTGGCTTGCGCAAGTTCAACCGTATGGCGTTGGGCTTTAAAATAGTTGTACGCTGCATTACCGCACACTGCTTCAATACGTCGAACACCAGCACTTACACCACTCTCTTTAACAATAATAAAGGTACCAATAGCAGCACTGTTTTCAACGTGAATACCACCACAAAGCTCAATAGAAGTATCACCAAAACTGACGACTCGTACGCTATCACCGTATTTTTCACCAAAAAGAGCTTTAGCACCACTGTCTTTGGCTTCATTAATGCCCATCTCTTTGGTTTTACCTTTAATAGCACGTAATATCTCATAATTAACACGCTCTTCAACCGCTAAGATCTCTTCATGTGTCATCGCTTTAGGATGTGAAAAGTCAAAACGCAGACGAGAAGCTTCTACTAATGAGCCCGCCTGAGCAATGTGATTACCTAAAATATCGTAGAGCGCTGAATGCATCAGGTGTGTTGCACTGTGGTGTTTTGTAATCTCATTTCTTAAGATATCAACATTGGTCTGCACAGTATCATTAACACTAATGGTCTGATTTACATGTAAATGTGAAAGGTTGAGTCCATGAAACGTTCTCGTGTCAAGAACATTGGCACTATTACCCAGTGAACCTGTATCGCCACACTGTCCGCCACTCTGTGCATAAAATGGCGTCGAATCAAGTAAAATCCACCCTTTTTGCTCCGAATGCAAGGTATCTACTTTAGTAAAACTCTCGCTTAAAAGTGCCAGTACTTTTGCATTGGAATTCATGGTGTCGTAACCGATAAATTCATTCTCGCCAAACTCTTCTAAAAGTGCTTTAAAATCACCTTCCACAGCCGCATCACCGCTGCCTTTCCATGCTGCTTTAGCACGAGAGCGCTGCTCTTGCATCAAAGCATCAAATGTTTTAGAATCAAGTGAAAGGTTTTTCTCTTTAAGCATATCTTCGGTTAAATCTAACGGGAAACCAAAGGTATCATAAAGCTTAAATGCCACAGCACCGCTAAAGATATTTTTTGTATTTTTAAGCTCTTCATTAAAAAGTTCAATTCCTGAACTAATGGTTTTAAAGAAACGCTCTTCCTCAAGACGAATCTGCTCTTTAACTGCTTGGGCTTTGGTTTCAATGTACGGGTAAGCATCTTTCATTGTAATCACTAACGTATCTATAAGCTTGTACATAAACGGTGCTTTAAAACCTAAGAGGTAACCGTGACGTACCGCGCGGCGTAAAATACGACGCAATACATAACCACGCCCTTCATTAGAGAAGTTGGTTCCTTGTGAAAGTAAAAAGAGTGCCGTACGGACATGATCGGCAATCACACGGTACGACGTACCTGTTGCATAAGTGTACTCTTTACCAATAAGGGCTTCTACTTTTCGAATAAGCGGCATAAAAAGTGATGAGTCATAGTTACTAAGAGCACCTTCTTTAATAGCCACAACACGCTCCAGTCCCATACCCGTGTCAATTGATGGTCGTGGAAGCAGGTTTAGTTCACCTTGTGCATTTCGCTCATATTGCATAAAGACCAAATTCCAAATCTCTAAGAAACGGTCGCCCTCACCCCCAAGATAATCTTCATCAGAACTAAAATGCTCTGCCCCTTGATCATAAAAAATCTCCGAACACGGTCCACATGGTCCCGTATCTCCCATCTGCCAAAAGTTATCGGCATCACCAAGACGTTTAATACGATCTTTTGAGACATACTTTTGCCAAATCAGTTCTGCTTCATCATCACTATCATGTACCGTTATCCAAAGCTTCTCAACCGGAAGTTCGAGTACTTCGGTAAGAAATTCCCAAGCGTAGGCAATAGCATCTTCTTTAAAGTAATCACCAAAACTAAAGTTACCCAGCATCTCAAAAAAAGTATGATGACGTGCAGTGTGCCCAACATTCTCTAAGTCATTATGTTTTCCGCCCGCGCGTAAACAAGGCTGACACGATGTAGCACGCGGGTTAGAAGGAGTCGGTACTTCTGCGGTAAAAATTGATTTAAAAGGAACCATCCCGGCATTGTTAAAAAGCAAGGTAGCATCTTGGGGAACTAACGGTGCTCCTTCGATTCTTTGATGGTTTTTTGATTCAAAATATTTTAGATACGCTTCTCTAACGTCCATAATTATCACTTCTTTATTATTAAATTACGCGATTATAACGAAAATGACGTATAATATGAATAAAGGAGTCACTTATGGATATTCAAGAGTGCAGGACTTTAGATGAAGTACGTAGTGAAATTGACAAACTAGATACTAAGATTGTGGAACTTATTGCTGCACGCAACGGCTATATTCATCAAGCTGCAAGTTTTAAAAACAGCGTAGAAGAGGTTAAAGCAGAAGACCGTGTTGATTTTGTACTGCAAAAAGTACGCCATCAAGCACTCTCAAGCGGCGTTAATCCCAATCTTGTCTCAAAACTTTATGAGATTATGATTGAAGAGATGGTTGAATCGGAAATTGCTGAGTTTAGAAACCGAGAAGTGTTTTAGCTTCTTCTATAACAATACAACCCTTGCCTAAAGGCAAGCGTCTGATATCATCGTCTTATCTGCATAAAGATACACTTCTACTCGTCTATTAAGTGCTCTATTTTGAGTCGTATCATTTGGTGCAATAGCTTTGCTGTATGAACAGCCTTGCGTAAGTGGACGGGCATTTACTGCTAACATGCTCGATACTGTTTCAGCTCTTCTTTGTGAAAGGTTTAAATTGTAATCATAACTTCCTCTATTGTCTGTAAACCCTGCTACACTCACTACTGTTTGCGGATAATTACGTAAAAGTTGTGCTACTTTTGCTACTTTTACTTTGACTCTTGAGTGAAGATTTGATGAGTTTGTTGCAAACATCATCTGGTCTCTAAACATAATTTTTACGTAGGTATCTGTTTTTGACACTATAATATCTCTACTCGGATCAAACACTATAAGTGGGTCATTATCAACTCCCGTACCTAAGGCATTTGCAATTTCATTGGCTTGTTTATCGAGCATATATCCCACTCCGCCACCTATTGTAGCACCTGCAAGTCCACCAATAGCTGCACGTCCTACCTTATGCTTACCCTTAGACGTGTACCCTATGATTGCACCCGTAACCATACCTGCCAAAGCACCTGTTTTGGTTCGATCATAACTTTTGTCTTCTATAAGCCCCGGTTGTTTGGAACATCCGCCTAACATAAATGCTACTGCTGTTACAAGTAATATTGGCTTAAATAATTTCATTTTTTGTATCCTTATTCTTTTAATTATTTTTGATTATAGCTCTAGAATGTGTATGAATTGTGAAGAGCTATTTTCTATTTTAATACTTTTTTTCTCTGAATATACATGTAAATTAATCCAATCATTACTACACTAAAAAGTGCTACCATCGTAATTTGCGAAAGATAGCTCTTAATTAGCTCCTCATTATTACCAATAATATAACCCAAAATAATCAAAATGAATGACCACAGTCCTGCGCCTAAAGCGGTATAAAGTGCGAAAACTTTCAAATCCATCTGAGCAATTCCCGCAGGAATTGATATAAGTTGACGAATTCCAGGGATTAATCGTCCTGTAAAGGTTGAAATATGCCCATGTTTTTCAAAATAACTGTCCATTTTATGAAGCGATTCAGGTTTAATAAAAACATATTTTCCATACTTCTCTAGCAAGGTTCGACCAATTAGCATCGCACCAAAGTAATTAATAAAAGCACCTAAGAGTGAACCTAACAGTGCCATTAAAAAGATGATGGCAAAATTCATTTCACCTTGACTCGCCAAATAACCTGCAGGAATTAAAACTATTTCACTTGGAAACGGAATAAAAGAGCTTTCAATAGTCATTAAAACAAAAATACCTAAATACCCAAATTGAAAAATGGTATCAACCATCCACTGTGCCAACTCCGCTATCATTTTATAACTCCTTCAATATATTCAATAATTTCTACTGTCGCATCTTTACCGCCAAGAAGGGTTAACCCTTCACTCATCTTAGCGATATCATCATCAAGTACTGCAAAGATTTTTTCATCTAAAGTGTCACTTTGACGTTGGCACCATGCTAAATTTTTATCTACCAAAAATTTAGCGTTATAGAACTGATGATCACCTGCAGCGTAAGGGTACGGAATATAAAATGCCGGTAATGCGTTAGCGCATAGTTCCCACAAGGTACTCGCTCCTGCTCTTGAAATGGCCAAATCACTCCGTTGTAATAAAACAGGAAGGTCTTTAGTAAAACCATAGAGTTCTACATGTAAATTCACTTTTTCATATTCACCTTTAAGACGTTCATAATCACGTTCTCCGGCCTGATGAATAATGCTAATACCGCGACGTGTCAGTTCAGGTGCCATTTTCAGTGCCAAGTCATTAATGAATTGTGCTCCTTGAGAACCACCTAAAAAAATAATGGTTTTAATCTCTTTACGAATATGTGCCATCTGAAATAAAACACTGTTTACGGGGTAACCTTTTACAGGCGATGACTCATCATACGAGCTAAAAAATGCCGTGGCACGAGATTGTAGTAAGGCATTCAATCGTCCCGTTACCGCATTTTGTTCATGAATAAAAAAAGGTACTTTAAGTGTCACTGCTGCAAAAGAGGCAGGTGCAGCAGAGAAACCGCCAACACTAATAACGGCATCGATTTTAGAAGCTTTTATGACATCACGAGATTTCAAAAATGCCTTAAAAATTTTAAATAGTGCGTTTAGTTTTGCTGACCCTTTTTGATTCACTACTCCCGTTGTCTCAAAAAAATGTGTTACTTCAAAATCATTGCTATCTTCAAACCATGCTCTGTCTTGTCCTGAAGTTGAACCGATATAAATCGCCTTATGCCCTCGCTGCTTGATTGCTTGCAGCAGTGATGAGGCGATACTAAGGTGTCCTCCGGTACCGCCACCTGTGATTAAAAAGGTCTTTTCTCTACTTTCATTGTTTTAGATACCATCAATACCATCCCGACACCAATAGCAGCAGCAAGCATAGCCGAGCCGCCATAACTCAAAAATGGTACCGAAATTCCTTTAATTGGGGTTAAACCACTAATACCGTATGCATTAATTAAAAATGCAAAGGAGAGTAGCAATGCAACGCCGACACTAAAAAGAAAATAGACACTCTTTGGTGAGCGATTGGCTACGGTAAAAATACGCTTAACCATCCACATAAACATTACCGTTACTAATAAAAGCCCAAGAAATCCAAACTCTTCCGCAATACCCGATAAAATAAAGTCCGTATGAACTTCGCTTAAAAAGCCCAGCTTAAACGTGCCATTTCCTAGACCTGCTCCAAAAATTCCACCATTATTGATGGCATTAAGAGAGTGTCCTATTTGGTAAGGTTCATCAAAAGATTCTACACGAAGTGTTGATGCAAGTGACTCAGGGAAAATGGTTAAAATAGTATCTTGTGCCTGAGACCACCATGAACGAATCCGTAAAATTCGATGTTCTGCTGTCACAATAAAAAAGACAAAAAAGAGTATGGCAGTAGAAATCAATGTCAAAAAGAACTTGAAACTACTGCCGGCGAGAAAAAGCATAAACAGCAATGTCATTGCAAGTACAACAACCTGTCCTAAATCTTTTTGAATAATGGCAATTAAGAACATAACGAGTATAAAAATAAATGCATACGGCGCAAAACGCCGAAGCTCAGCTAAAATTCCCATACTCGCATGATGTCCTAATTTTCGTGAAAAACTCCACGCTAAAAAGTAGACAAAACCGATTTTAAAAAACTCTACAGGTGCTAGGGAGAAGCCAAAAAGTTTAATCCAACGTGATGCTCCGCCCACTTCACTCACTAAAGATGAAGGTAAAAAAGGCATGGCTATCATTGCAATAAGTCCACCCAAAAAGAGCATCAAACCAATACGATGCAGCCAAACTTCAGGATCAAGCTGTGCAATAAACCACATAATGATGATGGCAGCAATACCAAAAACAGCTTGACGCATCAAAAAATGGTAGGCATTATAATCAAAGTGCAACACAATATATGATGACAACGAGTAACAAGAGATTATCCCAATTGTTATAAGTAATGATGTTAGAATAAAGAGCCGTCTGTCTGCCATCTGTTTACCACTATTTTTTAATAGAATTGTACCTTTTTTTGTTTAAAGCTCTGTGATATAATCATTAAGAACAATCTTTTGGAGTCATTTATGAAACAACTCGTCTTTTTATCTCTTATTCTTTTAAGTTCTGTTTATGCTAAAAACAGCAATATTGAACGCGTAGATCGTTACATCGAAGATAAAAACTGCAAACCCCATGTCGTCAAAGTCACCAAGCATCTTGAGATTTATCGTACTTGTGATGATACATATGTCCTTCATCTTGATGATGACGGTGAAATAATCTCAGCTATTTTGCACAACGCAAATGGGAAACAGATTGATCTTATGCCTAAAGAATAGCTTTTTGGAATAAAAAATGCTTGTTAATAAAAACAACAAAGGAGTGGCATATGGGCATTGTAATTTCACAAGCACACGAATTGATGAAAGAAGCTCTCAATTATAGAGCGCAACGTCAAGATATGATTGCTTCAAATATTGCTAATGCCGATACTCCTTTTTACCGTCCTCGTGACATCAATTTTGAAGATATGCTTGCACAAAAAAAAGAGGCTATGTTTGCTCAAAAAGAGTCGACACTTCAACTCGCCACTACTGATGGGGCTCATATGCACCCCAGTACGGCAAAAAGCGATATGAAAGCAACACTCTTTTTTCGTGATGGGCATATGGCACGCAATGACGGCAACAGCGTTGATTTAGATGTTGAAACATCTGAGATGTCAAAAAACTCGGTTATGTTTAATGCATTGATTGCATCGGTTAAAAAGAGCGGTGCGACCTTTAAAAGCGTTATTGAAGCATCTTCAAAAATTTAGGAACTTAGGAAATTTATTATGGCTTTTTTAAACAGTTTTGATATTAGCGGTTACGGACTCTCTGCACAGCGTGTACGTGTTAACACCATCAGTTCAAACATTGCCAATGCCAGCACGACGCGTACTGATGAAGGTGGACCGTACCGTCGTAAAATGGTTGTCTTTAAAGCACAAAACTTTAATGAACTTTTAGGTAATGCACTGCAAGACTCAACGAATTCACTCGGATATTCTGACCCATTAAAAGAAGGAAGCTTTAACCAAAAGGTAAATCCTGCTATAATGAGTGTCATTATTGATAAGATCGTTCAAGACGACAGTGAACCTAAAATGAAATATGAACCGTCACATCCTGATGCCGACGCTTCAGGATATGTTGCATATCCAAATATTAATCCTGTTGTTGAAATGGCAGATTTAGTAGAAGCGACACGATCATATCAAGCAAATGTTGCAGCATTTGAAAGCGCAAAAAATATGGCAAACAGTGCTTTAACACTGTTACAATAAACGGAGAATGACAGATGGCTGATATAACTAATATTTCATCACTCTCTACTGCTGACTTGCTCAAAAAAGGGAGTGTTTCAGCACCACAAAGCAGAAGTGATATCAATTTCGCGGACCAGCTTAAAAGTGCTATTGAAGATGTTAATTCACACCAAAAAGATGGTGAGAAAGCAATGGCAGATATGGCGACAGGTCAAGTCAAGGATCTGCATCAAGCAGCACTCTCAATCAGTAAGGCAGAGACAAGCATGAGGCTCATGCTCGAAGTTCGCAACAAAGCACTCAGTGCTTACAAAGAGATTACAAGAACACAGCTCTAGCGCAGTTGTCTTCTCTAACTTTTTTATAACCTTATTCTAGGTACAATTTCTTCACATTTTTTCACCTTAAGAGTAGCAATGACCAATACTAACCGTTCTAAAAAGATCGTTACCCTTTTTATTTTAATCATCGTGGGCTTTATTATTTTTTTAAGTGTTATGTTTTATACCTCGGTTAAAAAACGTCACATTCCATCAATATACACTTCAGAGAGCACTAAAGCACAACGTGGTGACATCATTTCTCAAGATGGCTTTCATATTGCATCAACCCAAAAACTTTATAAGGCTACGGTCAATACCCGCAATATCGATCCCAATAAAAAAGAACTTTTTATTCAACTCTTTAGTATCTACAGCGGTGTTGATCAAAAAAGTATTCGAAAAAAACTCAATTCACGCAAAGGCAGTGTTGTACTCAGTTACCTCATCAATCCAAAAAATGCCCAATATCTTAAGACACTCGCTTTTGAACTGCGTCGTCTTAAAGTTTTTGTAGAGTACCAAAACAGTTATGGACGAACAATTTTGCATGGTCTCAACATCATCGAGAGCGGTGAAACACGTGAGTATCCTTACGCAAAAGTACTCACACCGCTTATTGGCTATCCAAGGAAAATAGAAGTAGATGGTTATACTAGAATTCACGGCATTAAAGGGGTTGAAAAGCAATACGATGATGAACTCAATCCTATTCAAAACGGTTCACAACGTGCACCGCGTGATGTCAACGGCTATATGATATTAAACAAAAAAAGTTTTACAAAACGTGAAATTAATGGACTTGATGTCAAACTCAATATTCCATTAACCCTTCAAGTACGTATTGAAAAAATTCTCAAACAGATGAAAAATAAACTCAATGCCAAAGAGATAATTACCGTTATCATGAATGCAGATAATGGGAAAATTATCTCCTTGGCAAGCTCCAATCAGTTCTACCCCAAAGCCATTCGTAAAAGTGATTATCCTTCTTTAAATACCAATCCTATTGAGTATAGTTTTGAACCGGGTTCGGTACTCAAACCCATCACCCTCTCTATTTTACTTGAACTCAAAAAAATTAATCCTTATGATTTGGTATTTTGTAACAATGGTCGCTACAAATTAGGACGTAAAGTCATTACTGATGAGCATAAATTTGACTGGCTTAGTGCTGAGAACATCATTGTCCACTCATCTAATATCGGTATTGCCAAACTAGCACAAAAACTTGAGGGGTTTGAATTTCATGATGGTCTTACAAACTTTGGTTTTACTCAAAAAAGCGGCATTGATCTGCCTTATGAGAAAAAAGGTTCTATCCCTTCCGCTAAGCAGTTGAATTCGCAAATTTATAAAGCAACTTCTGCTTATGGTTACGGAATGCGCGCTAATTTAATGCAACTTGTAAAAGCCTATAATGTCTTTAATAATAACGGTGTGTTTGTAACGCCTAGGGTAGCTGAGCATTTAATTGATGAACTCGGTACCATCATTCCGCTTGAGACAACCGATATGATACAGATTATTTCACCTTCAACCGCACAGATGATGAAAAAAATATTAGTTAAAACCGTGAATGAAGGTACCGGTAAAAAGACTAAGACTCCCGGACTTGAAGTAGGCGGAAAGACTGGAACTGCCCATATTGCCAAAGGTGGACGCTATATTAATCGCTACATCACCTCATTCATTGGTTTTGCCAATGACGAGAACAATCGCTACACCATCGGAGTAACAGTCTTTGACCCAAGAAAGGTCTACTTTGCATCGCAAACTGCTGTTCCAGTGTTTAAAAAAATTATTGATACGATGATTAATGAAGAGTACCTTATTCCTAAAGAACTTCCTGAAGTTCAAGAATAATTATTAGGGTACTTTCAGTTATATTTATAACCAATACCTAGCATCATCCGGTAGTCATCTTTATTTGGCACAACACCGTCTGAATCAGCTAAAGGACTCTCTATTCGATCCCAAACAAATGTAATATCAACATCAAAATTTTTATTAATTGCATTGACAAACTTTGTAACCATATGATGGGTATAGCTACCCGATTTTTCATTTAAAAATGAGAATTTATAAGCAAAACTAAAACCTATATTATGAATCAGTCTTGTTGTAAAAAGCGTATCAAGCATCAAAGAAAATGTCTCTTCACTGCTGCTTTCATTCTCTAATGTCGTATTAAATCTTGTATATTGGTAGCCCGGACCTCCGGTAATACTCCACGTTGTTTTGGGATTTCTGATAATATCATACCCCGCACCAATGCCATAACTGGTACGTGAAGAAATATTTTGAAACGGGTCGCGATAGTAACTAAAACTAAGCGGTCGTAAAAAGAAGTGACGTGTTTTAAAGTAGTCAAATGAACTACTGGCACTGTGACTCTCTGATGTTATGACATCGCTAATATTTGAAATATTACCAAAATAGTTAAACAAAAATCGTGACTTGGCTGTACGTCTTGCTAGGTCAATATTAGCACCATAATCAAACTGATCACTATTACCGCCACGCAAATTAGCATTGAGACCCACTTTAATCTTCCAGTAGTTACTCTCTTTGGCCTCTCCATGGTAAATAGAGACAATCTGATCGTACGCAATACTTACATTTCCATTATTGGTGTAGATGGTTACTTTATCATTTTCAAAGGTAAATTTCCCGTGTAAAATAGCAAGATTCTCAATATTAAAACTTGCCGGTTTATTTGATATAAGCTGC
>VAPK010975937.1_pt1 | contig 12715 bp, 13 predicted proteins | sample 3395031 | NCBI WGS metagenome assembly VAPK01 (sample SAMN08290443, study PRJNA428436) | hydrothermal vent metagenome | isolation source: Deep-sea hydrothermal vent chimney 1 | place: Pacific Ocean: Juan De Fuca Ridge | reverse complement strand
TTATCATCAGTTTCGATCTTTTCTTGCTTGGCGATCTGCTTCAGATGAGCCGTGATATCCGTATCGGCGATCCGGTGAAAATCGAAACGCTGACAACGTGAAAGGATCGTCTCGGGGACTTTGTGTGCCTCTGTCGTCGCGAGGATAAAGTAGGCGTGTGCTGGCGGTTCTTCGAGTGTCTTGAGTAGTGCGTTGAAAGCCTCCTTCGTCAGCATATGGACTTCGTCGATGATATAGATCTTGTTTTTCGCTTGACTCGGCGCAAAGGTGATTTTTTCTTTCAAATCTCGCATCTCGTCGATACCACGATTGCTCGCTGCGTCGATCTCGACTAGATCCACGAGATGATTATCCAGTGCAGCGGTACAAAGCCTACAGGCATTACAAGGCTCACCGGCGGCAGCCGGCGACTCGCAGTTCAGCGCGCGTGCGATGATCCGTGCGAGACTTGTCTTGCCTGTACCGCGTGGACCAGTGAAAATATAAGCGTGGACCAAACTGCCTTTTTTCAAAGCGTTTAGGAAGGTCTGACGAATATGAGTCTGACCAACGATCTCGGTCAGTGTTTGCGGTCTGTATTTGCGATAAAAAGACATAGCAGTTTAGGCGATCATTTTAGCTTACCCCTGCTTTGGGGTAAAATCTCTCTGATTTACTTTTATCACCACTCCAATGTTTAAAAAACTCCCTGCCCTCGCCTTGATCCTAGCCTCACTAGTCTTGACCGCTTGTGGCGGTACTAGCGAAAACCCTTGGCTCAATCTCAAGCCGATCCAAGCTGACGAAAAAGTCGTTGTGATTGAGTTTAGCGACTTCTCCTGCCCCGCGTGTAAAGGCGCACTACCTGCTAGTCGTGAAGTCCGCCGCATGGACGGTGTCCACTTTGAGTACCGACACTTCCCGCTCGATATCCCCGGACACGAGCTATCACGCGCTGCTGCGAATGCTTATGAGTGCGCTAGTGAACAGGACTACGGTGAAAAATGGGAAATCGCTCTCTTTGAAAACCAAGGCAAATTTACCAAGGAGTTCTTCGCTGCACTGCCGCAGAAGTACGGCTACTCCAAAGACGGTACTTTTGACAATGCAGCATACCAAGCCTGTGTCGCAGAAAGTCGCTACGCTGGTAAAATCCAGACTAGCTACCGTACTGCTATCGGTGCTGGAGCGAACTCCACTCCGACATTTGTAGTAAACGGCGAGCTAATCCGTGGCGCTGGTCAGCTGGTCGAGACAGTCAAAGCTAAATTAAAAAGCCAAAACTAGATTACTATATATCTATTCTTTGAAGGGCAACTACCCTCCGCCAAGATCTCTCCAGTCTGAGACCTCAATTCAAAAGTAGTACTACCGAGAGGCCATAGTCCATCTGTCTCGAGACTCCATGATATTGCGTACTGAGCATCTGGATCTAGCTCTACGCCGTTTTGTTTCAAGGCATTTCGTATTGCTGTTCTAACGACATCACCTGTGTTTATGATTTCTTTGCCAGTAGCATTCTCCATTTTTTTATATAGATAAGACATTTTTTAATCCAATTAAATTATTCAAGTAAAATACAGATATAGTTTTTTATTTTCACTAATTAATTTAAAATTGTCAAGCTTATGCCACTCCGCCTCAATAAATATCTCGCCGATCAAGGTGTCGCCAGTCGTCGCGAGTCTGACAAACTAATAGAACGCGGACTCGTAATGGTCAATGGCAAGACTGGCACCGTCGGGCAGCAGGTAGACCCCGAGACAGACGAGATCACAGTAGCCGACCAAGTCCTCGCTGAACAAAAACAACTCGTCTATATCGTACTAAATAAACCGACAGGCTATGTGACCAGCTCCAAAGCTACTGCCACCGAACCAAGAATAGTCCTCGACCTCGTGCCAACTAAGCCGCGAGTCTTCCCCGTCGGCAGACTGGACAAAGCCACCACTGGACTCCTGATCCTGACCAACGACGGCGTGCTCGCCTACCGCCTCACTCATCCAAAGTGGGAATGCGAAAAAGAGTACAAGGCCACACTCACCGCACCTCTGACCGACGAACGTATCCGCAAGCTCGAAGCTGGTGTCCGCCTCGACCACAGCAATACCAAACCGACTAAGATCGAACCCCTCGCCCATCGCAAGGCTCGCATCACCATCACCGAAGGTAAAAACCGCCAAGTCCGCAAAATCTTTGGCAAAGTCGGCTGCGAAGTCCGAGAGCTAAAGCGGGTAAGGATCAAAAACCTCAAACTCGATGAAAAGGAACTACCGCTATGTAAGTGGCGCTATCTGACCACTACAGAAGTCGAAGACCTACGGAAAACGTAGCACCCTAAATCTCTCCGAAATTTCGGAGAAATACTCTTGCAAAACTCAAACAGGAGAGTAAGAGTCAATTAGTAATTTTTGATTCTAGCTGTATCCTATCTACTGAATATGTTTGAACTCCTCGCCTTCATCTTTGGGTTGAGCACGCCGACCGACCTACCACCAGTCGAGCTAGCAGCACTCCAGCCTGTACCCCAGCTCGTCGGAGAGTCTCCTGCGCCTGTAGTCAATGCAAAGGCTGCCCTGATCTATGATCTCGGCTCGGGAAAAGTCTTGTACGAAAAAAACGCCCACGAACGTCGCCCCATCGCCAGTCTGACGAAGCTGATGACCGCCATAGTCGTACGCAAAAATTACGATCTAAAAGAGATCGTAACGGTCAGCGAAAATGCCGCTGCCCAGCCACCTGCGAAAGTCTGGCTGCGTCCGAGTGAACAGATCTCAGTCGAAGCACTTTTGCAGGCTGCGCTGATCGAGAGTGGCAATGACGCTGCTACCGCACTCGCCGAGCACTATGCTGGTGGCGAGAGTGCCTTCGTCGCCGCGATGAATACCAAAGTCACACAACTCGGACTAAAAAACACCCACTTCACCAATCCTGTCGGCTACGATGATGAAAATGGTGAAAACTACAGCTCTGCCTACGATCTCGCACTCCTGGGCGGCTATGTCCGCCGCGATCCAGTACTAAAAAAAATCGTCGGTACGCACCGTACTAGCGTCCTCTCAACTAATGGGAAAATCCGCCACAACCTCGTCTCGACGAATATCCTCTTTAACAGCTACCTCGATATCCAAGGACTCAAGACTGGCTCGACAGTGGACGCTGGTGAAGGTGTCGCAGCGATCGCTCGCATGACTTCTGGTCAGGACGTACTAGCGATCGTACTCGACAGTCCGAATCGGTTTCAAGAAGCCAAAACTCTACTCGAATGGGCAGACCGCAACCATCGCTGGTGACAATAGTTAGTCAGTTAATTGGTTAACTGATGGTCAAGCGGAAAAATTATCCTACTGAGTAGTATCCTACTGTCTACTGTATACTGTCTCCCATGGAGTCTCTCCCCAACCTCGCGTTTATCTTTTCTTTCGGTGTACTTTCCTTTGGAGTGGCGATGCTACTCGCTCCGCTTTTTATTCGTTTCCTCCATGCCAACAAAATCGGCAAGCAAATCCGTGATACGAGCGTCGATGGCAAGACTGCTAGTCTTTTCAAAGCCTTACATCTGAAAAAATCCGGCACGCCGACGATGGGCGGGATCCTCATCTGGGGTACGGTGGTGCTCATGGTCCTACTCTCGCTGATACCCCAAGCGTTTGACATCACGACCTACTCACTCTGGAGTCGCGAGGAGACTTATATACCGCTCTTTACACTCGTCACCGCAGGACTCCTCGGCATGCTCGACGACTGGTACAACATCACGGGTCGTGGCAGCGGCAAAGGTCTACACGTGCGCCCAAAGCTGATCTGGCTTACGCTCTTCTCCGCGGGTGGGGCGTGGTGGTTTTACTCGAAGCTCGGCTGTCTCGACCAGACTGTAGAGGCCTGCCTGATCCACATCCCACGTCTCGGTGACTTCGACATTGGGCTTTGGTATATCCCACTCTTCATACTCGTCATCATCGCCAGTGCCAATGCTGTCAATATCACCGACGGACTCGACGGACTGGCAGGCGGACTCCTCGCCATCGCTTTCGGTGCTTTCGCCGTGATTGCGTTTTTTCAAGGGCTTTTTTTGCTCGCAACGCTCTGTGCTGCCATCGTCGGTGCACTCATCGCTTTCCTCTGGTTCAATGTCCCTCCAGCGGCGTTTTTCATGGGTGATACGGGTAGCTATGCCCTCGGTGCGACGCTGGGCGTCATCGCGATGCTCACCGATTCACTCGTTCCGTTTTTACTCATCGCTGCTGTGTTTATCTTTGAGACTATCTCAGTCATCATTCAGCTCACGAGCAAAAAGCTCTTTGGTCGCAAAGTCTTCCTCATCGCACCAATCCACCACCACTTCGAAAAGCTCGGCTGGCCCGAGCATCAGATCACTATGCGCTTTTGGCTGATCGGCGGCGTCCTCGCTGGTCTGGGGCTAGTGCTGGGGATCGTGGGCATGGGGAATTAAAGCTCATCGGGAGCTTATTGTAACGTAGCGAAGACCAGATCTACTTACCAAATCCCTCCGCAGCTTTGGCCTTTTGGGCGAGGATTTCTTCAGGATCAGTAGTGACTAGCTGGTGCTCTGAATAACTAGCGATGACTTGGATCGCGACGTGCTTACGACCAGCGAAGAAGAGCCCCTGACCGACACTAGAGTTTAAGAGTAAGTACTTTTCTCCATCCGTGAGATTGAAAGTTTTTTTGAGCATCTCCATCGAACTAGGCGACTGCTTGAAAAGCATTTGCATCGAAGAGTTGGTCACGACTGGTCGACCGTACGGACTACTGAGGAAGTCTTCTACGTCTTGGGTGATCGCCGTGATACCGAGATAATACTTACGGGCACGTTTGACCAAACCGTAGAGGAACTTCGCCGCATCTTCGTACTGCATCATCGTCCAAGCCTCATCGAGTACGAGCACACGACGCTTGAGCTTGCTCCGAACGCGATTCCAGATGTAGTTGAGCAAGATATACATCGCCACTGGTCGCAGCTGATCCTCCAAATCTCGAATACAAAAAGTCACCAGACTGTTGTCGAGGTTGATATTGGTTGGCTTGTTAAAGATGCCAGCAAAAGTACCTGTTGTGTATTTTTGGAGGCGTTGAGCGATGCTTTCTGCGCCGGTGAGACCTGTCAGTACCGAGTGAAAGTCCTCCATCGTCGGCGGTGCGACATCACCAGGACGCTCTGTATCCATCGTGATACCCTTGATTGCGTAAGTCTCGAATAAGGCTTTTTCTAGTAGTGCCTCTTCGGTATCAGTTAGCTTGCCTAGCATTAGTTTGAGCAGACCAGTCAGCGTGATGACATTACTGCGGAGCAGATCTCCTGGATGTAGGTCCTGATCGTCGAAAGCCTGCGGTAGATCAAAAGGATTGATCCGCTGCTCGGCATTGAGTGAAACGCGTAGATAGCTACCACCGACCGCATTGGTGATGGATTCGTATTCGTTTTCTGGATCGATGACGATCATGTCCGTACCCAGCATCATCATACGCAGGATCTCGAGTTTGACCGCGTAGCTCTTACCCGCACCCGAGCTAGCGAAGACGACTGAGTTGGCATTTGGTAGTTTGAACCGATCGAAGATCACGAGGGAGTCGTTGTGACGATTGAGACCGTAGAGGATACCCTCATCACTCGTCAGATCAGAGGAGATGAAAGGGAAAGTCGTCGAAAGCGGACTGGTATTCATATTGCGATGCACTTCTAACTCATCGAGGCAGAGTGGCAGTGTGGAGTTGAAAGCGTGCTCACCTTGAATATCAGCACGTTTGGTCAGTATCAGCTTGCCTCCGAGCATACCTTCGAATTGCTTGGTCACAGTATCGAGCTTTTTTTCATCGTCTGCATAGACTGTGAAGTACATGCCGAATTGGAAGAATTTTTCTTGACCACGCTGAATCTCAGTCCGTAGCTGCTCGGCGTCCTCCAGTGCGGTCGCCATCGCGGGGTCACGGACATTACCGCGTTCTTGGTCGATCGTGATCGAGCTTTGGATCTGTGCGACTTTCTTGCGTAGGATCTTCATGATCTCCTCCGAGCTGATCGGATAGATGAATTGAGAGAATTCGAAAGTCGCGTCGAAGTTGATAATCGGTGAGAGCCAGTTGGTATCGAGATAGCGTGGATAGCTATAGATGAAGAAGCTCCGGACAAACACACCCGAGAGATTGAGGTAGTTGTAGTGGATCTCCAGACTGCTCGGCGCAATCAAATCTTTGATACTTGCGAGACCGTTTTTGTATAGCTCTTCGGCTGCATGGATCTGAGCAACTGCCGACTGATGCTCTGCGACTTTGGCTGTCTCTGCCTCTGTCGGTGGCTTGCGCTTGAATAATTTACTAAAAAAATTCTGCTTCGGTGGAGCCGACTCAGGAGGAGTAGAAATCGACGAAGTAGGTGCTGCTGCAGATGTAGCGGCAGCAGTCGATGGTACTGGTGCAGTCACTGAAATGGCTGAAGTGACTGGCGTACTCGGTGTCGGCTTGGTGATCCGCGAGACTGTCCGTGCGATCGGCTTGGGGAAGGTCAGCTTCGGACGTACGGCTGCCACGACTGTCGGACGAGCAGTAGCTGTCGGTGTCGCTGGTGTAGCGGAGATTAGAGCAGCTGGTTGGTTCTTTAGCTCCTTAATTACTTGATTCTTTGGAGGCGCAGCTACTGGGATTTTGAGCTCTTTGGCTACCTGACTGGTGGGTTGAACGCTGTCTGCTGTCTGAGACTGGCTGTTTGCTGCGGAGCTCGCCGACTTGACTGTCGTAGCCCTCCTAGGAGAGAGAGAAGTTTGTGAGCCAGAGGCAAGTAGCACAGGCTGGGTATGCTGCGTATGAGCTGGTTGCTCGGTCGGCACTGGTGTAAACACAGCTGTCTGAGACTGAACTGAATCAGTCTTTGGTACAGCCTGTGAACTGACTGGCTGGCTGCTGGCTGCTGGCTGCTGAGCACTCTTGTGTCCATCAGGCACGATCAAGACTGGCTTCAGCTCATCGGGAGTAGAGGCAGCGCTTTGCCCTACTACTAGCGAATTGGCAGCACTACCGTCTGTTTGTCCGGTCTGCTTGGTCTTTTGGTCTTCCATTGAGTGTTTTTATTTCAATTTTTCCAAAGTTTTCCCCTTATTCTAGCACAAAACTCTATCTAAAGCAAGACTAGCAGACAGAAAAAGTGTAAAATTGCTTTACTTTGGACTCTCAGACTTTTTCAATTCGTTGGCATAGCCGAGCTGGGCAAGGTGCGATCACCGTCGCGACTGCACTGGCGGAGATCCTCGGTGCACATGGTCAGTTTGTCCAGAGTTTCCCTGAGTTCGGCGCGGAGAAGCGTGGTGCGCCTGTCACGGTGTTCAATCGTATCAGCGCTGAACCACTCACCGATCCCAGCCAGCCGAGCGAGCTAGATCTCGTCGTTTTACTAGATCCAACACTGATCGCCAGCTGCGAGGTATCTCCTGAGACTGTTTTGAAAGGTTTGAAATCAACGGGTAAACTACTAGTCAACACAACGCAGCAAAAGCTAGATTTTACGGGGGAAACGGCGACTTATGCTCTCGACGCCAGCAGTATCGCAGTCAGTGAAATCGGTCGTGATATCCCCAACGTCCCCCTGCTCGGCGCACTATTGGCACTCACTGGACTCGCGACACTAGAGAGCTTTCAAGCCGAACTAAAAAGCTATCTCGCTCGTGGATTATCTGAAAAAATCGTCGCGGGCAATCTGAAAGCCTTCGAGCACGGCTACAATGAAGTAAAGTTATTATCCTGAGCTTGTCGAAAGATCTCTCTATTTTTATCCTGAATGAACAGTCCCAAAAAATGTCGTCCCCACCAAAAGTCTTGGTCGAAGCTCCCCCTCGGAGCAGTCGTCACCGAGGCGGGTAGCAGCCGTGAGTACGACACAGGCAACTGGAGCCAAAGCACTTGCAAATGGGATAAAGCCAGCTGTATCAACTGTAATCTCTGCTGGCCAGTGTGTCCCGACGAGGCGATCCTGACCGACTCCAAAGGTAATATGATCGGCGTCGACGAAGCCAAATGTAAAGCCTGCGGACTCTGCGTCGTCGCTTGCCCGACCAGTCCAAAGAGTCTGAAAATCGTGAAAAAGAAACCTAAGCAGATTTAATCATTCAATGACTAAGAAAGTCCTAAACGGCAACGAAGCTCTGGCGGAAGCCATGCGTCAGCTCAACCCTGACGTCGTCGCCGCGTATCCGATCACACCTGCCAGCCACATCGTAGAGCGTTTCAGCGAGGCTGTAGCCGATGGGCAGGTTCAGACGGAGTTTGTACCTTGCGAGAGCGAACACAGCGCTATGAGCGCCTGTGTAGGCGCAGCGGCCAGTGGTGCGCGTACCATGACCGCGACTGCCAGTCAGGGCTTGGCACTCATGCATGAGGTGCTTTTCAACGCCTCTGGTTTGCGGCTGCCCATCGTACTCATGAACGGCAACCGTGCGCTCTCGGCGCCGCTCTCGATCCACGGCGATCACTCCGACGCGATGGCTCAGCGCGACACTGGCTGGCTACAGCTCTTCGCTGGTAGCGTACAAGAGGCGTACGACCTCGCTATACAGGCGTTTCCTATCGCTGAGGATCTGAAAGTCCGCCTACCTGTCATGATCTGCTTCGACGCATTCGACACCAGCCACCTCTCGACCAACTTGGCGCTTTTGAAAGATACAGCAGTTCAGCAGTTCATCGGGCAGACGGTACAAGTAAACCCTCTGCTCGACCTGACCAAACCTGTGAGCTACGGTACATATGCCAACCCCGACTCTTACTTTGAGCATCGTCGTAGCCAGCACGAGGGTATGGAACAGGCACGGAAAGTGATTCTGAAAGTTGGTGCTGAATTCCAAAGTCTCACTCAGCGCGATTACTCTCAGCACTTCGAGACTTACGAGCTGGAGGATGCCGAGACTGTGATCGTCATCATGGGTAGCGCCGCTGGCACTGTGCGTGAGGCGGTGAGGGCGCTGCGAGCCGAAGGTGAGCGCGTCGGACTCCTGCGCTTACGCACCTTCCGACCTTTCCCCACTGTCGAGCTAGTAGCAGCTCTACAAAATGTAAAAAACATCGCTGTACTCGACCGTACCATGCCGGCTGGTGCGACTGGCGGACCGCTGTACAACGAGCTGAACTCCGCGCTCCACACCGCTGGCTCGAAAGCCAAGACGACGAATTGGATCTATGGTATCGGTCAGCGCGAGTTCGCCCCTGTCGATGCTATTGAGATCTTTCACACTTGTAGCAAAAAAGATTTGTCAGCAGTGAATTTTGTAAATTTAAAAAACTAAGTGACCAAAACTCCTTTCATCCCGAACTTGAAAACTCTCAATGTCAAAAAGCCACGTCTGACTGCTGGTCATCGTATGTGCCCAGGCTGTGGTATCGGCATGATCGTGAAGCAGGTGCTGGCGGCTACCGACGAGCCTGTGATCGTGGTGAATGCGACAGGTTGTCTGGAAATCTGTACGAGTGCCTACCCACAGACGAGCTGGGATACGCCGTGGATTCATAGTTTATTTGAAAACACAGCCGCGGTCGCCAGCGGCGTAGAAGCCGCGCAGAAAGCACTCGCCCGTAAGTGTCAGCTACCGAGCAAAAAACCAGCGAAAATCCTCGCGATCGGCGGCGACGGTGCGACTTATGATATCGGCTTGCAAGCACTCTCGGGTGCCTCAGAGCGCGGACATGACTTTGTGTATCTGTGTGTGGACAACGAAGGCTACATGAATACCGGCTACCAACGTAGCAGCGCGACCCCACTAGGCGCAGCGACGACTACTAGCCCAGTAGGGAGCAAAATCGCAGGCAAGCAAACCCCACGCAAAGATATCATAGCGATCATGGCAGCACACCGGATCCCCTACGTCGCACAGGGCAGTCCACACGATTGGGTAGATCTCACGAGGAAAGCTCACACGGCTTTCGAGACTGCTGGTCCAGCGTTTTTGAATGTCTTGGCACTCTGCCCGACGAACTGGAAGTCTGCCCCCGCAGCGGGTATGGAGCTACTCCGAGCCGCTGTGGACACTTGCTTTTGGCCGCTACTAGAAGTGGTGAACGGCAAGTACAAGCTAAACTACCAGCCCAAAGAAAAACAACCCATTGAAAAATGGCTCACTGGTCAGAAGCGCTTCCGCCACCTACTACAACCCAAGAATGCCGCTCTCCTCACTCATGTCCAAGCCGAGGTCGACGCGCGCTGGGCAGAGCTGCTCCGACTAGCAAGCTAGTATAAACTATAAATATCAACTCTTGAGTCCTTACGAGCAGGGGCAACCTTTTGTGCAACTCTATCAAATAACTCCCAGCAGCGAAACTGCCAAGCAGGAGCAACTGGACTGACTTGCACCGACGATTGATCTAAACCTGTCAGTTGAAAAAAGGCATTTGCGATTAACTGACTAGCCTGCTGATTGGGATGACAGTAGTCAATAAAATACTCAGCTCCACCATCACCGAGCTGCTCTTGTAAATCAATCACTTCTACACCTGCCTTCGCGATCACTTGATCAAAAGCGTCTGCATGCTTAGCTTTCAACCTAGGCAAAACTCCATCTTGCTCCAGAGCTTGTTTGTAATCCTGCTCACGAAATAATACCTGTGCCTGGGCTAGCTCACTCTTAATTGTTAAGTCCTGTAGTACATCTAACGCCACAGCAAATTCTCCCAGATGTTTTTTTGAACGCAGTCCAGGCTGCCAGCGATAGTTAATCAACGGCTTAATCGCAACTACGCGTACATCAGTACTTTTAGCCTGAGCAATCAATTGTGTCAGATCTGCCTGATAGTCCGAAGCAGAACTGTGAAGCGCATCATTATTGCCAAAGTAGAGTGTGATGTAATCAATCTTTTGTCGATACTCAGCGAAGACAGCAAGTAACTCCTTTAGATATTGTGAACCTTGTAGGCTCGTATAACCTGGCACACCAGCATTGAAGACCGCTAGGTCACCCTGCTGACGCACAATATCGCTATAAGTCGGATAGCGAAAGAATGGCGCGTAAGGATTCCGGTTATCTTTGTAGACATAATCACTATGCCAACCCGAAGTCGAAGAGTCTCCCATGTTCAGTACTACTTTCATATCTGGTCGGACTTGTTTAATTAGTTTTTCCACACTGGCAAACCAGTTTTCTGTAATCAGACCCTTGTCAAATTTATAGCTACACTCAGTGTCTGGCACAAATGGACTCAGTAGCCCAGTATCATAGCCTGTCATGAATGGATTATTTTTACTAGAAACTTCGGACTGATCGAGCTTAGACATGGCATTTATTTTAACAATAATAATATATTTGTCAAATTAAAAGCCAGAAATCATAAGGTAATCCGTAATTAAATTGCCCCCAGCTAGTCCTTTTGTTATACTCTCTCGAGTACTTTCAGAGTACTTTTCGAAAGCAATACTGTTTAGCTCACACCTCCTATGAACTCCAAAGACGACACTCCCGCTGCCAACGATCTAACCGAAGAAGATCGCGCACTCATCGACGACGATTCAGCTACTGACGACGACGAAGGTGACGATACTGGCAGCACGACTACAGCCGGTCAAGCCAACCAAACACTCGTCACTCGCGAGGGGCTAAAGGCGCTCAAAGACGAGCTAGAGCAGCTTGAGCGTACGCGTCGCAAAGAAGTCGCCGCCCGACTGAAGGAAGCGATCGCCTACGGCGACCTAAGTGAAAACTCGGAGTATGAAGACGCCAAGAATGAGCAAGCTTTCGTCGAGGGGCGTATCGTCGAGCTAACCAATATGGTCAAAAACGTGAAAATCATCACTGAAAAATCTAGCAAAGGCAGCAAGACTGTCCGTGTCGGTTCGACTATCAAGATCCAAAACCTCACCGAAAAAGACGACCCCGAGACTTATACTATCGTCGGCAGCACAGAAGCTAATCCTCTCGAGGATAAAATCAGCAACGAAAGCCCCATCGGCGCAGCCGTCATTGACCGTGATCAAGGCGAAGAAGTAGTGGTCAAAGCTCCTGCGGGAGATTTCAAATACAAGATCATCAAAGTAGGCTAGGAAATACTCGGGAGCTTGCGAATCCTAAGCGAGAGCGAGCCCTCTTTCGCGATTCAGCTCCCCGCATAAGCTAGTGCTAGTGCGTCAGCGGCATCGTCGGGCTGGGGTAGCTTTGCCAGCTGGTAAATCTCTTTGACCATCGTTTGAACCTGCTTTTTGTCTGCCTTGCCGTAGCCGGTCACGGCCTGCTTCACTTCGGGTGGCGACAGCTCTTGAATTTTGACACCATGTCGGGCGAGCGTGAGTAGGATCACTCCCCGTGCTTGTGCGACTGGGATCACGGTTGTTTGATTCTTGGCGTAGAAGATTTTTTCCACGACTGCGAGCTGGGGCTGGTGCTGGGTGAGTAGCTCGTCGAGGTCGTCGGCGATCATGGTCAGACGCGTCGCCAAGTCTAGCCCTGCGGGTGTGCTGATCGCGCCGTAGTCCAGTGCTGTCATCTGACCCGCAACCTGCTCGACGATGGCAAAACCCGTCGTCGCCGTACCGGGATCAATGCCGATTACTTTCATCGAGTGGATTTTAGCAGCTCTCGTGCCAGATCTTTTGGTCGCCAACGCCGCCTCTGAGTCTCTAGTACCTCGTCGAATCCTACGGGGAACCGCTCTGCCTGCTCCTCGGCCGTCTCGCCATGATAACCAAACTCCTGCGTCGCTGGTGCGACGAAAATCTTCTGTGCCTTCGATCGCTCGAAAGCCGCGGCGAACC
>VAPK010347975.1_pt1 | contig 12716 bp, 11 predicted proteins | sample 3395031 | NCBI WGS metagenome assembly VAPK01 (sample SAMN08290443, study PRJNA428436) | hydrothermal vent metagenome | isolation source: Deep-sea hydrothermal vent chimney 1 | place: Pacific Ocean: Juan De Fuca Ridge | reverse complement strand
GATAATCAACTTATCTCGATGACCAACAAACCCATCTGAAAAAGGTATTCGTTGAAGAACATTCTCCATTTCCGTTTCAGAAAAAGGTACTTCTATTTTTTTAGTGATCTTCAACGCTCTATGCTTTGCCAACGGATTGATTGTTATTTTCTCAATTCTTTGCAAAAACCGATAATAGGCTTTCAATGATGCTACCTTTCGATTGATACTCCGGTTCGAAATAGCGTTATTGACCAGAACTACGATCCAACTTCGTATCAAATTATAAGTTACCTCATCAATGGTCTCGATCTCGTACTCCTTAGAACAGAAGGTAGTGAATTCCTCAAGGTCATTTTGATATGCTCTTACGGTGTGTTGAGAATAGTTCTTTTCTAAAGACAGATATGAAATAAAAGATTCAAGTGACATATACCAAAGTTACCACTTTGTTGTTTTATACCCACTTTCATATATGAAAAAACCCGCTAAATGCGGGTTTTTTATTTTGTAAACAACGTTCAACGAAATCTATATTTCTTCTCGATCTCTTAAACCTTGTATATATTCAGCTTTTTGTATTTCAGCTCTACGTACCACAGATGGTTTTAAAAACGCCTGTCGTCTGCGCAATTGTCGCATGGTACCTGTCTTATCGAACTTTCGCTTGAAACGCTTTAAAGCTCTGTCTATATTTTCTCCTTCTTTAATTGGTATTATCAGCATGGGCTACAACCTCCTTTCTTTAGTGATTAGGGCTGCAAATATACAGCCTATTTCGAATTATCCTATACTATTTCAAAATATTTTTGGCAATGACCACCTTTTGTATTTCTGTGGTTCCTTCACCTATTGTACACAATTTAGAATCTCTGTAAAACTTTTCTACCGGAAAATCTTTGGTATACCCATAACCACCATGAATCTGCACCGCCTCATTGGCTACTTTAACACAAACTTCAGAGGCGTACATTTTGGCCATAGCACCCAATTTAGTCATATTGCGCCCTTCGTTTTTCATAAAGGCCGCTTTGTGCAATAACAATTCAGAAGCTTCGATCTCGGTTGCCATATCAGCGAGCTTGAACGAAATACCCTGAAACTTACTTATTGGTTTACCAAACTGAACCCTTTCTTTAGAATATTTCAAGGCCGCTTCATAAGCTCCTTTTGAGACTCCAAGTGATAAGGCTCCTATAGAAATACGACCTCCGTCCAATACTTTCATCGATTGTATAAAACCATCGCCTACTTCACCCAACCTATTGGCATCGGAAATTTTGCAATTGTCGAAAATCAATTCTGCAGTCTCACTAGCGCGCATTCCTAATTTATTCTCTTTCTTGCCACTGGTAAAACCCAGTGTACCTTTTTCTACTACAAAGGCGGTCATACCGTGACTATCACCTTTTTCCCCTGTTCTAATAATAACGACTGCCACATTGCCACTTTTGCCGTGGGTAATAAAATTTTTGGTGCCATTGACAATCCATTCATCACCATCTTTGACCGCAGTGGTGTTCATACCGCCAGCATCAGAACCTGAACTGTGCTCTGTCAGCCCCCAAGCACCGATCCATTCACCAGTTGCTAATTTTGGAAGCCATTTTTGTTTTTGTTCTTCGTTGCCAAAGGTTAAAATATGATTGGTACATAACGAATTATGTGCGGCCACAGATAAACCTATCGAAGGGTCTACCTTGGCAATCTCCTCGATGACAGCAATATACTCATGATACCCAAGACCCGATCCACCATATTGTTCAGGTACAAGAACACCCATAAAGCCCATTTCACCAGCCTTCTTAAAGACCTCTATGGGGAAAGTCTGGGCCTCATCCCACTCCATAATAAACGGCCTGATATACTGCTCTGCAAATTCCTTGGCGGAGGCGGCTACCATCAGTTGGGTCTCTGAGTAATCGAAGCTCATTGAAGACATTGTTTCAGATGACATTTAAGTGATTTTTATAAACGCAAATATAAAACTATTCTATCGATCTTATCTGACGGAAAACCATCGATTTTCTTTAATTCGTCAAACGATGTGATATTACCGTTATTGTTTCTGTACTCGATTATATTTTGGGCGGTTTCATATGTTATGTACACTAATTTAGCCAGTTCTTCCTCGGAAGCCGTATTGATATTGATTTTTTTAATTTTTGGTCTTTCAAGTACTTTGTAGCTTAAAAGCACGCGTTCTATTACTTCGGGTTTCAGACCGTAGACATCTGTCAACTGTTCATCAATCAAAAAACCACCTAGCCTATTTCTGAATTTCACAATTCTAGTGGATAACTTATCACCGATACCATTGATGGCTTTTAAATCTTCGGCCGTAGCTGCGTTCAGGTCTGAAAAATCCTCCCTTAGCCCCTTCGCGAGAGGGGAACTCTTGTGGTCAACTGAGGTTATCCTACTGTTCGCCGAATACTGCTTACTTTTTTTTTGTGTCCATTCCGGGAATTTAAAATAAGGTGCTATAATGTTCAATAATGAATCGGAAATCAAAGTGACCTGCTGAAAACCTTCTGGTGAGTTTACATAATTGTTCTGTGACCTAAACGCATGTAGCTTATCAATTTCAGCTATTGACATACCCAAGGCATATCCCTTATAATCCGTTATGAAATTCGGATTGAAAGGGTATATTTTGAGTGTGTCTTTTTTAAGTGCTTTTTGTTTTAGGCCGTCGACCTGAGTTTGGGTTTCTTCATCAATTCGGATACCAAAGGTTGATACATCCGAAGAAAAAAAAGTGAATACAAAATACCCAACTTGTAGCAGCGCTATTACAAGGAGCAAAAAGAAAATCCCACTCTGTTCTTGTTTGTTGAACTTGAAGTGGGATTTGAAATTTTTCAATTTGATAGTCTAATTACTTACTGCCTTTATATCACGGAGGTATTTATTGAGCTCTTCTTTCACTCTGGGGAAAAGTAAAAGCAACCCTACCATGTTCGGGAATACCAAGGCCAAAATCATTGCATCTGAAAACTTGATTACCGCATCAAGGGTAGCTCCAGCACCAATTACCACGAACAATAAAAATAAGATCTTATAAACCGTATCGGCCGTCTTGCCTCTTCCGAAAAGATATTTCCAAGATTGCAAGCCGTAATAAGACCATGAGATCATTGTAGAAAAAGCAAACAGAATAATCGCAATGGTCAATACATATCTAAACCCTGGAATAACTGAATCGTAAGCCATAGAGGTCAAATCAACACCACCTACATAGGTCTGTGATTCATTCAACAATACCGTACTATTAACTGAATTACCGTAATCAAATGCGCCAGCATCCATATTAAAGAAAATAATCACCAAGGCAGTCATCGTACAAATAACCACTGTATCGATAAATGGTTCTAAAAGCGCCACTACACCTTCACTTGCGGGATATTTTGTCTTTACGGCCGAATGGGCAATGGCAGCAGAACCTGCACCGGCCTCATTTGAAAAGGCAGCTCTTTGAAACCCAACGATAATAACACCAACAACACCGCCAATACCAGCGGCAGGCGTAAATGCCCCAGCGAAAATCATGCTAAAAGCCTCGCCGATATATTCAATATTCGCAAAAATTATGACCAAAGATGCCAAAACATAGACCCCAGCCATAAATGGTACTATTTTCTCGGTTACGCTAGCAATTTTCTTGATTCCGCCAATAATCACGATGCCTACCAAAATAGCTAGAACAACACCTATTATAACCCCAACGGCACCTCCTTCTAAATTAAACATGGTTGTTAGCTGTACTGCAGCTTGGTTCGATTGAAATGCATTACCACCGCCAAAGGAGGCACCCACGCAAAGAACCGCAAAAATTATAGCAAGGGCTTTACCTAGGCCTTTCATTCCTCTTTCATCCAAACCTCTTGACAAATAGTACATCGGGCCTCCGTAAACGGTTCCGTCAGAACCAACATCCCTATATTTTACTCCAAGGGTACATTCTACAAACTTCGTCGACATACCAATCAACCCGCATACGACCATCCAAAAAGTGGCACCAGGACCACCGAGTGCAATCGCTACGGCCACACCAGCAATATTACCAAGACCTACGGTACCTGAAACCGCAGTGGCCAAAGCTTGAAAATGGCTTACTTCCCCATCTTTACTCTCATCGCCTATAGTATCTACGATATCACCGTCAACAATGTTCACATCAGATTTCTCAACACCATGATGATCGATTTCATCATACTTACCGCGTACTGTATTTATGGCCAAACCGAATTTCAAAATACCAGGAAATTTAAAATAGAAAGTGAAAAAAGTAGCCCCAGTGATTAAAAGAATCAAAACAATGGGCATGTCATATCCTGCAACATGTATGGGTGTCAACACAAGACTCTCCCACCATACCGCTATAGGCATAAAGGAATCGTTGATTTTTTCATCCAAGCCTTTTTCAACTGCTTCTTGCGCAAAAGTAAAAATGGGCAACAATAATGTGAATAATGCTAGTATTCCTTTTTTCATAATATCGGTATTTTGGTTATAAGGTTTAGTTTGTAGTTGTGGCAATATCGAAAAAATACGGTACACAATCAAATTATAGTACCAAATTAACTTAACTTATATGAAACATCTCGTTCAGCTTGCGTATTTGTTCGGGCCTGCCAAGAACGATTACCTTACTCTTTGGCAGTAACTCCATATCTGCTTCCGGATTGATAATATACTTTCCATCAGGGGCAATATACCCTATTGCGGTACAGCCGGTTTTCTTTCTTAGGTCTAGATCCCTTAACGTATTACAATCTAATTTATCTGAAAAATTCTCAATCGGCACTTCTTCTATGTTGGTCGTATGTTCCCCTTCGGTCGAAAGCTTGTCCATAAAAGTGATCAGATCTGGCATAACGACCAAAGAAGCCATATGATCCCCACCGATCTTATCGGGCATTATGACTTTATTGGCACCAGCTAGCAGTAATTTTTTTTGAGAAGTCACTAAAGAGGCCCTACTGATGATAAACAGTTTTTTGTTCATTTGCCTGGCAGAAAGCACGACGAACAAATTGGCCGCATCGTCTGGCATCGTAACGATAAGGAATTGGGCACGCTCAATACCTGCCTCTTGCAATATTTTGTCATCATTTACATCACCTTCAATGAAGAGCTCTATATCTTCATATTTTTCAACAATCTCTTTGTTTCTTTCTACAATGACGAAAGGTTTATTGTATGCTCTTAGGCGTTCGGCAGCCTGCATTCCGTTTCGGCCGTACCCACAAACTATAATATGGTTCGAAAAATTTTTGATCTTCTTTTTCACTTGCTTTTTTTTTAAGAGTTGAAGGGAGTTTCGCCCTATCATATATTCAGAAATCACGGATATGGTATACCCCAATATAAAAACACTCGATATTATTAAAAATACGGTAAAAATACGATCTTGGGTATCTAGAGGGCCTACCTCGTTGAAGCCAACCGTGCTTACGGTTATGGTGGTCATGTAAACGGCATCTATCCAAGAATAACCAGAAATAAAACGATAGCCCAAAACACCGATCAACAATACCGATAACAAAAGTGTTACGGCCAAATATATTTTAGAACGAAAAAGTCTTATCATGATCAAAGGTCAAATACAGAGGTTCGTTTCATATACACCAAGTCCTTGATTTTTAGCCAAAACGCTAGAAATAAGTACAGTGCAAAGCCAAAGCCAAGTGTTACAAAGGTTAGGTAAATGAACGAGGTGCGAACAACCCTAATTCTAATTCCCAAGCGTTCGGCAATACGCCGACAGACCTCAAAGCCCCTCTTTTGAAAATAATACAATAGCGTATAGAAGATTTTCATTTTTTAAAATTAGTCATTTCCATACAATAAACTACTACCCACCGCACATTCCAAACATCGGTTCTCAACACAGTACTCATTGTACAATTGAAGGATCGACTGGCTGTCTTTGGCATTTTTCAAATCAACATTCAGTTTCATGAAGTTGTGAACAACAGAATTGTCTTCTCGTTTTATACTTGAAATAATACGGAGTATTTCATCATTGACATCTTTTCCTAAGTGCTTTGCATAACAAAATTTCAAAGGCAATAGCGTATTGATGATGAGTAGATCTATAAACTTGGTAGTCAATCTTTTTCTGCTCTTTTTAGATTCTTTTCCAAAGGTGAAATGATTGTCCCAATATTTACTTGCAGTGATATTGAATACCTTGTACACATCATCCAAACTCGATGTATGTATTATTTCATCAAACAAATTTTGATGCTCCTCATAGAGGTTTGCCAACTGCGAAAGACGGATAGTCGGAAAATTAGGCGGCCGTAATTTGAAAAATTCAGGTTTTTGAACACCTATTCTTTGAATATCAAATTTGTTTTTCAGAAATGCGAACTTCTTTTTAAGTTCGATATAGTACGAATCGACGATTGTTCGGTCTTCTAAGAACCCGGCAAGGCCGAACAAAACACTTTCTAAAGCCACGGTCTCATTTCTTATCTTGCGAACAACTGAAAAATCAAGAGCCTGAGCAATACCCATAAAAGAATCTCCGTTGATTTTAAGTCCGAAATTTTTTGACAATAATGAGAACAAAACCTTTTCCCAATCATTGTTCGATTGCTTTAAAAGTTCAAGAACCAAGTTTGATTTTCGTTCTAGACGTTCAAAATACAAACGTTCTAACCAATTTTGAACTATAAAAGAATCAATGGTGCCAATACTCTTTTCACAATTGATAAAACCAACATCTTTTTTATCGAACAACTTTTGGTGTCTTTTCAAAAGTATCTCCGAAATATAGTTTTTCAATTCTAAAGTTGGAATTTCAGAGTTGTCTTTTCTAAAGACCGAAGTATCATCTTGCCAAACTACATGTAGTATGACATTGTCGTAATTAGTATCTTCTTCATGCCCATGGGCAAACCAATCAGACGATTTAATGTGTATTTCGATGTTGCCTGCCCAAAGTTGCCCATCTATATTTACTTTGGCATTAAAGAAATCAGGACCCGCCAAATGGTTGAGGGTGCCAAAATCAACTATTTGTATCTTTTCATTTTTTGAAGTGACCAAATTACCCAATTCAAGTTTTTTGTACTTCCATATAAAATGAAGAAGATCTTCGCGCATGTAAAGAAAAGTTTAAATAGTTTCTGGTTTATACTGTTTCTTGTTTGAAAGGTACATGTTTCAGTATTGACCTGAAGCCTTTAAACCTGAAACCAAGCCTACGACAGGTAAACTTAAAGTGATATTATACGAACTTACTCAGCAACCTCCCCTTTCCAATTCATAAAACCTCCTTCAAGGTTAAAGGCTTTTTCAAAACCTTTACTGTTCATTATAGCACAGGCTTGCCCGCTTCTATTACCGCTGCGGCAATACACGTAATAGTTTTTTGATTTGTCGAGTTTTTCAAGTTCGGTCAAAAAATCAGGGCCAAGATAAATATCAATACTTATTGCATTGGGTATATATCCTTCTTCTATCTCTGCCTGGGTGCGTACATCTAAGATAACCGCATTGTCATCATTGTTATATTGCGTCATCCATTCTTCTTGTGATAAATCAGCCATGATATTTTTTTAAGTTTCAAAAATAGCATATTTCCTTAAAAATCAATACTTGAATATTTTTAACAAAAATTTATACGAAGGACCATAGATCAATAATAAAAATACTTATACATTTGTATATACAATTTTTGTATAAACATGAATGTAGAAGGAATTATAAAAACAAAGAATGAAATTCCGTTGAATAGACGAACGGTCATTCATTTTATGCTAGTCAACAATAAGGTCAATGAGGTCATTTCGGAAGCTTTGAAACCATTTGATGTTTCATTGCAACAATTCAATGTGCTACGTATTCTAAGAGGACAAAACGGAAAAGCCGCCAACCTTTCTACCTTAAATGATAGAATGGTGACCAAAATGAGCAACACGACCCGGCTCGTGGATAAATTGATCCTGAAAAAATATGTAAATCGAATTACCTGCCCGTCGAATCGGCGAAAAATAGAAATCAATATTACCAAAAAAGGTAAAAAAGCACTTGAAAAAATGGATACTGAAATGAATCATGCCGAAAAGACCATTCTAAGAAATTTTTCAAAAAAAGAACTGGAACAACTGAACATTTTGTTCAACAAATTTTAATATAAACTATAATTAATTTAATTTTAAAGCGATGAAAAAAGTAGTATCAAGTATAGTAGCAGTTATTTTATTTGCATTTAGCGCCACGGCAACAGAACCTATCGGAGACGAAAAAAAGGCAATAAAAATAGAAACAAGTACGCTTACCTGGAAAGCCTACAAGGTTACGGGATCCCATACCGGCACAATTGCTATCAAAGAAGGCTCACTGTCGTTCGATGAAGGTAAACTCAACGGAGGGGAGTTCGTCATTGACATGCCTACCTTGGTTTCAACTGACCAAGAAGGCGAGGACAAGGCCAAATTAGAGGGCCATCTAAAATCTGATGATTTCTTTGGGGTCGAAAACCACCCAACTGCAAAATTGGTATTTACCAAAGTGACGGCCTCGGGCAAGAATTCTTATGAAGTTATTGGAGATCTGACCATCAAAGGCATAACAAAAGCAGTAACATTCGACATTTCTGTATATGGCAGTAAGGCTACTGCCACCATGAAAGTAGATCGTTCACAATACAATGTAAAATACGGCTCGGGAAGTTTCTTTGAGAATTTGGGCGACAAAACAATATATGACGAATTTGATCTAGTAGTAGATCTAGAATTTTAGTAGACTTGACCTCACAGTTGAGCCCCCCGTTCTTAAATTTATTTAGAGCGGGGTTTTTTCTTTTCTCATTTTAGTGATCTTATTTTAGAGGTCAGTAGATATCCACACAAATGAACTTCAAAAGACTGTATGTCAAAGTTATAAAATTTCTATATTGTCAGTTCGAGCGCAGTCGAGAACGATTCGCAGCTCTAAAAAGGTCTCGACTGCGCTCGACCAGACCGTATAAACTAATAAAATAGTCAATAGCATAGGTAACTACTGATCTTAATCTTATTTTATTGAAATTGGTTTGCAATCTTAAAAATCATTTCTATATTTGATGTTCAATGAAACGAACAATAAAAAATACATGGTGGTGGTACAACTTACGTCAGATATCGTGAGCTAAGCATCATTGTAGTTAAACTATATAAAGGCTTGTCATCACGACAAGCCTTTTTTAATGAAAAAATTTTGATATGACCTATCAACTTATCGCACATCATAAAAAAATACTTGCAGATACTATCACGCCGGTAAGCGTGTACTTAAGGATCCGAGATCGTTTTCCCAATAGTATTCTATTGGAAAGTAGCGACTATCATGCCAATGACAATAGTTTTTCGTACATCTGTTGCAACCCCATCGCCTCTATTAAAGTAGCGAACGAAACAGTTGTACAACAGTTTCCCGATGGCACTCTTGATCAAATTCAAATCGATGCACAAACCGATGTGGCAAAAATAATACATGATTTCAGCAAACGGTTCAGTAGTAAAAAAAACGATTTTAAGTTCATTGATAACGGACTCTTCGGCTATATGGCCTATGATGCGGTTCGCTATTACGAAGATATTGAGCTTTCGAAAAAGTCAGGCACGATTCAAATTCCCGATATTTATTATGCCGTGTACCAGAATATCATTGCCATCAACCATTTCAAGAACGAAGCGTACATTTTCGCCAATTGTTTTGAATCTGAAAACAATATTCCTGAAATCGAAAAGATGTTGAACGTGAAAAATTTCGCATCCTATAGTTTTTCTATGGAAGGGAAAGTCACCTCTAACCTTAAAGATGAAGAATACAAAGCGCATGTAGAACTCGCCAAGAAACATTGCCAACGTGGTGATGTTTTTCAAATGGTCTTATCACGTAGGTTCTCGCAAGGTTTCAAAGGCGATGAGTTTAACGTATATCGAGCATTGCGCTCTGTCAACCCCTCTCCGTATCTTTTTTATTTTGATTATGGTGATTATAAGATCTTCGGCAGTTCGCCCGAGGCCCAATTGATCGTTAAAGACAATACTGCTGAAATACACCCTATCGCCGGCACCTTTAAACGCACCGGAAACGATGAACAAGATGCCATACTTGCCAAAGAGTTGACCGAAGATGACAAAGAGAACAGTGAACACGTTATGCTGGTAGACCTCGCAAGAAACGACCTTAGCCGTAACGGAAACATGGTGAAAGTCACAAATTACCGAGAGGTACAGTTCTTTTCACATGTCATTCACTTGGTATCGAAGGTTACCGGACAAAAGAAAAAAGGCATACCCACCATGAAAGTGGTCGCCGATACTTTTCCTGCTGGCACCTTGAGCGGAGCACCCAAGCATAGGGCAATGCAACTTATAGAAAAATATGAAAAAACAAGTAGGGGCTATTACGGTGGCGCTATCGGTTTCATGGATTTTAAAGGGAATTTCAACCATGCCATTATGATCCGCACCTTTCTGAGCAAAAACCATCAAGTACACTACCAAGCTGGCGCAGGTATCGTCGCCGCCTCTGACCCTGAAGACGAATTACAAGAAACCTATAACAAACTGGGTGCTTTGACAAAAGCGTTAAAAATCGCGGAAGAGATATAAAATCTTCCCCTAACCCCTCCGAGGGAGCGGGATAAAAAAAGAAAATGAACAAACAAACAAGCATATACAAACAAACTAACACCTCCCCTTCGGGGAGGCCAGGAGGGGACAACATTCTCGTCATTGACAACTACGACAGTTTTACCTATAACCTAGTCCATTATTTAGAAGACTTGGGTTGTAACGTGACCGTAAAACGAAATGACCAACTGACTTTGAAGGAGGTCGATGCTTTTGATAAAATCGTACTTTCCCCTGGCCCTGGTATTCCTGATGAGGCAGGGCTGCTCAAAGCTATCATTGCAGAATACGCCCCTACGAAAAGTATCTTAGGGGTATGTTTGGGCCAACAGGCCATAGCAGAGGTATTTGGCGGATCTTTAGTAAATCTAGATAAGGTCTACCATGGTATAGCTACAAAGATCCGTATTGTTGAAGATGATATTCTTTTTAAAGAATTACCCAAAGAAATCGAAGTTGGCCGGTATCATTCTTGGGTGGTAGACCCTGAGCTTCCCGAAGTTTTAAAAGCCACTTCTTTTGATGAAAATGGGCAGGTTATGTCACTTCGCCATAAAGTATATGATGTATGTGCGGTACAATTTCATCCTGAATCAGTATTGACTCCCGATGGAAAAAAAATTATGGAGAATTGGGTGTCCTCCCCTAACCCCTCCGAGGGAAGGGGATGAAAAATGAAATGAACAAAAACTTGAATACACGTAAACAAGCTAATCCCTCCCCTTCGGGGAAAATAGAAAACGAACTAATCGGGGAATAGTTGTCCTCCCCTAACCCCTCCGAGGGAGGGGGATGAAAAATGAAATGAACAAAGACTTGAATACACGTAAACAAGCTAATCCCTCCCCTTCGGGGAAAATAGAAAACAAACTAATCGGGGAATAGTTGTCCTCCCCTAACCCCTCCGAGGGAGGGGGATGAAAAATGAAATGAACAAAAACTTGAATACACGTAAACAAGCTAATCCCTCCCCTTCGGGGAGGTTAGGAGGGGACTCCCAAAGGAGCTACTCAAATAATTATATGAAATTACAAATGAATGATAGATATTAATTAAAATACGGAGACCATTCCCTCCCTTCTGGGGAGGGCTAGGGAGGGGAATTATGAAAGAAACATTAAACAGACTAATCAATCACGACATTCTATCAAAAGAGGATGCAAAACAAATTTTGGTCAATATTGCCAAAGGTGATTACAACACGAGTCAAATTGCCGCCTTTTTGACCGTATATATGATGCGCAGTATTACCATTGCCGAACTCGAAGGTTTTCGTGACGCCCTTTTAGAGCTCTGTACTGCGATAGATCTATCGGCCTATAACCCAATAGATTTGTGCGGTACGGGTGGTGACGGCAAAGACACTTTTAATATTTCCACTTTAGCCTCTTTTGTTACCGCTGGTACAGGAATCAAAGTGACCAAACATGGTAATTATGGGGTTTCCTCAAAATGTGGCAGTAGTAATGTAATGGAGTTTTTGGGTATCAAGTTCAGTAATGAACCCGGCTTTTTAGAAAAGTCAATCGATGAGGCTGGAATTTGCGTTCTACACGCTCCTCTATTTCATCCTGCAATGAAAAACGTGGCACCCATTCGTAAAGAACTGGGTGTAAAAACCTTTTTCAACATGTTGGGACCTATGGTAAACCCCGCTTTTCCGAAGAACCAAATAGTAGGAGTCTTTAATCTCGAATTGGCTAGAATTTATGGGTATCTCTATCAGAATACCGATAAAAATTTTATGGTTCTACATGCGCTAGATGGCTATGATGAAATATCGCTTACGGGAAATACAAAAACGATATCGAACAATTCAGAGGGAATGCTAAGGCCAGCCGATTTTGAAGTGGATGTGGTCTTACAATCAGAAATCACAGGTGGCGATAGTATTGAAGAATCGGCGCAAATATTTTTGAATATTTTACAAGGAAAAGGAACCGAAGCTCAGAACAATGTCGTCTGTGCCAATGCCGGGGTGGCCATTGCCACGGTCAAAAGCCTAAGCCCCAAAGAGGGTTTTGAACTGGCCAAAGAATCTTTATTAAGCGGAAAAGGGTTGGGTGCACTAAAAAAATTACAAGAACTGAGTATGCG
>VAPK010868629.1_pt1 | contig 12719 bp, 8 predicted proteins | sample 3395031 | NCBI WGS metagenome assembly VAPK01 (sample SAMN08290443, study PRJNA428436) | hydrothermal vent metagenome | isolation source: Deep-sea hydrothermal vent chimney 1 | place: Pacific Ocean: Juan De Fuca Ridge | reverse complement strand
TGGTATCAATCTGAAATACAATCAATTAATAAAATCGAAAAAATTATTAACAAAAATGTATCTATTTGATTTTCAACATATAAACCTGCTGAGTAGTAACGATTTTTAAGAGTTTGTTATTGATTTTCAGAACAAAGATAAAAAATATTCTTCTTTCATAATTCGGTATTAAAATTTTAGCTATTGAGTTTTGTAACTTTTCGAAAGTTACGAAATCCTCGCCCAGTTAGTTTTCCCTTTGAGCCTTTTACGCATTTCCTGCAACAGAAGGTGGTTTTCTTCTTTTTGCAACCGGGGATCTTCTTCCAGAATAGATGCAGCAATTTGTCTTGTAAAGGCGATCAGGTCGCCGTCTTTGGCAAGGCTGGCGATGTGAAAATCCATTAATCCAGATTGTTGGGTTCCTTTCAGGTCGCCGGGGCCGCGGAGCTTCAGGTCTTCTTCGGCAATGCGAAAACCGTCGTTGGTTTCTACCATAATTTCCATCCGTTTCCGGCCTTCGGTCGAGAGTTTGTTCCCCGACATCAGGATGCACCACGACTGGTCGCTGCCGCGCCCCACGCGCCCACGGAGCTGGTGCAGTTGCGACAAACCAAACCGCTCGGCATTTTCGATGACCATCACAGAAGCATTGGGAACATCCACACCTACTTCAATCACCGTTGTGGAAACCATGATGTCGGTTTTGCCTTCTATAAAACGTTTCATTCCAAAATCTTTGTCATCTGAAGGCATTTGGCCGTGCACCAGACTGATTTGATATTCAGGAAGCGGGAAATCCCTTCTCATATTCTCAATGCCGTCTTCCAGATTCTTCAGGTCCAGTATTTCTGATTCTTTAATCAGAGGATAAACCACATAGATCTGCCTTCCTTGTTTGATTTGTTCGCGCATAAACCCGATAACCCTAAGCCGTTTGGATTCAAAAAAGTGCACGGTTTTTATGGGTTTACGTCCGGGTGGTAGCTCATCAATGATAGAAATATCGAGGTTGCCGTAAACGGTCATGGCCAGCGTTCTTGGAATGGGTGTTGCGGTCATCACCAAAACGTGCGGCGGAATTTTATTTTTCTTCCAGAGCTTGGCTCGCTGTGCAACGCCAAAACGGTGTTGTTCGTCTATGACCACCAGTCCCAGGTTATCAAAGTTGACCGTATCTTCGATAAGCGCATGCGTCCCCACCAGAATATTGAGCGTGTGTTCTTCGAGTCCGCTGTGTATTACCTTTCTTTGCCTCGCTTTGGTGGAACCGGTAAGCAACTCTACCGAAACCGGCATGTCTTTGAGAAAATTGCGCAGCGTGTTATAATGCTGGTTGGCCAGGATTTCTGTAGGAGCCATCATGGCTGCCTGAAAACCATTGTCGATGGCAATAAGCATGCTCATCAAAGCCACCAGGGTTTTGCCGCTGCCCACATCGCCCTGGAGGAGACGGTTCATTTGTTTCCCTGTTTTAATGTCGGCCCTGATCTCACGGATCACCTTTTTTTGCGCTCCGGTCAGTTCAAAAGGCAGGTAATTGTTGAAAAAAGTATTGAACGTTTCGCCTACTTTTTCGAAAACATGCCCTGGCATTTTATCCGCAGTGATAATTTTTTCCAGTAAGAGTTCAAACTGAAGAAAAAGAAGTTCTTCAAATTTCAACCGCCTGACAGCCTTGTCGATAATTTCCGGACTTTCCGGAAAGTGAATGTTGATCATCGCCTCCTTGTGGCTGATTAAATGGTGCTTTTTAATGAGATAACCGGGCAGGTTTTCCTTGATTTCCTGTCTTGTGATGTTTATTAAAACCCGCATCAACTTGCTGATGCCTTTGCTGCCCAAGCCAACATTTTTTAATTTGTCAGTAGTACTGTAGATACCTTCCAGACGGTTTCCGACAAGGTCGTTTTGTTCCAAAGTGACTTCTTCCACTTCGGGATGTACAAAATTGAAATGGTTTTTAAAAACAGAGGGTTTTCCAAAGATCAGATATTCTTTTTCCGGTGAAAACTGATTTTTAATCCATTGCAAACCCCGGAACCAAAGCAGTTCAATGGAACCTGTATCGTCGGTAAGCCAGGCGGAAATGTGTTTTGCTCTTTTCTCACCAATCACCTCCAGATTCGAAATTTTCCCCTTTAGTTGAAAGTAAGTAGTGTCGGATGTGATGTCTTTGATCTTGTAAATTTTACTTTTGTCCACATAACGGAATGGGAAATGATTCAGCAGGTCGCCATAGGTGCGGATTTGAAGCTCTTTTTGAAGCAATTCCGCCCGGTGAGGACCGACTCCTTTCAGGTAAGTTATGGAAGTATCCAGCATATTGTGCATCCTGACAAAGGTAAAAAACAAAAAGTTTATAAAGTGCGCTAAGCCGCCCAAAATAGTGATTGGTGAGTAGTGAGTAGTGAATAGTGAGTAGTGAGTAGTGAGTTGGATGTCCGTCCAACATCCAAACATCATAAATCATACATCAAAAAAGGTTGCCCTTTTGAGACAACCTTTCGGTATCTAAAAACTCATCGGTTTAATATTGCCAGAGGTACTGTTCGAAGTTAAACATCTGCTGCTGTATGCGATTCGATTCTACCAATGCGTTGACGCCCGTTGCGTAGTCTGAAATACGGCGGTCATATTGGTTCTGTTCCTTGTAGATATAACTTGAGAACAACCGCTTGATAAAAACATCGTCGTAACTGAGGCGCATGGCTGAATTTTGCGGATTAAAGGCCAGCGACTGGGCTAAAACTTTCCGCGCTTGTGGATAAGAGACCCAGAAAAGCGGTGTAGGTACTTGCTGTCCGTCGTGTTTGGTCATCATTACCGGACAAAGGGCTTCTATTCTTACCAGCATCTGGGAGCGCTGTTTGTCGAAATACCAGTCTTCTTTTATACGAAGACGCATCACCTTTGTAGGGTCAAATTGCGTTACAATTGTTGTATCATATTCGGCGTAAGGCGGGTAGGGACGTTTCATCACCCGGTGAATAGTGTCTGTTTGCCGGCTCATGATTTCATGATAAGTGATAGGCACCAGCAATTCATCGGTGGAAGAAATATCGTAAGCGGTGATCTTTCCCTGTTTCAATGCATCCAAAAGAATAGTAATAAAAGATTTCCAGTTTTGATGTGCAATGACCGGATAATAAAATTCCTGATTCATTTTCTGGCGAAAATCAATTTCACGCCAAATCCTTTTCGACCACATAATATCTGCTTTTCTCACGCTGGGCAGAGGCATTGGGGCTTTATGGATAATTCCCTGATCTTTATACAAACCATCAACCGGTGTTTCGGCGGTGATCTGCGCTTTCAACAGCGCCGGGCTTAAAAGCAGCATTATTGAAAGTATGTAAAGCGTTGTCTTTTTCATCACCTTATTATAATTGGTTATTGAATTTCTAAACTAATAGGATTCAGAGTCCGGACACTCCCGTCAGGGCCCTTGGCAACAATGTTCTCAAAAAAGAACTTCTGATGAGGTCTTGCATTTCTGATGAGATCATCAATCTCAGTAGTAAACCTGTTTCCGGTAATATTCTTAGGGATCCAGTCGCCGTTTATTAATGTGGCGAAAGTGTATGATGTGACAGTAAAATAGATATCAAATTCAAAATCCTTCATATTTGGAATAATGGCTCCGGCAGCAAGAAAAGTATTTCTGTCAATGCTTCCGTTGGTTTGTCCTGCAATCTGTGCAACCGGATCAGGGACACGTTTTACCCTGAAAAGTGTTTTCCCCAGGGAAACCGTTTTGCCATTAATGTCAGCAGATGCTGAAATATAAACCTGGTTATCAGGAACTTTCTTGTCAATCCTCACTTCCCATATTCTTCCATCCCTGGTGAGTTTACCGGCGGTTATAGAAGGATGAATTTGCTCGTCGGCAATCCCCGGAGACGTGATGGAAACAGGGTTATCGAGGCCGATGTAAATCACATTCATCTTTAGAGGTGCCACAGTAAGGGATGGTGGTGCAACAATGTAACTTCCGCTGAAGTTGTATTTTGCAACGGAATTGGTGGCAGGATTTACCATTTCAATGGTTCCCGCGTATTTATGGATTCCTGATTTTTGTGCAGGAAACAGTAGCTTAACGGTTCCGCCCTTTCCATGAATAAGTTGAGCTCTTTTGATGTTCCGGTTGGTAATACTGTCAACTCCACCCAGAACCCAAACTCTAGGATTTGTTTTAGTATCATAAGCAGCCACCATCACTTCCGCCTGATAGTGATTTCCTTCCAGCACGTAAGTACTTTTGGGGATTACTTTAGCCTCAATATGATCGAACTTATAATCCTTTTCGGTGACAGAACTGTATAAATAACTTAGTGCATCAAATTCTGCTCCTTTTACTTCCGAGATAATTTTATTCATCAAAGTAATGTCAGCGGCGAGGATAGTATAATAAAAGTTGTGATTTTCCCAGTCTTGTTTTTGTCTGTCGGCATTCTGGTAGATTATTTTTTTGTCTCCCAGATAATTGGTAATCAGACCTACTTTGGTGGTATTGTCAGAAAGATTCATCATTTGAATGATTTTCTGCCTGTAATCGTTCATGATCGTACTCAAATGGTACGCTTCTCCATTCTTTCTTGTTTCATTACCAATCAGATAACTCGTTGGATTGTTATAGCGATCCTTTGTAGGAACTTTTTCCAGATCAAGGAATTTGGTTTTAACCATTTTCCCAGGATGGTAGGGATCAGGAATAAGTGAATCGTAGTAGTAGTTCTGCATGACAAAAGCCGAATCTTTCTGATCTGTTACTTCTACAAGTTTTAATTTCAAATGATTCAAATACTGCAAAATCTGATCTGATTCTACTTTTACTGTTTTTGCTTTTTCCCAAAAGGGCCCTACCTTTTCTTTTTGCAGCGCATATTGTTCTTCAAACCGATTGTAAGTAGCCGCAATCTTTGAACTCATGCTTTCATTTGTACTGACCATGCTTTCATTTACCACCAGAAAGGCATCCAACACCTGCTTTGATACATTCAGTGCAAGCAATGCATAAAGCACCAAATACATCATTGAGATCATTTTTTGCCTAGGTGTCTCTTTATATCCAGCCATTTACTTTGTCGTTTTTTCGAGATAGTATCCATTCATTTGAAGAAAATATTATGACTGAACGTTCATAGCAGTCAACATATTTCCATACACTTTGTTGAGTGTGCCCATACGTTTAGTCAGATTTTCCATTTCTAATGCAAAATCAGCATTGAATTCTGTGGTTTTTTCCAGGCTTTGGTAAAGGTTAGTCATGGTAGTTTTCATTTTGTCAGAGCTTTCCATGGCATTATTGGTATCTTTAAGCTGAATTTCATAGATGGCATTGAGAGCAGCCAGATTTTCAGCAATTTTTCTCAATTGAACATTGTAATCATCTCCTTCTACAGCCGTAAAGTCAAGCGCTTCAACAGATTTTGAGAGGATATCGGCAGATTTCTGATAACTTTCTGCCATATTACGGGCTGATTGGGTGGCCTGTTTCACAGTACCTGAAAATTCTTCTGCAGAATCCATGTTGGATTTAAGAACATCGGCAGCTTGAGCGTAAGCGTTGGTCAGGATGCTTGCGTTGTCGTTTACCAGGCTCATCTTTTGTGAATAGCTTCCGGCAGCCTGAACATCTTCTTCTATTGCTTGTCCCAGATTTCCGGCAGATTGTGCTGCTGTTTTCATCTGGCTGGCAAACTCTTTGGTAGCCATGGATGCATCCGAAACGTCTGAAATTTTTGCTGTAGTATCTGAAAGTTTCTCCAATCCGGCTCCCAGGCGCACGATCGTATCCTGTTCGATATTGGCTTTTTTTAACATATCATCCAGTTGCTGGGTAGAAGTTTTTCCTCCCGAAAGGGCTCTTTCTACACCTTCAACGGTATGGTACATTCCTGAAAGCTCAGGATAAACCAGGCTCCAGTCTGGATCCACATGAGGCGGTTCGAAGGATGAAAGAAAAAATACCAAAGCCTCTGTTCCCAGTCCGATAATTAGGGCTAAATCTGCACCAGGATAATGATTAATTTTAAACAAAGCGCCAATAAGGACTACGGAAGCTCCAATTCCGTATACTTTTGCCATGAAATTTCTGTAATTTCTGTTTCTTGTAAAATCAAAAAATGCCATTTTTGTATTATTTTTGTTGGTCCTTTTAATCAATAATATTCATTTCATTTTTAATGATATACTCGTGAAGCGCGATTCGGGTTATCTCCTTTATTCCTTCCCAGATAAGGCTGAATGCAACGGAAACCAATATAAGATTTAGCCGTATCCTGATATTCCCATGCTCTTGTGGTAACCCTTAAATAGTATGCAATATCCTTCCATGAACCGCCGCGGATAACTTTCCTTTTCATTACTGGAGGATCGCTTTGTTTAGCATTGTATGTGTAATCGGGGTTCATATCCCAGGTGATGTTATAGGAAGACGGATCATAAGCGCTGTTGGTCCATTCAGCTACGTTTCCGGCCATATCGTACAAATCAAAACCGTTGGGCGGATAGTGACCGACAATGATCGTGCGAAGTCCACCATCAGCGATATAGTTTCCTCTCAGCGGTTTGAAATTAGCCAGGAAGCAGCCCTTTGCGTTTCGTGTAGAAGGTCCTCCCCATGGATAGGGGCTTAATTGGTTCCCGCCTCTTGCGGCCCATTCCCATTCTGCTTCGGTAGGCAGCCGGAATTCAGATAATTCCACGCCGCCTTTGTGGGAACGAAGTGCATTGTTCAGGAATTGCGTTCTCCACACACAAAATGCCCTTGCCTGAACCCAGTTTACACCCACTACCGGATAATGATCATAAGCTGGATGCCAGAAGTATTTCTCTGTCAATGGATCGTTGAAGGAATAGGTATAATCAGCAATCCAGCAGAGTGTATCTGGATAAACGTTGATGGTAGCGTTGCGAACAAATACTGAACGATTGCGGAAACCTTGTGGACGATTGGCAAAGCTGGCATTTTTTGGATCTCCGGGCTGGCTAAAATCTTTTCTTGCTGCTGCATGTAGATCTACCCAATAATAAGTGTATATCAATTTTCTGCTGTCAATTTCTTTATGGCGGAAATATCTTTCCTTTTCAGGAATATAAAGCTGATTCAATGCATCTCTTACGTCCTGATTTTTACTGTTCCAGTCAATCTTTGTTTTCCAGTTCAATATTGGTGGATCATAGGTTTCGCCGGTTTTTTTGTTTTGTTCTATCAGATATTTTGCGGGTTGAACCTGACCCAAGATAGTCCGGGCAATTGAGTCGCGGACCCAATCCACAAATTGTCTGTATTCATCGTTGGTGATTTCAGTCTGATCCATATAGAAAGCGGATACCGAAACGGTTTTGGGCTGAATTAGATGTCCGTGTGTAATATCTTCGGCGCCGGCACCCATGGTAAAGCTACCCTGAGGGATAAAAACCATTCCATACGGGTCGGGCTGGTAAAAAGGTCTGGAATTTTTTCTGGTACCAACCAGTTCACCGGTTCCTGTATTGCTACAACTTGCCAGTAAGATCACGGCAAGCAAGTATAACAACCCTTTTAATTTCATCTGTTCAAATTTTATTTCTTTTCTTGAAAAATATATCTTATCAGTTTTATTTTTCCCATTACAAATAACGGGTATTTTTATAACTGGTATTCGTCTTTTCAGTTTTTATTTTAAAACAATAGCTTACTGTAATCTCATGACTTCCTGCCAGGCCAACAGGCAGTGTAGGAAGGTCATAAGAATATCCCACCCGTACACCATCAATGAGAACTCCTACCAGAAATCCCACCGATTCTTGCGGGCGGTAATTTATTCCACCCCAAAACTTACTATTGTAAGTAACGGTGGTTGAGATGTTATATTGCGTTGAAGCCAGATCTGTTTGCACCATCAGCGAAGGCTCAACACTAAATTGAGGATGGTTTGGCAAAATAAATGAATATCCTGTGGCAAGGTAAAGGGTGCGGTCGGTTTGATAATGGATTGAAGAACCTGAAGTACTAAGGTTTTTTCCTTTGCTTTCAAAAATATTGGTTGCGGAAATTCCGATGTAAAAATGATTATTTCCCTTAAAGAAGAATCCCAGGTTCCCATCCATCAACATGTCGCCCTGTTTGGCAGTCAGTAGTGTAGGATCGTTGGACTGCACAGGATTAAATTTTGTGAAGTCAATGGTACGGTTGGTAAAATTAATACCTGCGCCAATACCGATGATTCCTGCGTCAATATTCAGGTGATAGCTGTAGGCAATTTGAAGTGCAATGTCGTTTTCAAAACCGATCTGGTCCTGAAGGATAGACATTCCGATGCCTCCGCCTAAGATTTGAAGAGGTGCGTCCACGCTGATGAGAAAATCACGCGGGGCTACACTATTTCCGTTGGAATCTTTAAACCCAACCCATTGCTGCCGTGCGATAGCCTGGGCACGAATCCCTTTTCCCAAACCCGCATACCCTGAGTTAACAAACATATAAGATGTGCTATACTGCGTAAAAACAGGAGCTTGCTGACCAAAGGCCGGGACGCTAAAAAACAATCCCCCCAAGAATAAAAGATATTTTGTCCTGAACAGCTGCTTCAATTTGTTTTCGCGTTTACGTATGCTAAATTATAAAAAATATAAGACCTTCAAAGCGCTTTGATTTTTCCTGAAATGCTTTAGCATTGTTACCTTACCGTTTCCATGTTAGTAATTTTCAAGAAAACTCTTTTGTTTGGTCAACCTGAAGTCCTTTAGCATTCCTGCTTTGATTTGAATTGTGAAGTTCCAGCTTTTCCTTACTCCCAATGGTATCCATGAAAAGCTCATTTCCCAACAATGCAGATTTCTGTAAATATTCACTGATGTATAAGAAAGCTGGTTATTCGTAAAATCCCATCCTGAATTAAAAGAAAATTTCCAATTCCGGGTGAGGCTTACCTGGCCATGGAACCCTAACGTTTGAATCAACGTTTTTTTTGGTGTCCACGCATAATTAATAAAATTTTTTACATTGGAATAAGTGAACTGATAATTCAGGCTCATGGACCAGGGTACTTTCCAGTCAACAGGTTGTCCCGATGGATTTTGCAATCCAAACTGCGATTGTTTAGGTGGGGTGGCACTTGCCTCTGTAGAATCGGAGATGCTTCCTTGTGTCTGCTTTGTTTTTTTCTTGAAATCATCCTGGCTTAACTTGAAATTAAAACTCACATTCCATGCAGAGTTTTTCATCCTGAAAAGTTTGCGGTTGACCTGCCATTCTGTTTTGTTAATATCACGTCCAAGAGAATCGACAGCATAGGGATCAAGTAATCCGTTATATTGAACTGTCAATCCTTTCCAAAGAGTAGTTCTTCCCGAAAGGGAGATGTTTGACATCCCGAGTGAATCGGCAGCTAAATTATAATTTCCAGAAATGGTAAAATTTTGGATAAGTGGTATTTTCTTTAATCCGGTTACAGTGTCTTTTTTGGATGGAACCTTTATCTCAAGACTGTTAGAAATGGAGAAGGTCAAATTTCCCTGTTTTCGCATTGGAGGTGCTCCCCAAAGATAACCTTCATATCTGGAATAAGTTATACGACGCCCTGTAGAATCATTGTAATGACCCACATAACCCCAAAAGCTTTTTGAAAAATCAGGTAAGTAAGAGAATCCGACCGAAGGCGTCACCACATGCCTGATAGCGCGAATGGGGCCTTTTTTAAATTTCAGCATTCCGTAAATTTTTGTAGAAAGCGAACTGCTAAGGCTAAAATCCATTTCGTTATTAAGGCCGGGAACCGTATCTGTTTTTGCATAACTGGGATAAGCTACATTGTTAATTATAATGGAGTCGTTAACCCATCGAGTTCTCAGACTGCTGGAATAAACCCTGTCAGTTATGTTGATGGAGTTGCTTAGTGTAAAATATTTAAGGACTTTTAGTGGCAGACTGATGGGGATATGCTGAACAATACCATTCTGCATGTCGCGGAATGACTGGTTCGAAAAAATTGTTGAGTCTGTTGTGTTAATAGAGTTTTCGGCTTGCATGTTATAGGAAATGCTTAAGCCGTCCAGTAAACCTTTCTTGATGCTGTTTTCTTTCCTGAAAGGATAAAATGTATTTACATTAAAGGTAACATTAGGGAGTACAAGTTGAACACTATGAGTCTGTGTATTTTGAGTATAATTTGATGTTAATGATAATTGAAAGTTATTGCCCCAGTTTCTTTGATATGAAATGCTCGATGAAAAGGTGTTGGAAAGATAGGTATTAGAACTCACAGCCGTATATTTAACATAGTTACTGCTGTATATGTTGACGCTTGCCGAGAAGGTGCTGTTAGGGCGGGCTTTAGCATCCTGTTGGTGCGACCACTGGATATGAAAATCGTGCGAATTCTGGTAATCGGGAGACCCTTTAGTGCTGATGACATTTTGTGCCAATCCCAACGAAAAAGTACCACTGTATTTATATCTGTTTTTATATGTGAAAATGGGCGAAACGGCCCAACTTCCTCCAGTATAAATCTTTCCTGTTATTTTCAGTGTCATTTTTGGATTGATATTCCAGAAATAACCGCCACCCTGCAAATAAAATCCCTGACTTGTAGATTCACCGTAAGAAGGAAGAATCAGTCCCGATGTTCTTTTGGGATTGTTAGGGAAAATACCGAAAGGCAAAGCAATGGGCAGAGGAATCCCTTCTACTTCCATATACACAGGCCCGGTAATTATCACTTTTCCAGGTATAACCCTGGCTTTATGAAAACGAAATGCGTAGTGTGGATCCGGGAGATCGCAGGTTGTGAATTCCCCGTTTTTAACATTAATACTGTTGTCGGGCATCCGTTTCACCATTTTCCCATGAAGAAATCCTTCACTTTGCTTGGTAGTTACACTATGAATAATTCCCTTTTTAGTAACAAAGTCATATCGGATTGTTTTCGCATCAAATACTTCGTCACCCTGTTTGAATTCAGGAACTCCCTGAACTTTTCCTGTGGAATCTTTGATCCCCTTGGCAAAAACGGTATTGTTATTAAAATCAACGGAAATAAACGCAGCTTTCAGATCGATATTTCCGTAAGTGATTTCTGCATTGCCATACAGGTACACTTTTTTGTTTTTCAGGTCCTGGACAATGGAATCATCAGCATGCCTAACAAGATCATATTCCAGTTTTAAGTTTTTTCCGGTGGTATCTTTAGCTGGTGCTTGCACCTTTAATGTATCCACATTTGTTAACGTATCTGCAAATGGCGGATTATCTTTTTTTATCAGGGTATCTGTTTTGGGAAATGTAGAAAGGATTAAACGGTTATGGGAAAAGGTCAATGCTGTTGCATCATTTAAAAAGAAAATGACCAAAGAAAATAACCAAAGTGATGTTAATAATTTACCGTTAAGACCCTGTTTGAACAAATTCTTTCTATTACTTTTGTTAATAATCTGGACGCCGATGCTAATGTTTGCAAATATAGGTTCAATATTTAAATTAGGGTTTTTCAAACGCGGGCTTTTATCAAGTATTGTTTTATATTCATTTTTCTTCAATCCACTGCAAGTTTTAGGCCAAAAAGGGACTAAGATTACTACCATAGTAATTGACCCTGGTCATGGTGGAAAGGATCCCGGCGCATCTGGAAAACATTCCAGGGAAAAGGATATTACACTCGCTGTAGCACTGAAATTTGGAAAAGATATCCGTGAAAATATGAAAGACGTTAAAGTCGTTTTTACGAGAACGACCGACCGTTTTATTCCCTTGTATAAACGTGCTGAAATTGCCAGCAAAAACCATGCAGATCTTTTTGTTTCTATTCATTGCAATTCAAACCCGAGCTCTGCTCCTTATGGTGCAGAGACGTATGTTATGGGTCTGGGTAAAACCAAAGAAAACATGGAAGTTGCTGAAAAAGAAAACAAAGCCATTTTGTATGAAAATGACCGGACTTCCAAATATGACGGCTTCGATTTAAAATCCCCGCAATCCTATATTAACTTATCACTTTTCCAAAATGCGTATTTGAAGCAAAGCCTTCAGTTTGCCCATGATGTTGAAGAAGAGCTAAAGGCCAGGGCTGGAATGAAGCCACGCGGTGTTTACCAGGCCGGTTTTTTGGTTTTGTGGCAGACTACCATGCCCAGTGTTTTGGTGGAATTAGGGTTCTTAAGCAATAAAAAAGATGAAGCTTATTTAATATCCCAGAAAGGGCAGGCAAATCTTGCAGCCGGTCTTTACAGGGCATTCAAAAAGTACAAAGAGAATTTTGAGCGGGAAAATACAGTATCACATCCACCACAGGCCAAGACGAGTACTGTCGGGAAAGCTGTAAATCATGATGGAGTTGAATATAGAGTACAATTCTTTTCAGGGTCTCATAAGTTCAAATATCCTAAAAAGAAATTCCCGAAAGTAAAAAAGATCAGCTATTATTTCCACGGGGGTATCTATAAATATACTTCAGGGCATTTTACCGATCTGAGAAAAGCCAGTGCTCTTCAGAGGTACTTGAGAAAAAATGGTTTTAAAGGAGCATTTGTTGTCGCTTTTTACAAGGGACAAAGAATCAGCACAGGGGAAGCCAAAAAGTTAAATGCGGCTTCCCATAAAAAATAGCTTTCAGAGAAATTGCCCTTTTACAGCTTTTTTGCAAAAACCAAAGATCATTATTCTCATCGGATTGGAATTACAAAGTTTTTATATCCATAACTTTACAGCTTCTCAAACGGGCAATTAACTTTGAAAGATCATTTTTTCAAACAAACTT
>VAPK010165248.1_pt1 | contig 12728 bp, 16 predicted proteins | sample 3395031 | NCBI WGS metagenome assembly VAPK01 (sample SAMN08290443, study PRJNA428436) | hydrothermal vent metagenome | isolation source: Deep-sea hydrothermal vent chimney 1 | place: Pacific Ocean: Juan De Fuca Ridge | reverse complement strand
GCCGGACGCGACCCGTTCGTCGAACCATGCCGTTCGGGCTGTGTCCGTCCATGGATCTACGTCGAACGAGATGTGCGAGCCCACGACGAACCCGTTGCAGATCCGGTTGAGGGCGACCATGTCCTCGCGTGTCGCTGGACGAACCGTCACATCTGCCGGTGTCATGATGTGGAGGGGGAACGCCGGCGTTTGCGCTGGGAGCCGCCACCGGCCGGGGACTCCCACTTGAAGAGCCGCACGGCGAGGGCTGTTGCGCCGATACCCCAGACCGCCATGTACGCCAGACTTGCCCAGTCCCATCCCGATCCCGTGTAGGTGGGGTTGAACGCGGTGACGAACGGTTCGACGAAGTGCTTGAGCGGGAAGATGTTGGCGATCGTGTCGAGCCAGGCCGGCGAGTCACCCGTTGAGGGGAAGAAGACACCGCTGATGAACGCGAGCGGTAACAGGGTCGCGTTCGTGATGGCTGTTGCCCCCTCACCGGACGGGACGACTGCAGCGACGAGCAGGCCGAGTGCTGCGAAGGTGCCGACCCCGATGAGGAACGTGACGATCACGGCGGGAAGCGTCCGTGCGTAGATCTCGACGCCGTAGAACGCCACACCAATGGCCATCATCACGACGACGGAGAGGAAAGCGATCTCGACGGCGCTCAGGATCTTGCCACCCATGTACACAGATGCCGGCAGCGGTGTCCCCCTGACCCGCTTGAGGATGCCAAGGTCACGCTGGTACGCGGTCGTTGTCGCGATGTTCGTGTACGACGCCGATACGGCAGCGAACACCGCCATTGCCGGGGCGAAGTACTGGGCGGTCGTCACACCGAGAGATTCGATGTAGTCGTTCCCGAACACGAGTGCGAACACGACGAAGATCATCAGAGGGAAGAAGATGGTGAAGAACGCAGCGATGGGGGTCCTGAAGAAAATCTTGTTCTGGTAGCGGTTCTGGACCACGACGAGAGACGTCATCTTGGGGCGATCACTCATCAGAATCACTCCCGGTGAGTTCCAGGTAGATGTCTTCGAGTGTCGGGCGTGCCACGGTGAGGTCGACCAGATCGATCTCACGGTCGATGGCCCAGCCCGTGAGGGCGTTGAGGTCCCTCGTTGGATCATCCGACCGGATCTCCATCCGGCCGTTCTCACCCACATGCAGTCCTGCGACAGGGATCGCCTCCGCCGTCTCAGCGGTGAACGCTATGACCGTCTTTGCGGACTGACGGTTTCCAAGCGACTCGGGTGTGCCTTGCGCGACGATCTCGCCCCGAGCGATCACGGCAACGCGGTTCGCGAGGAACTGGGCTTCGTCCATGTAGTGGGTGGTCAAGAGGATCGTCTTGCCGAGAGATGCCAGGTTCTCGACGATCGCCCAAGCTTGTCGACGTGCCGAAGGGTCGAACCCCGTCGTCGGCTCATCGAGGAAGATGAGATCCGGATCGCCCACGATTCCCAGAGCGAGTTCGAGCCTCCGGCGCTGGCCACCCGAAAGCGTCTTGATCCGGGCGTCCGCCTTCTCCTCGAGACCAACGATCTCGATCAACTCCCCGGTGTTCCGTTGCTTGGGATACATCGACCCGTAGATGTCGATCGCCTCTGCAACGGTGAGTTGTTCCTCGATCGCCGTCTCCTGGAGGACGATCCCGATCCGCTCACGGAACTCCCGAGCACGATCAGTCGGGTCGTAGCCGAGGACCGATACGGAACCTGACGTCTTGTCACGGTGCCCTTCGAGGATCTCGACCGTCGTCGACTTCCCTGCGCCGTTCGGCCCGAGCAACGCGAACACCTCGCCCTGATCGATCTGGAGATCGATGCCGCGAACGGCGAGAACGTCTCCGTAGGACTTCGTGAGGTTCTGCACTTCGATGACGGGCATGGGGAGTAGTTCACCACGATGGAGGGGTTATGTCAGGGGAGAGTTCACAGCCGACAGCGGTGAGCGGGGTCGAAACACTCTCGAAACGGGATCGTTCGGTGGACGTAACGGGTGGGTAACCGTGGCGAAATGCCCGTCTCGTACGGTGGAACTACGAAGACATCGACCCCGGAGAGTGAAATGAAACGACGGATGACGGTCATGACGGTGGTAGCAGCATTCGCTGTCATCGGGCCGCTGGCGAGTATCGCTCACGCGCAGGAGACGACGTCGATCACCGAGATCGGGGCCTCGCTCGATGCCGTGTGGCTGTTCCTTGCTGCGGTACTCGTGATGTTCATGCAAGCAGGCTTTGCACTCGTCGAAGCAGGTTTCACGAGGGCCAAGAACGCAGGGAACATCATCATGAAGAACCTGATGGACTTCTCTGTGGGTGGGCTCGCCTACTGGGCGGTCGGCTTCGCCCTGGCGTACGGAGGGTCGAGCGTCGGTGGCTTCGTCGGGTACGGCGATGTGTGGTTCTTCAACGACCCTTCGAGGGCGGGAGAGTGGTTCTTCCAGGTCGTCTTCGCCGCTACCGCGGCAACGATCATCTCTGGTGCGGTTGCAGGCAGGGTCAAGTTCTCCGCCTACCTCATCTATACCCCGTTCTTCACCGGCCTGATCTACCCGATCGTCGCGCACTGGGTGTGGGGTGGCGGCTGGCTGTCGTCGATCGGGTTCTTCGACTTCGCCGGTTCCGGTGTCGTGCACATGCTCGGTGGTGTCGCTGCTCTCGCCGGTGCGATCGTGGTCGGTCCCCGTATCGGGAAGTACACCAGGGACGGCAGACCACGACCGATCCCGGGGCACTCGGTGACTCTCGGCGCACTCGGCGTCTTTATCCTGTGGTTCGGTTGGTACGGGTTCAACGCGGGCTCGACCCTCGCCGCCGTCGGACAGGACATAGCGTCTCCAGCAGTAGTCACGACCCTTGGGGCGTTCGCAGGCTCGGTCGGAGCGATGTTCACAGCGTGGTTCGTCACAGGGAAGCCGGATGTCGGGTTCACGCTCAACGGCGTCCTTGCAGGCCTCGTCGGAGTGACGGCCGGTGCGGCAAGCCTGTCGTTCCCGGCGGCAGTTGGAACGGGGCTCGTCGCCGGCGTGATCATGGTGTTCTCCGTAGGCGTGATCGAGAAGTCCGGCATCGACGATCCTGTCGGCGCGATCTCCGTCCACGGCACTGCAGGACTGTGGGGGTTGATCGCGGTCGGCTTGTTCACCGCCGATGCTTCGCTTCCTATCCAGATGGTCGGAGCGCTCGTGATCATCACGTGGGCCTTTGCAACATCGTTCGCCGTGTTCAAGATCGTCGATCTGGCCATGGGCATTCGGGTCTCGGAATCCGAGGAGATCGTCGGACTCGATCGCTCCGAGCATGGAGGGTCGGCGTACCCCGAGTTCGTCTTCCTCGAACAGCTCGCCGATGCTCACGACCTCGACCCGGTTGATATCGAGGCTTGACCGACAACGAACAGAGGTTCACCGTTCACCGGAAGTGTCCCCGGGGGTACTCAGGTGTCCTCGGCGTAGCGGCTGGGACGGTTACGGATCCCCCCGAAGTCGAGTTCGTCACAGAGCGCCTCGAACTCCGTGCGATGCACACCCTTCCACTCGAGATCCTCGACGCTCTCGGGGATGTCCGCGTCCGCACGCAACGTTGCCAGGTCTCTGTAGAGGAGCGCCGCCTCCATGTTCTCCCGAAGTGTCGCTGCGAGCTTGGCTGCGCCACGGACCGTGACGTCCCAGTCCTCCTCCGAAGCGGGGACCGCATCGAGGTGGACGTAGCGGGACAGAACCAGTCCCGTCGACTTCGCTCCCCACCCCGGCAGTCCAGGGATGCCGTCGGCCGTGTCACCGACAAGTGCGAGGTAGTCCGGGATCGACTCGGGGGAGACTCCGAACTTCTCCCTGACACCGTCGGCATCGAGGAACGCCGCCTTCCTGCGGTCGTACCCCACGATCTTGGGGTTCCCGTACAGCTGGGCCATGTCCTTGTCGGGGCTCATGATCACGACCCGATCGACCTGCAGAGCGAACTTCGTGGCGGCAGCGGCGAGACCGTCATCTGCCTCCTGCTCGATCATCGACCAGACCACGACGCCGAGAGCCTCCATCGCTCGCTCCGCAACGGGGAACTGCGCGTGGAGTTCCGGCGGTGTTCCCTCACCCGTCTTGTAACCATCGAACATGGCGTTGCGGAACGACTCGATCACCGAGTCGAACGCCACACCGACATGCGTCACGCCGTCCTCGGCGAGAAGTGACAGCATCGAAGCCACCATGCCGTGCACGGCCCCGATCTCCCAGCCGTCCGCGGTCGTGCGCGGCGGTGCACCGAAGTGCGAACGGAACAGTTCGTACGTTCCGTCGACGAGATGCACCGTGGTCATGCGCCCACCCTACCGAAACGGTAGGTTTGCACCATGAAGAGCCCCTTGATCACAGCGCACGAACTGCTCGGAAGGATCGACGACCCGGACCTCGTCGTCGTCGACTGCCGCTGGTACCTCACCGAACCGCAGCGGGGAAGGTCCGAGTACCTTGCCGGCCACATCCCCGGGGCCGTCTACGCATCCCTCGATACCGACCTCGCGGGTATGGACGGTCCAGGAAGGCACCCGCTCCCGACACCCGAGGAGTTCGCGGCGACCTGCGGGCGGTTCGGGATCGACGGATCGTCGACGGTCGTCGTCTACGACGATGCCGGGGGCGGTATCGCTGCACGTCTGTGGTGGATGCTGGAGAATCAGGGGCATCGCCGCGTCGTCGTCCTCGATGGCGGCATCCAGGTGTGGATCACGGCAGGTGGTGTGCTCAGCACCGACGTGCCAGAGCTACGCGACGGCGACTTCGCCCCGAGGCGCTGGACCGCAGTCGTCGAGCGGGACGACGTTCGGAACCGTCCGGAGCACCGCATCGTGATCGATGCACGGGCCAGGGAGCGGTACCGCGGCGACGAGGAACCCGTCGACCCGGTCGCCGGTCACATTCCCGGCGCCCTGTCGATGCCACTCACCGAGAACCTGAACGACGACCTCACCTTCCTCACGCCGGAGGAACTTGCAACACGGTTCTCATCGGTAGGAATCGACAGCGCTGCAGAGGTCATTTCGCACTGCGGGAGCGGTGTCACCGCGTGCCACAACATCCTTGCGATGGCGGCGGCCGGCATCGGATCTGGTGACCTCTACGTTGGGTCCTGGAGCGATTGGTCTACATCGGGTCTCCCCGTGGCGACCGGTGACGACCCCGGCTGAGGTCTCCTCGACCCCCGTTACGCTCGCGAAGATCCCATGCACGTCGAAACAGAACCGACCCAGAGCAAGCTGAACCACGTCGAGTTCATCGCGCTGATCTCGGCAACGATGGCACTTGCTGCACTTGCCGTCGACATCACGTTGCCGTCGTTCGGCGTCATCCGCGACGAGTTCGGGCTCGCAGCGGACTCCAACGCCATCGCCCCGGTCATAACGTTCTCCCTGATCGGGCTTGCGATCGGCCAGATACTGTGGGGGCCGCTGTCTGACGCGCTGGGTCGCAAATCTGTCCTGTACGTTGGTATCGGGGTCTACATGCTCGGTGCCATCGGAGCCGCTCTGTCCCCTGCTCTCGTGTTCCTGTACCTGAGCAGCTTCGTGATCGGCTTCGGTGCGTCGAGTGCACGGGTTGCAGCGTTGTCGGTCGTGCGCGACATCTACGTGGGGCACCGCATGGCCAAGACGATGTCTCTCGTCATGGCCGTGTTCCTCCTCGTTCCGTTGATCGCTCCGAGTATCGGAGCAGGTCTCCGCAGCCTGTCAGGTTGGCGGTTCGTGTACGTCTTCATCGCCATCACCGGTGCTGTGGTTCTGCTGTGGTCGACGCGACTCTCAGAGACCCTTCCCCAGGAGCGGCGGATCCCGCTCGATCTCAGGAAGCTGTCGGCAGCGTTCGCGTTCGTGCTGGGGAACCGCCTGACGATGGGGTACACCATCGCCCAGGGCTTCGTGTTCGGGTTCTTCGCCTCGTACCTCGCATCGTCCGAGATCATCATCCGGGACGTCTTCGGGCTCGCATCGTGGTTCCCGTTGATCTTCTCAGGGTTCGCCGTGCTGCTCGGAGCGGCGATCCTGGTGAACAACCAGATGCTGAACCGGTTCGATCTGCGCACGATGCTTCGGTTCGCTTTCGGCCTGTTCCTCGTCGGCAGCGCCGTGTTCGCTGCAATGGCCGTCATCACGAACGGGACCCCGACGTTCGCCGTGTACGTACTGACGCTCGCTCCGCTGATCACGGTGTACGCCCTTCTGCTCCCGAACCTCAACTCGGCCGCGCTGATCCCGATGGGACCCGTGGCGGGGACCGCCTCTGCGTTGATCGGGATGATCTCGATCCTTGGAGGGTCGATCATTGGATCGTTCATCGACAGGGCGTTCGACGGCACGGTGACGCCCTTCGCCATCTCGAGCGCGGTCGTGGGTGTCATCGCGTTCGGCTTCTTCATATGGGCGGACCTTGCATGGGAACGCGAAGCCGTCGAGGTCGACACGATCGACTGACCGCGATTCTGGCTGAGGTGCCACGCTTCGTAGACTCGATGCCATGTTCCACGTCGCTGCGTTCTACGTGTTCACCGACCTCGAAGACTTCATCTCTCTGCGCGACCCCCTCTACGAGATGTGTACAGAGCACGGCGTCAAGGGAACCATCCTGCTCGCCGCCGAGGGGATCAACGGCACGATCGCCGGATCCGAAGCCGGTGTCGAGGCCGTGCTGGGGTACCTCACGGACGACGATCGGCTCGCGGGACTCGATGCGAAGCGCTCCACGGCCGAGATGGACCCATTCCGCAAGCTCAAGGTTCGCCTGAAGAAGGAGATCGTGACGCTCGGGGTCGGTACGGTCGACTCCGTAGCCCACACAGCGCCCCATGTGCCGCCCGGGGAGTGGAACGACCTCATTGCTGACCCGGACACCGTTGTCATCGATACACGCAACGCCTATGAGATCGCCATCGGGACCTTCGAGGGCGCCATCGACCCCGGCACTCGATCCTTCCGGGAGTTCCCCGCATGGATCGATGCGCACCCGGAGCTGAAGGGGAAGCGCCTTGCGATGTTCTGTACCGGGGGCATCCGATGCGAGAAGGCAACGGCGTATCTACGCGAGCAGGGTTTCGAGGAGGTCTGCCAGCTCGACGGTGGGATCTTGAAGTACCTCGAGACGGTCGAGGAGCCCGCGAGCAGGTGGGACGACGAGTGCTACGAGTTCGATCGCCGAGTGTCGGTCGTCCACGGCCTGAAGCCGGGCAACCACGAGATATGCCCGAGCTGCAACACCGTGCTCAGTGCCAAGGAACGGTCGACCGACACCTACCGCGAGGGGATCTGTTGCCCCGCGTGCCACGACACCCTCACCCCCGATCGCGAGTCCCGCTTCGCCGAACGCCAACGTCAGATCGAGCTAGCCGACGGACGCGGCACCACCCACCTGGAGGTGTCTGGCGCTGATACGGCTCGCATACGGGCTGATTCAGCGCCAGACTCCTGATGATGAAGAGGATCGGGCTGTTGGGGGGGATGAGTTGGGAGTCGTCGGTCGAGTACGAGCGGCTCATCAACCAGGGTGTGCGAGATCGACTCGGAGGGACGACGTCGGGCGACCTCGTCATCCGCTCGTACAACTTCGCTGAGATCGAGGAACTCCAGGAACGCGATGACTGGGCCCGTGCAGGCGAGATCCTCGCAGGCGACGCCGTATGGATGGAGGCTGCAGGTGCCGAGGCGATCGTGCTGTGCACGAACACGATGCACAAGGTCGCCGACGTGATCGAGGCTGCGATCGACATCCCCCTCATCCACATCGCGGACGCCACGGCCACAGCCGTCCACGCAGCAGGTATCCGCCGCGTCGCCGTGATGGGTACGCGCTACACGATGGAGCAGGCCTTCTACGTCGATCGCCTTGCCCGACATGGCCTCGACGTGATGATCCCCGATGAACCGGACCGCACGACGATCCATGACATCATCTTCGAGGAACTCGTACGCGGGGAGATCGCCGCGGGGTCGAAGCGACGCTATCTCGATGCCGTCGACCGTCTCGTCGACCGAGGAGCGGAGGGAGTCATCGCTGGCTGCACCGAGATCGAACTCCTGATCGGTCCCGACGACGTTCCCGTTCCATTCTTCCCGACGACCGCCATCCACGCTGCAGCAGCCGTCGAGTTCGCACTGGGCTGACAACTTCTAGAAGCCACAGCACACCCTGTCGAACTCGACAACGAGGAGCGATCCAGCAGCACCCATCCAAGATCGGTGCCCGACCAAGGATCTGAGAGGCCCCCAACTGCCCGGGGCTCCACTCACAGCCCTTCGAGATTTCTCGCAATTCCTTAGTAAGCCACTATTCATTTTGTCTGATCGGGAGTACGATAGAGATAGCCACACAGTTGGCTTGTGAATTGTTTCACAAGCCATTAGTGAAAGGAAAGCTCATGGCTGATCGGCTCCGGAAACTCGGAATCGTGATGACAGTTATCGGTGTAGTTTTCGCGATCGCAGGCGTCTACGCCTTCACACAGGTCCAAGCGGGGTACGCCTCCCTGCAAGCATTCAGCGAAGCACAGGGCGTCGAGTTGAGCTACAACGACGCCGGCCAGCTCGTCGACAGAGGGACGACAGAGGGCGCCGAAGCGATCATGACCCTCCTCGAGGATGAATGGGGCTATCCGGTCAAGGCGTCGGAACTCGATCCCAACGATCCGCTCGTCAACACGGCTACCGAGTACATGTTCATGATGGCAACCATCGGACACCACGTGCTCGATGGCACCCAGACCGTGGTCTTGACGGACGACGTCGAGTACAACGGCGAGACCTTCGCTGCCGGTACCTATGAGGTGCCCGTCGACGGTCGCTACTGGACCGGGTTCGACCGGATGGATCCGCTCGACGGACCTGCTCGTGGCCAGGCATGGTCGGGAACCGTGCACGGACTGTTCGGTGAGTTGGGTGTCGGCACCGTCACGGCTTCGACCCTCCAACTGGGTCTCGGTGTGAGTGCCCTGATCTTCGGTCTCGGGCTGACGATCGCGCTCCTCGGCGCAGGACTGTTCTGGGCCGGCAAGGGCAAGGAGGACGACACGTACAACGTGCTTGTCGAGAGCGCTCCGAAGCCAGAACCTGCCAGCGTCTGATCCAACACGAAGCAAAGCCACGAGGACAGGGGCCTCCGACCAATCGGAGGTCCCTGTCGCGTCTTGCTCCCAGCCCCACGGAGAGGACTCGCGGATAGGGAGCAGTCGTTCTCCGTTTGCCCTCGATCCGCTGTTTGACGTCGCATGCCGGTGCAAGTTCCTGCTGTCCCCCCTTCAGCCTCAATCCACGAGGTCGAACCCGTCTCCTGACTTCCGGTTCCTCCGTCCTCCCCTTCAGGGGTGACAAGCGAGTCTGCGAGCGAGGGGGGACCGCGAGCCTGCGAGCCCGGTACGGCAAGGGCTCATCGCGGGTCACTTCCCCTTCGTGCCCGCCGACCCGAGTCCCCATCCCCCTGTCTCCCGCCTGACATCTGTCATCTGATTTGTGACCGATCTGGCTCGGCTCGCGTCATCCCTATCGAACCACCCAAACACATCCCCAAACACATCAAGGAGCGGGAAACATGAAGGCCAATGAATCAAGCTGGGACCGCATTGCTCGAGTCGTACTCGGCGTTGCGCTGATCGTCGGCGGGTTGACCGCAGTCGGCGGTACCGGTGGCTACATCATGGCAGCCGTCGGCCTGATCCCCCTCGTCACCGGGCTCATCGGCTGGTGCCCCATCTACTCGATTCTCAAGATCGGGACCAAGGAAAACGCGACACCGACATCAGGCTGAACGACCCAGCACTATCAGCCATGTCGATGCGTACGCACGACTCTGAGGTCCTCCTCTTCTCCGCGCCGCACTGCTCCTCTTGCCGAGCAGTGCGGCCGGCCGCCTCTGATGTCGCCTCTGTCTTCAGCCGATCCGTAGGGTTCCGCGAGATCGATGCAACTGTCGAACGTTCCGTGGCATCGCGCCACGGGGTCAAGGGCGTGCCGACTTTCGTCGCGATCCACGACGATGTCGAAGTCGGGAGACTCGTCGGTATCGGTACACGAAAGGATCTCGAGAAACTCTTCGAGGCCGCCGATTCCGGTGACCCCACTCGACGACGCATCTCGTCCACCGATCGGGTCCTCAGGCTCGCCGTCGCGGCATCATTCGCGGGAGCAGCGCTCGCCACCGGCGTCACCCCCCTGTGGATTCTCGCTACGGGTGTCGGGGTGTTCGCCGTATGGGACCTGCTCCAACCCGAGAGAAGGTCCCGACGATGAACAAGCTCGGTCACTCCACACGGGACCAGGTCACCGCCTGGACGTTCGTAGCAATCCAGGCGCTTCTCCTGGTCGCGATCGTGATGCTCCCCCGTGACACGTCGTGGATCACCGGTGACCTGATGAGGACCATCGGCTCGGTGGTGTTCTTCGTCGGTGTCGGAATCGGAATCTGGGCCGGGGTCTACCTCGGGCGCGGGCTCACCCCGTCACCGCTACCCAACGGATCGACCGAACTCGTGGTCAGGGGACCGTACGCCATCGTGCGCCACCCGATGTACACGGCAGTCATCACGTTGAGCATCGGTATCACCCTCAAGTCGGGAAGCATCCTCGTGCTCGTGGCAACCATCACGTTGGTCGCCCTCTTCACCGTCAAGGCTCGCTGGGAAGAAGCTCAACTCGCACTCGCCTTTCCCGGATACGACCGGTACATGAAGAGCAAGGGACGGTTCCTGCCTGGGATCGGCCTGAGTCGCTGATCGAGAGGCGACGCACTATGTCGACGCTCACGTATCAGGACATTCGGCCCGCTGGTGGGCCGGTTCCCATACACTCGACATGGATGCAGCCCCAGCCGACCGAACTCACCGATGCAAGAACTCTCCGCGAGCTCTTCACCGAGTTCGCCGATGCCACGTACACACTCGGTTACCGCATCCTTGGCGACTCACACCTCGCCGAGGACGTTGTCCAGGAGACCTTCATCAAGGTGATCCGTTCCCTCCCGACGTACCGGGGCGAGGGGCCGATCGCCGGCTGGATCTACCGGATCGGATACCGGGAGGCGATCGCCATAGCGAGGAAGCGGCGCGATGACGTGACCGATCCCGATAGTGCCGTGTTCACGAACCTCCCCGCAACCGGATCTGTCGAGGACACAGTGATCTCGATGGATCTCGTGGAGCAACTCGACGCGGCGATGAGCAACCTGTCAGAACCGGTACGCGCCACGTTCACGCTTCGCGACATCCAGGGGCTTTCCACGAGCGAGGTAGCGGAGATCCTCGGTGTCTCCGAATCCGCCGTCAAGATGAGACTCGCCAGAGCTCGCGAGGCACTCCGCGTGCAACTCAGGGAGTATCTCCAATGACCTTGTCCTGCAACGATCTCGACACGTTGCTCCCCGAGTTCTTCGATGGCGAGCTCACCGCGGATCAGGAAGCCGAAGCGGCGGAGCACCTCGCGACCTGCGCGCAGTGCACACTCGAGCTGAGCGAGCTTCAGGGCGTGACCAAGCTCTACCGAGAACACGGGACCATGAAGCTTCCCGACGACGCCAAGAGACGCATCGCGTTGGCTCTCGACATCGAGCTCTGATCAGCCAGCACTCGTGTCGATGTCGATCGGTGACGATGTGGCCAGGTTGCGACGGAAGAAGTCGACGATGTCTGCCACGTACGGCTCGAACGGCTCGAGATCACTGTGTCCGCCTCCGGGCACAATCACGACCTCAGCGTCACCGTGCGCCTGAGCGATCTCGTAGAGATCGCTCACGGGTACCACCTCGTCCGCGTCTCCGTGAACCAGCAGCAACGGAACGTCGACCGCCCCGACGCGGGCTCGTGGAGCCAGCTCATCGAAGCGGTACCCGATCAGCCGCTGAACCGCCTCGAGCACAACGATCAGAACGGGCTTCGGGATGTTGATCTGATCCCGCATCATCTCACCGGGATGTGCGAACGACGACACCGAAACGACAGCATCGAGCGGTGCACCCTTCGAAGCAGCGTAGATGGCGGCTCCCGCCCCAACAGAGTGGCCGAGGACACCAACGGCCGTCGTATCGCTTCGTTCACGTACCCAGTCCGTGGCAACCTCGAGATCCTCGGCGAATCTGGGCATCGATGAGAACGAGTCGTTCTCGGACATGCCGTGATTGCGAGCATCTAGGAAGAGCGCATGGAATCCGCCCTCGTGGATATGGTGCGCAAGGGGAAGCATCAGCGACGAGTTCCCACCCCAGCCGTGAAGCACGATGATCGCCGGAGCCGAGCCTTCGACGGGGATCCACCACCCGTGGAGCCGCGTGTTGTTACGGCGCGGCAACCACACAGTCTCGTAGTCGATGCCAAGGTCCGGTGGGATCGTCTCGATCGGCCGCTGCGGCGGAGCGAACGCTCGCTTGAGCATCCTGGGAGCAAGGGCGACCGCGGTGAGACCCAACGCGGGTATCAGCCAGAGAGCTTGTACCGGTCGGAATCGATCATCCATCGTCACTCTTTCACGCTATGCAGTCATCCGTCGACCACGAACCCACAAAGGGTAACGACCACGATGCCATCGTCGACGATGGATGCCGGCGGGTCGCTCTACACTTGCAACCCCGGGCCTGTAGCTCCAATGGCAGAGCAGCGGACTTTTAATCCGAAGCGTGTGGGTTCGAGTCCCACCGGGCCCACAACAGTGTCCGACGTGTGACGTCGGGTACGTAGCGTGTCGAGAACTCCGGCCCCAGAGTGCGGGCAG
>VAPK010999276.1_pt1 | contig 12735 bp, 23 predicted proteins | sample 3395031 | NCBI WGS metagenome assembly VAPK01 (sample SAMN08290443, study PRJNA428436) | hydrothermal vent metagenome | isolation source: Deep-sea hydrothermal vent chimney 1 | place: Pacific Ocean: Juan De Fuca Ridge | reverse complement strand
TGGAGCAACGATTACGGCTATGGAGCGTTGAAGGGATTCGTTAACGCACCTCCGTGCGGTGCAACACATTCAAACATTATGGTTAAAGCCGTTGAGGCGGGTATCATGCTCACCGTTCCGTTCCTTATGGTGTATGGTTTGAAAGAGGCATTTAAGAAGAGTAGGGAGGTGATAGCGTGACGGTAGGGGTAAATCTTGCCCAAACCGCGCCGGCTATAGCAAACCCGAGTATAACATTAGTTTATACGGATCTTCAGAGCATTCAGACGAATCAAGTCATAGTCGGAATAATTTCATCGATCTTGGAGATCCTTTTCGGAATATTGTTAATTGTGGGATTTATCGGAGCAATAATCGAGGGAGCGAAGGATATCTGGAAGCTCATTCACGGTGAGTGAGCGATGCCGACGTGCGTAGGGCTTCCGACGCAACCTTCGACGCAACCTCCGACGCAACTGCCCGGAGCAACGAACTTACTTGACATTATCACTTTATTTATGGGGATAAGTATTATATGTTTGTTGGTAATAGAGATATATAAGATGATAAAGGGGGTGGTTTGATGCCGTGTATAGGACTACCTCTCAAGCCGGTGTATGCTAAAAAGGCGACGGCGGACGCTATAGAAGTCCTCGACGAGCACGGGAGACTGTACAGTCTCGGAAATCTTTTAGCATGTGGCAGAAAAATGTTTTTCAGGGTTCATATAACGTGGCAAAACTGCACTGTAATTAATTTGCGAATAACTTGTGGTGACCATGGTACTGCGAAGACGTTAGTAAATGCAAATCTAAGATTGCCACAGCCGTCTGGAGAGGGATGGGTTACAATAAAGGGGCCAAACAACGCCTTGCTTGATGTTGCACAGGTGCTTAATAACTGCGGTTACTCGTGCACGTCAAGACAGGCATTCTTCTGTGCTTACGTAAACTGTATAGCATAGCGAGGTGGTAGCATGCTAAAATGCATACCAATAAGCGTTCCTCGACAAATACATGTTAATCAGCAAGTTCAGATCGTCTTCGGAGTTCAGAACTTATACAACGTTACAATAAGCGCGTTCGTATTCGTAGCGTATTGCAACAACGATCCAAATTGTAATAGCTTTAATATAATTTGGCATAGTCAAGTATTTCAGCTACTACCGGGACAGACGAGAAAACTCGAGTTGCTTGGGACATTCAAAAAGGCCGGCTATTTCGGCATTGGAGTTTACAATCTAACGATGAGGCGAGGGGAATGTGGGTTCATCGTTCAGGCAACATCTGCCCCGCCGAGTGGTGGAGGGGGAATACCCAATCCGTTCTCAGCTATAAGTAACATCTTCGGCTTAATTCAGATGCTGATCGTCGTTCCGCTTATACTCGCGATGGTTAACTTAATTAGCGGAGCGATAGAATCAGCGGTAAAGGGGAGGTGATTAGATGATATTTCTCGCACAAGATGAGACTGTGGTAGAAGAGAAGTTTGGAATAGAGCAGGATAAGAACACGGACGGCTATAAGTTTGAATTCGAGTCAAGAACGTGTGAAATTGCATTGAGGATCTTTAAGTGGGAAGGAAACGTTAAGACTACGGCGAAGTCGAGGATAATCGTAAAGAGGATCACGGACGTTCAGGGGGACGAAATCGAAGAAACGTTACTCGACACGATAGACGATAGCGTTATACTCCGAGATTACGATATATTTAATCATAAATATGTTATAATAGTGGTAGAGGCCGGGGTAGAGGTTAAGGGTGTGGTTAAGTATATTGCTAAGGTAGGGGGTGCGTTCGCATGACGACGGTAGAAACCCCTCTTTCACCGGTTGATCAGATAGTATTAAACACGGCACAGGCTAAGGGGGCGGTGGTAAAGGCTCCAATGCTATTACTTCCCAATATGCCTTGGATTCGAACCATTCTTAATCTTGATGAATTAGAGGCTAAAATTGTAGATTTAAACGCTGAGGGTATCCCTCTACCCACAAAGGGGATGACTAAAGCGATAAATATATCGCTAAAAGCGGGTGAAACCAAATATATAAGAATCCCGATAGCACAGGGGCATCAAGGTATAACGGTAAGGCTTACTGTTTACTTAACGGGCGATGTTAAGCTTGAGCTTCAGGGTGCATGGGTTGGTTCTACACCCGTAGTTAATAAGCAAAATGATTGGGTTGCTATTTCGGGACGTGCTGATTCAGTCAAAGGGGTTACAATAAAAGCAACTGCAACCAATGGCGGAAATGTATATATTGCTTCGATAGCTATTTGGAGCGTTGATGATACGAATGAACATGATCAACAAGTTTATTCAACTCCTGACCAAACTCTTGATGGCACATCAACATATAAATATTACTTTAGCCATTTAGCGCCAAAACAGGGTGAAGGGTTATTAAGGATTAGTACGTATATATCAGGAGACGGTATTAATCCAATAAACGTAAACATTTATATACTAACAGAAGACGGTATGAAACAAGTGGCGAGTTACAGTACTACATCGTCAACACCTCTTTGGTATGGTGTATATATACCGTTCAAATTTAATACACAGAATCCATCGATTCCGTTCTTATATGGATACATAGAAGTTAGTGGATACGGTAAAATAGAAAGATATATATCGTCAATAAAAGAACTAAAAGTTCCGCTATTGCTTAACGGACTTAAGACCGCCTCCGCATCGAACACATCAACGACGGTAACGAGCTATACATTAATCGACACGAACGGCAGAGCTAACCGCTACAAACAAGCGAGCGTTAGCCTAAGCTCTCCAGCAGGCGGAACGGCCAAGCTCTACATAAACGATCAATTGGTAGCGGATTACTCTGGTAGCTCTGGAACGTTCAACATCCCGGACGATATCGACATCTGGGAGATAACGGTAGAGCTCGCGGGGAACGGAACGGTTTCCGCTACGGCAAACTTTAGCGGTTTGGAGATAAAGGGGGCGTATTTGGTTAGGAGGTGATAGTATGGTAAGGTATGCGTTTTATGGGGTGGTTACGAATAAGACGGCTGAGGAGGTTCTGAAGGAGCTAAGAAAAACGTCTAAGAACGTCGTCGGTTGCATGGTTCTAAACTTCGAGAACGTCGTTTACGTTGACTTTGAGAAAGATCCGACGAGCAAGGAGCTTCAGAGTATAATTAAGACTCTCGGGGCGTCGAGCTACGAAAAAGTAGAAGAAGAAACGGTCGAACTAATATGATCGGAAGGTGGTTCTGGAACATTGAACCGCTGTGGAGCTTAGAACCTCCACGTCCACGACACGAAATAGTTTGCCCTATCTGCAACAATAATATTTTTTACTTTAAGCATGCACGATTATTCAAAAGACATCCTGAAAGCGTTGGAACTCCAAGATCACTTAGAGACCAATATCGCACAGATATCGCTATAAAATGCGATAAATGCGGTCTCGTTATGTTTTTTGGTGTTCATTTGACTAAAACAGAATTCGAAGATTTACGAGCGATTTTCATAGCGAACGGAATAGATAATCTAATGTTAGAATATAAGCACGTTGGGCATTGGGTTATTTCACCAGAGTATCGCAAGATCGAGGAGATACGATGATCTCTATGAGCGAAGTTGATAAAATAATAAGAAGAGTCTTAGAATCTAACGACGTAACGAAGGAAGATCGATTACTTTGTATGGCTATTTTGGAGTTAATGAATGACGTTAAGTCTATAAAACGACAGATGGCCATCATTCGTTGGTTACTCGGTTCTATATTATTCATGTTAATAATTAATATAATCGGGATAAAGATGGGGTGGTGATCATGGTTGATTATAAATCATGTGGACAGGGTGTAAAAGAGGAGGAGAAGAAGGTCGAAGAGGCTATAGAGAAGGAGGAGGAGAAGGCTGAAGTCGGCGAACTAACCGAGTCCGATCTTGTCGAAATAGCTAACATGCTAAGGCGCGCTCTTAAGATGATCGAAGACCTACCTACTGAAAAGAAATGGGCATTCATCGAGAAACTACGACCATACATTCAAGAGCTCGTAGAACAGGGAGGATATACGGAGATTCCGGAGCTTTGGGAAGCGATCTATTGGTATAAGAGCATAGCGTTACCGTTATCGGCGTATAAAGGTTCTATGAGAGAGTATTCGTTTCTGAAAAAAGTTAAGTGTCCTGTTGAATACGTATATTCGATATGAAGGTGGACGATAAGATCGTCGGTATAATAATGCTATGCATCGTCGCCATCATCGCCATACTCGTTTTGAGGGAACAGGCTAAGGATATCGTTCTAACGATCAGCGGAGCGGTCGGTGGGTCGATAACGGGAGATCTTAAGAAGAAGCTCGGGGGTGGTGAGTGATGGAAGATAGTAAGGATAAGAAGAGGGAGGAGATAAAGCGATTTCTGAAAGAACTCATCGAAGACTTAGAGGCGAAAAAGAAGATGTGGGGGACGCTATGAACGGCATAATAGGGCTCGCGATCATAATCCTTTTATGGTTTTTATACGTTTTAATAAAATAGGAGGTGAGTTCGGAGACCCCAAGCAAGATAGAGGAGGTGCTCAGACATGGTAGAGGTTGATTCTAAGCTTAAAAAACTTTTCGATGATCCCATCACCCAAACCATCTTGAAGATACTACTAAACCACCCCGAGGGTGCAAACTTGGCGTGGATTGCAACAGTTTGCAGAAAGAAAGCGGGCATACCTGATGACTCCGACGAGGCAAAGGCATTCTATTATAAAGTTTACCGACGAGTCAAGGCATTAGAGAAGGTCGGCATCGTGAAATCCGATTCTCCTAAACATTCCCCATATAAAATAATAAAGCTGAATGCAAGCTGTGCGAAGCACGTGATTAACTTGACCATAACGCCCGACCCTTGCGTTTCTCAAACTCGCAAAACCCTCGCGAAGAAAGACCCCGAGAAGATCCTACGCATCGATCCCGACAACCCTAACCTTCCGTTCGCCATAAGCACGAGGATAAAAGCCCTTCAGATGCTGATCAGGAACAAGACGTTAGATCAAGATCTCAAGCGCGAGCTTATCGACCTGTTCAAGTCATACATCGACGACGTAATGGAGAAACGAATCATCCTGATACCGAAAGAAGAATACCGAGACGATCTCGATCCCCTCATTCTCCCATACGAAGTTAGATTCACGTCGAAGAGGAAGAAGAAGGAATACGAACGCCAATATCGCCACGTTTGGAACGTAACCGCGAAAAAGTATCGCTGGGCGGTCATGATCACTCTAACCCTCGACCCCTCTCTCATCACGAGTATATGGGAAGCTCGCTATCTCGCGCAAGAGCAATTTAACCGTTTCATGTCCAACCTCCGCCGATTCCTTCGAAATAGGGCTAAGAAATACGGCAGAACGGGCGTAAAATATCCTTACGTTCGTTTTATCGAGTATCAAACGAACGGGCGAGTCCATTACCATGTAATTATATTCGGAACCCGATGGATCATGAACGAGAACGAGATCGCTAAAAGGTGGTGGAAGATCGGGTTCGTTGACGTTCAAACTCTCGTAAACGTTAAAGGAAAGTGGAGGTTCAAGAGTAAACCGAAGGATTACGATGAGCGTTACAGGAGGTTCAGACAACGCAAAAACAAAACTGCCACAGATGGCGGAACGACTCTCCACGCGAGCCCAGAAGTCTATTTCTACTTTGCTAATGCTTACTCCGGGATTGAGAGCTCCGAAGACCTTGAAGGCTTCGATGACTATGACTTACTCAATATGGCATTACATTGGGCGCTGAACACTCGATTCTTCACTATCTCTAAAACGCTTAAAGCACCGAAACGGAAAAAAGCAAGCTCTGAATGCTACGAATTCTTCGCCTCTGTCTATGAGCTCGAAATTCTAACTATTTTGGAGTATCTCGAACGTCGGTTTGGATATGATGTGGAGGTGATGGTATGCGATACGTTTGGCTCTACAGGGGAGAACCGGAGGCGCGGGATTATTTCATAGACAAGTCGAGGAACGGACGTTTCATCTTGCGGGTGAAATGTCCGAAATGCGGAAAATGGGGGGTTTTAGTAAAGCGGAGAAAGGGGCTTTTAGTAAGACATGAAGTAGGAGGTTGTTATCATGGATGGACGACGGAACACTACGACGTTCTATATTCATTATATATTAAATATATAAGACTAAAGAGGAGGTTAGGGTGGATTAAGTAAAAGCTCGTCGGCTATTTTTTGCTGAGTATATCGTAAAATATACTCTAACTTCGAGTGATGCGTCATTTTAGCTATTATCGACGGATTAACTCCTTTTCGCGCGAGATACGTTATAAATGCGTATCTGAGCGTGTGGGTATTAACGCCCGTGTAACGTTTACACGAACTTTTCAAAGATTGCACGCTGATCCTAATGTTATATTTTCTTAATTTATTAGTAATATACCATGGTATCCATTCCGGCCATGTTATATAACGCCAATCTTCATCCCTCTTTTTTCTCACCCTAACTTTAACGACCTTCTTTCCGTCTTTTTCTTCGAACTCTCCGTTTATGAACTTATAAAACGCCTCTAACGCCTCGCTTATTCTCGAACCATTCCGTAACTGAATACTGTAGATGACCACCTTCGCCAATCTTTTCGCGTTCATGACCCCTTCTTTATCCTTGAGCTCTTTCAATCTTTCAATTAATATATTTCTAATCTTATCGAAATCCTCCCCCTTATCCCATCCCTTCACCATAGTCGAATATATTGCCGTAAGGTTTAAATATCATACGGGCTAAGTTAACCTTAAGGCCGTAAGGTAAAACTCGGAGGTGGTGTCTGGTGTTGTGGGTTGTGGAAGACGTCCTTAACGGGGACAAAAAGCGCGCGGTAGAGATCGACGCGGACGTCATCGAACTCGTGTGCACTATGAAGTCGAGCGATGCGTATAACGCGATAAAGGAGCGCTACGACGGCGAGGAGTTAACGTATGCTTTGATTAGGTGGGCTTTCTTGGCGGGAGTAAAGTTCGCACTAAGGGATGTTGAGGGATACGAGAACATGCTAATGGTAATGAACGCGCTCGTGAAGCTCGGAGCGAAGGACGCGCTGAAGAGATTGCTCAGGGCTGAGATAGATGGGGACGAGGATACTCTCTACGAAATCAAATCCATTCCGCTATGAAGGGGGTGTTGGGAAATGACGTTGTTTATAATAAGCCGACATCTGGCAACGATCGATTTTCTGGTTGAGGTCTTAGGAAAATGGGAGGACAACGTCGTTATCTTGGAACATTTGGACGACGTGAACAGGATACCGATGATGGCCAAGGTTGCAGGCAATCTGCCGATTCACATGATCGCAGATCTCGTCAATAAGAGGAGGTGCACGTTCTACTACGTTAGCATCGACGTTCCGAAGGAACTTAGGGGAAAGGAGCTCGATATCGAGGATCTGAAGAAATACGCGAAGATCTTTGAGATCAAGCACATCAGCATGAGGCAAGTTTTCTAATTTTAATTTATTTTAAAAGGGGATAAGAATGAGAGAAAGAAGAAGCAAGAGGAAAAAGAGGCCGTCGGCGATAGTGATATCGGAGAAACTATTAAGAGCGAGTGAAAAGATGCTTTTAGCCATCGACACGATAAAGGGCGACGATTTACCAATCACGGCGAGGATGAACCTCGAAACGCTGAGATCCAACCTTCATCTACTCCTGAACAAGATCGACGAGCTACTTAATTAATTTTTCAACCAAAATTTTTATTTCCAACCAACTTAGTATTATCATGGCCTACGTGTTAGATCTTAAGATAACGTCTTTGAATTTATACCATTATTTTGTATATATGGGGCATTGTCCTCATGACTTTTTCCACGAGATGTTTATTTTCAAAGGCAAAGCATATATAAAATATCTCGTGTCGCCTAATACGTGGCATGACAAAATCAAATTATATCGTTATTTTGAGGAAAGCGAAAGCGCAAGTGGCCCAATGCTCGAATCTGAAATCGCTGAATTTGTAGTAGTTAATAAAAGCGATGTTCCTATTGTCCAAAGCAAAATAATTCCAATATCGTTTGGAATACTGACAAGTATTTGTAGTTTAAAACGCAATGAACCGTTATATAGAGCTACAGATTGGTGCACGTACCACATTCGTATATATCCTTATGCGCACGAAGTTGAGAAAAGACTAACAATAAACATAAAGTTTAACCCCGATACTTGTAAAGTCGAAGCTGTGAAGGTTGATGGTATTGAAAAGCTCGATAAGTTATTATTAGCAAATATAATATTAAACCCTGAAAAGCCCTTACCCGGACAGATGACCAACATAATAATACCATACGAATATTATGGTAAGAGCGTAAATGATCAAATTCAGGTATTCATAAACAATAAAAACGTGAAAAACGTTTCTATCTTATTAAAAGATGGAACGAGAGGACAAATAAGCTTAACAACTAAATTGGCGAGCGGTCTAAATTGCATTGCTGTTAAGCTTGGCTCAGAATCGTATCAATCAGCATGCTTTAAATACGTTCGAATATAATTTAAAATTTTTATTTATAGCATTTTAATAAACGCTTTTGTAAAATTGATATTTTGTGTCCTGTTCTTCACGGGTATATTATGACACTTGGAACGCATCTTTAACCCAACGAATAAAAAAAGTAGATAATATCGCTTACCGTTTCAAATTCAAAATCCCCAAACCGTCGTTCTCGAACTTCTCGAATTTAGAACATACATAGTTAGGATGATGCGGAAGCTTACTATTTTTGTTTTTACACCTTAGCCAAAACTCATCAATTGGTGTTGCGTATTTACACTCGAGGCAACGTTCCCCCGTGCGTCCCTTGCAAAACTCCCGCTCGAACACATCTATCGCCCCGGGCATGTTATTTACTAACATAACAATGATTAAATAACGTTGTTCTTTCCGACTGACCTTATTTGTTACCTCTTTACCAACAGAACCCTCGCCCGTTCTTCATTATAGCAAACGAGCTTTTTATCGTCCTCCATTCCCCTAAAAAAGCCGTATCATCTCCCCTCTTCTCGAGAACGTAAATACGTATTTACCGAACCGCGCCCTCTCGCTTAAATAAACTGTAAAATCGGCGACCCGGGAGGGTATCCCGTATTACCCTTTATCCTGTTCTCAAACCTCTTTAAATAAGCTCTAACATATATGATAAAATAGAAAGAATATTAACGAAACGATATTATTTGACCTTCTTAGCTATATCTCCTTCTCTCGTTGCTATCTCTAACGCCTTCACGGCGTCGATTAGCATCTTAAACTTCTCGTGCTCTAAGATCTGCTTGATCTTGTTGATATGTCCCCTCAACTTCCCCATTAAGATCTCATCTTCAAGTAAATCGTATTCCTCGCCAACCGCCTTCAGCGCCTGTTTCATGCATATTTCTACGAAATAACTGAAATTCACGCGCGGAAACTTCTCATAAAATTTCTTAAGAAGTTCTTCCTCTACAAAGATAGTTTGACGCTTGTGAACGTGCTTATTCTTTCTCCCCTTCTTCTTCCCCTTCTTCTCCTCCGAACTCAATGCTTATCCCTCCTTCACCCTTATTCTCTTCTTCTTTCTGTTCTTCCTCGAAACGGACGGGTATGCTTGGGGTTTGGGGCTGAGGACGTCCCTGTAGCATTTGGTTCATCGCCGTAAATATCTTAGTCATTTGTGGAATTAACTGATTCTCCCAAATATTCAGAATCCGAGTAACGATGTCGCTCGCCTTCTTCTCTACTTCGCTCTTATGCGACGCCTGTGCAACTCTCAGCCCGTCGCGGAACCCCTTCCTATACTTCGAATCCTCAAGCATTCTTAGAACCATATACGCCGTGAACGGCTCTTGTAGTGTCCTTGATTGCTGAACCATCTTGATGATCGGCTCGATCTCCTCTAAATCTTCGCTCCTCTTCTTTTCTACTATTGCCGTATAGACGGCGTTTATAAAGTCGTCGAAGCTCTCTATTTCGTCCGGATCGATCCCGAGCTCTCTAACTATCTCTAATATCTTACGTTCTACGTCCTTCTTCGCCATACGAACCACCCATTATTCTACTTTGCAAGTAATAGAAACACTCCGCGCTTTTCTCATCATTAAATTCTACAGTCTGAATCACTTTATTCTCCTCGCGCCTAAAGTTAATTCCATTTATAATGGCCTTATATTGCTCGAATTGTCCGAGAAACGAAGGGTTCTGCTTTATTACGTTATACGTCGTCTTAGCTATCTCTTCGCTCTCGAATTCGTATGTATAAACGATTTTATTTCCTTCCCGTCTAACCCTTATCTTCGCCCCGATCATACTATTATTTAATTAATAACATGATATTAAATATTACGCACTAATACGCTTTTATTCTGTGATCTTATATCATCTCTTTCGCTCTTTTATTTAATTTCTTACCAAAAATTAAATAATCTCGAATCGATAAATTTATATTTTTAATGATGCTAAGTTTAAACGAGGTGATTAAAGTATGGACAAGGAGAAGCTCGCACAGCTAATCAGCGAATTAGCAGAGGATTGGATGAACGACTGGAACGAGAGCAAGGATAAGATAGCAAGAAAACTCAGCAAGCCATATTACCAGCGGAAGTGGAAGAGGGAGACGTTGAGTCCCTCGACGGTGAAGAAGAGGCGCGAGAGGCTCATAGAGGCTATAAACGCCGGCCTCATCGAGGCGGGTCTTGCGGAGGTAGATCCCGCGGAATGGGCTACTGAAGTCGTAAAGGGCGTCGAGAATACTACAGTTGACGAGAGCGACGCTCAGAAGTGGGCGAAGAACGCATCTCCGTATCTTGCGGTAATTCTCAGCAAGAAGGACGAGTTCGACAAGCTAAATCTCTCAGGAAAGGAGGCTATGGTTTGGTGGTATGACAACGTTAGCAAGAAATTGCACGAAATGAAGCTTAAGAAGGGTAAGAAGGAGATAATAGAGGTTGTTTCTGAGTAGGTTTGTTAAAAAAGTTAGGAGGTGGTGGTGAAAAATGTCGGGAGTTAGTGTTTGCGTTCCGGTCGCTCAGAGGGCGAACTTGAATAGTGTGGACGTGAACGCGGTTCAGGCGAGCGGAGCGTTCACGGCACAGACTACACAGGTCGAGCCCGTTCCTGCTCCGACCTATTATCCGGTCTATCAGCCCGCATCGTTCGACATAGGACAGATAATGCAATTGATGATGCAGATGTTCCAGATGGTGCTGATGATAGTCTTCTTGCTCCTGCCGATCAAAATGTTGCCGGAGCTCTTGAGCTCGATCAAGGGAACGTAAAACGCATTTAAGACAAAATAACAATTTTTTATTTAGAATAACGAAAGGAGGTGATGTTAATGGCGGAGGAGAACGGGAAGAAGGTCAACGCTAAGCTTCATCAGACTCAGATCAGCGTTAACGAGATCGTCGCCGGTATAGTCGGAGTCGGAGGTTATGATGAGAGCTCAGGGCTTTACTACCCGTTCCCGAAGGAGATACTACATCTCGTGGAGGAAATAATGCCGGGCGAGATAAAGGATCTCGACGGTAGCGTAACCGTTAGCGCGGGAACGACTACGGCGAGCAAGGAGATCGACGCAGACGAGGGGCAGGTATTCTACATAACTCAGATAGCGGTCGGAGGAACTCCTCCGACGGGAACATACACTATCAAAGTCGATGACACTCCCGTGATCAACGCTCGTTCGTTGACGGCTGAAACGCTCGACATCGTTAGCTTGAACGGTGGAAAGCCAATAAGAGGGAAGAAGATCGAGGTAATCGTGGAATTGAGCTCCGCTCCGACGGCTGATACGACTATAAGCATCACGATTTCGGCTGTTCAGAAGAAGGATCTCACCGCGTAACACTATTTTTTAACAAGGAGGTTCAATTATGCTAAGGACTGCAGTTATTATCAAAGATAGGCCAATTTGTCGGAGTTGCATCGAGCAACTTGGAGAAATAGTAAGAGAGACGGCTCTAACGATACGTCTTAGAACTGATGATTTTGGAATAAGGGAGTTAAAGAAGCTCGGTTACACGGTTATTCCGCTCGGAACGTCAAACGTTCAGAGACATCAGCTTTGGCCTTACGATCCATCATCGGACACGATAACGATCGACTACATAATAAACGCTTGCAACTTCACAGAGCTATGGAGGAGGGGTCTTAATGATCAAGGGGTAATCGTTGCCATACTTGGAACAGGGTGCAACGTGGACGTCCTCCCCAACGACATCAAGGCGAGAGTTAAAGTCATGGACTACACGGGAGAAGGAACGCAAGACGAGCTTAATCACGGAACGCAGATTACGTATCTCATCGGCAAACTTACGAAATACGCGAGAATCTATCACATTAAGATAATCTCGAAAGACGAGAAGATAGACGAAGAAAATCTGATTGACGCTTTCGAGTGGGCGTTTTGGCATGCTAATATAATAAGCACAAGCTGGCAGTTCGCCAACATAGACCCATGCGAGTATTATAAGAACTATGACGGCTTGATAAAGATGGTCTCTCTGAGAACTCCGCCCCTATATTGGATAAGTTCAGCGGGCAATAATGACAGCGAGCCAAACGCGGTAGGATTTCCCGCGTGTAGCGAATACGTCATCGCGGTCGGAGCTCTCGATAAGAATTGGAACGTTACTGATTTTAGCTCGAAAGGCCCATTTGTATGCGATGGAAAGAAGATTCTAAAGCCCGATTGCACGACATTCGGGAAGAACATCGAACTACTCGACGCTAACGGAGAAACTAAGGAATTCAGCGGGACGA
>VAPK010382911.1_pt1 | contig 12740 bp, 19 predicted proteins | sample 3395031 | NCBI WGS metagenome assembly VAPK01 (sample SAMN08290443, study PRJNA428436) | hydrothermal vent metagenome | isolation source: Deep-sea hydrothermal vent chimney 1 | place: Pacific Ocean: Juan De Fuca Ridge | reverse complement strand
CACGTAGCGGCGATCTGGACGAAGAGCCCCATTCGGGAACTTCAGTACGGTGGGACGAACCCCGATTATTTCGTAGCGGCAAAGAGTGGTCTGACGGCTATCTATAGAATCGCGAAACACTGTAAAAGTACAGCGAAGGCAGGTGCTCTCCACATGGATGCATATTCAAAGGTGTTTTTATTACTAGCGAGTTTAACCGTTGTAGCTGGTGTGTATATCCTTAATTAAAGTCATTCTCCTTCTCCTTCTCCTACCCGTTGGGATTGGACGATTCGATGTTTCCGACGTAATTCTGCGGGAGCGGAAGTTTGGGGAAGTTTTCCTTCACCGCTGTTGCTGGCATCGTCCCGTGTGAATAGCTTATCGCGTACAGGAGTACCGCCTTCTGCGTCGTATGTATTTGCACCTCCATCGAAGAGTGGTCTTCTCATTTCAATGAGTGTGGCAGCCACATCCGCTAGCTTAACTGGCCCGCCATTTGGACCGAGACCTTGTTGTGCCTTCCTTATTGCAAAGAGCAGCTCCAGGTCCTCAACTGTTGTTGGCCCATTAATATCTATGGATGCAACATCCTGCTTAATTTTGGCCTCATGTTGGAACTGTTCCAAGCGTCGCTGGAAAAGGTGGGGCATGAGCCTCTGTACCTCTTTACGGTCGGCGGTCGAGTTGTTTACGCTATCCAGAACCCATGCATCGAATTCGCGTTCCATTAGCTCATGTTCACGTGCTCGGTACGCGGAAACATCCGTATCAGTGACCTGTACGCGACTGTGCTTGCCTAGGACTTCTGCGATACGGGTTTTGTACTGAGCGTCTTCGATGTACGGTGTTGTGAGGGGCTTATCCTTATACTTGCCAGCACCAAGTTCACTGGCTGTCAAGATACCTGGACGGAACCTCGCTTCCTGTGCTAATATTGATTTGTGACCAGACATGGTTACGTGTTGAGTTTTTTCTGTTCTATTCATGTCCTAGAAAAAATAACTACATTTCTTCACATAGGAGACACACGTGGGCGTTTACAGCAACCAGTGTCCCCAGTGCATCTAGAACACGCCCGTTCATCTTAACGGCTGACGATCGATTCGCCTCGATGGACCAATCGCCCTCCCTATCAAAGTAGCGGACCGTGCGAGACTTTCCTACGTCTAGGAGGATTGGTACTCCTCTCGAAACACCCTGGTCTAGAGCAACCGCGTACGTGTTGATCGGCGAGATACCCGCCCCAATATCAAGCCACAGACACCTATAGTCGACGCCAGAGTAGGATGCGGCCGTTGGTTCTGACGAGGTCATCGGATACCCGCTTATATCAACGAAGAAGAGGGATATCTTGGCGCGTTTGTATGGGATGAGGAACTCGCCCTCGAATTCGCCCGTGGCGGTTGATACGTGCATGAGTGTTTTAGTCGAGTTCATATTCGTGTATTTGTATGGTGTATTGCTACTAATTAACCCCCTTGAAAAAATAAAACTCTACGCATCATAGCTAGTCACGTTAGTGAAACTGCCCTTGTCGAGAGTTATCGTGCGATAGGGGTAACTGAATACATCCAGTTCGTAGTTCTCTGTCAACGCGGAGCTGAACTTCAGCTGAACAGTGAACCCCTTCAACATGTTAGCGGCGAGCGTGCCAGATGGCATGTACTTGGCGGCAGGTGAGTGGGCGCGTGAGTAAACAATGAGGGGCTTGTTCAGATCAACCACAGTTCTTGGGAAAAGACGCGGCCTGTCCTGTCTCTGGTTCCAGTCGACGGTTGTGCTGGGACAGATGACCGCACTAACCCTATGGAAGAGAGCAAAGGACTGGGTCACATTGGCGATACCGAATGGGTCATAGGTGGCGTGGGCAGTCAGCTTCTGGTTGGCTGTGCGGAGCAAAAGAACGATGTAGCGAAGAGCATCGGTGCCCATGACAAAGTCTTCTGAAGCGGAGGTCGACTGGGACGCGATGGTGACGGGTGTGTTGTAAGCACCAGCGGTAACCAGGAAGTTGCGTGGGCCAGAGGCACGGTCATCGAGCATGGTATCCTTCTCCTCCTTCTTAATACTGTACCCATCGGAGTAAACACGGGCCGCGCTGAGGGCAGCAACAACACCTCCACCAGCATCGCCACCAGCACGTACGGCTTCCTTGCTATTCCACGTAACGATGAACGATATCTCGTCATCGGTATCCTCGCGCATGAGGACGTGATCGGAGCGCCTTCCCCATGGCATGGGAAGCTCTATTTTGAAAGTCTGTTGACCAGCAAGAGCTCTTGCATCGCGCTCTGCATCGCTCATGAGGAACCCAGTGTTCTCGGCGAACTGGTCCATGTCCTCCTTCTTCAACTGCAAAAGATCATCAACACCCTGTACAACCATATTGTCAATATACATAAGAGAACGCGTGCCCTGTCTTAGTTCCATGCTCTTAATAGCGAGGTAACCAGCGCCATTCACGAAGCGATTGATCGTTCCGCCTGCAACTGATGGAGTAATGCCCGAACCTATAGTAAAAACAAGGTATTGCTTCGTTACAATATCGTGAGACGGCTGGATCCTGAACATTTGAGTCGCTCCCCAGGTCGGGGTGTCTGGGCTAGAGTAAGCATACTCTCTCTCGTAGACGATATCCGTGCTAGTGGGGTAGGTTTTTGGTGCAAATACACTGCGATCTGGGTTGGTCGAGACGAGACCTCCGCCCTGTGGGTTTAAAAGGTCCAACACACCTTGATTTGTGCCCTCCTTAAGATGATCTTTATCGGGAAATCCAACACTCATGTTTTTTTGTAGTTTTCGTAGAGTTTAGCGAACAGTGATAATGTACTACTGACCAGAGATAAGAAAAAAAGTCGAGTTTTTTTTGTAGTGGCCAAGTAGCGGATATACACTACCCACAGCCATGGATCTCGAAAACAGACCGCTATACGTATTGGAGGCAGACCAGAGTACACTGGAGCCGAGAAAAGGGAAGAGTGCTCTTATACACGACTTGGAAGAGAAACAGATGATTTTATTACATGAAACACAACAGAATGGACATGCTCCATGTGCGTATCATCCATCTATAAGAGTTAGCAGTGATAAATCTTAGCAAATTCTATGAGCGTTAATATATACTCTGTTACTTTCAAAACATCTTTGTCTTTAATGTCACTTAAATCCAAGTCATGCATCGCGGTTATAGCCGTATTTCGCAGGGCGTGTATTTCTTTACTCTCCCACTGAGACCGAAGCACCGTTTCCAGCGGAACCAGTTTCAACCACACGGCCGTAAGTAACCCATTCATATTCATTGATTCGATTTCGTCAGCATACCTGCTTTTGTTCAATCGCCGTAGGAGCTGTATGAACCTATCCACAGTCTGCTGGACAATTAAAACACCGCTATAAGACATTTTCAGAGGAATGCAACAGTTAAACCAAAAAGCAAAGGTGGCGCCCAGTATGGAACGAGTGTTGTTTCCTCGAATTGGGGGTTGTTGGAAGTGACTTTCTTGGGAACACCGTTGTGGTCGAACGAGTAGGATGGTTTTGCTATGAACATCAAGGCCATCCCTACCCCAAAACCGAGAGCAAATTTCACAGGAGGTGTATCCAGGCGCAATACCCTCCACCCAGACCGTTGACTCGCCAGTTCGGGGTGTAGGATGGCCTGTGTCAGCTCGTGTACTTCCTTAGCCATTAAAACCATGTTTTTTTTGATGAATGAGGGTGATACAAAATGATTAATGTATGTAAAAAAAAGTCATTTTCTTCCATCTCCTAAATTCTTAGATATGGTACTCAATATATACGCCCGTCTTGCTATTGGAGCCGTTGCCGCTATCGTGTCATTTTACGGGGTACCCCTTTTGGTGTCCAGAGTGTCGGGTAACGCGGAAGTCATGATCGACGAGTCTCAATTTGTCCAGCAAGGGGGTGCTGAAAAAATCCATTCGCGAGCACAGGACGGGTTCTAAATATGAAATCATCGGTACAGAGATTACCGTCTAAACTTCACTATGCGCCACCAACCGAAATACAAAAGCGCATGACAATGCCGAAACGGCCAGTGGGGCGCCCTAGAGAGGACGGAATGGATATGAGCAGCGCGCTTAAGAGAGACGTTAGCGAGAAAAAATAAAAATCATGTTTCCTTTATTTAAATATCCTTCATCTCACCTGTAAGGTGTAGGGGAACGGGAACGAGAGCGGGTATAGATAAATCCGCAACACCTTTCTTCTCCTTCTTGATCTTCTTCTGGGTGATGAGGCGGAACATTCTAAAGTCCGTAAGTGTAGCCCAACCAGTCCACTCCTCGCCCTCCTTGGCAACGAGGTACCGTGATATAGCATCACTGAACTTCTCGCGCTTCGTCATGTTCTGCCTCACTCCCGAAAGGAAGAACGACGGGTTGCCGTCAACGGACTTCGCTTTATCGAAGCTGTATTCATACAAATCAGTCCATTCGGGGCTATCCTTTTTGGCGCGCTTGATTGGTTTGGTCTTCTTCACCTTCTGGGGCGCGGGAGGCACTTTAGCACTGGCGGGTGCGACTTGGGTTTTTTTGGGTTTCGTTTCTTTTACCATTGTTATGTGAGTGAAAGAACTGACTTTTTATTTTTGAAAATGAACTTCTCGAAGAAACAAATAAAAATCTCGAAGAAGTCAAAAAATAAAAAGTCAGTTTTTTTCCGAACACCAACTTCGTTAAAACAAAAGCGAAAATGAGCGATACATCTACCCCAACCATGTGCGAGTGCAAAGTACCCGCTGTTTTGAAGACGGTTCGGGACACTAACCCCAATAACGCTGGTCGCGAATACTACTCCTGTGGAACGGTTTACGGAACACGGTGCAACTTCTTTCAGTGGAAGGATGAAGCAGTGCGTCCCGAAAAGCGCATGAGGCCCGCTGATACCCCCACTGTCACTGTTTTTACCCCCGCTCCCGCTCCCGTCCCATTCGAGCGTCCCATGCCGAGACTCACCCCGCTAAGCACACCCACCTCGGTTGTAACAGAGGTTGTGGCACTAACAGAACAGATTGCGCGCCTGGAACACGCGATTGCGAAACTGACCCAGGTTGTAACAGAACGCAGTATTCTTTAGATTAGATACATATATGCAAATACATACAATACACATGTCTAAACCATTTGGTATTTATCGTCTCAACGAAGTTCTCACTGCTATAGCACGGAGCATAGTTGACCTCGAACCAGTTGAGCGGATGGACGCGGCTTTCTGGTCGGCGCTATATAACACGCTCGTGGTGGAGGTATCGTCTGAACCAGCGAACACGTTTGAAAAACACACATCCGTCCTGTACGCAGTGAAGGATAGCATTGAGTATTCGAACCTCGGTCTTGGTGGAAAGCGGGTCGCACACAACACGGTGGACTCCATGCACGAGTACGGGATACACGTAGTGTGTAGTAAGAATAACTGTTGTATTTTAATTTAAACTCAAACTATGAAAAAAAATTATTAGTGTTTCGCACGCTTGTGATCGTTTTCCTCCCGGTTTTGTGTGCGCGCGAAACTATCCATTTTTCCTTCGATCTCTAACATATAATCGCTGAATGCTCGGAAAATCTCAGTTTTCTTCTCTCTGGGTGACAGAGCCGCCCACCTATCTGATTCATCCAATGCTTTCATCATCGTGATATAGTTTTGGATAGCTATGCGGTGCACTTGCGCTATTTCGCCAGGGATACCATTTAGGGTAAGTAAATATTTCTGTGCGTCTCCGATACTCGTGGTTATTGCCTCTTCTACCTCTTTATCGATATTCCCAGTTTCCTCCAGTTCCTCCATTACAATGTCTTTGTTATACTCGAGTAAGTTGTTTAATGCGGCGGTCCCAGCCTGTACCCTATTGTCCACTTCCATAGCCTCGATCTCGGAGGGTGCCTTAGGCTCGTCCTGCTTGGTGAATTTAACCTCGAGTGCAGCACGTTCTGCATCGATCTTGCGTTGCGCATGCTCTACCCTAAGTATCTGAAGTTCAGCCTCGCTTTGTGCCTTAACACGCGCTGCTTCGGCTTTCGCCGCTTCGCTATCTAGCTTAATCGCGTCTGCCTGCGCCTTCACCTGAGCAATCCTTTCCTGCTCTGCTGCGTCCTTTTCAATCTTGTTCTTAGCACTATCCACCTTGTCTCTGAGCGCTCTCAATTCGATAACATGTACTCCCGCAACGTGTTTCGCTTTTTCCTCTGCGACACGCTCAGTTTCATCCAGTTTCTGCCTAGTCGCATATTCAGCACGCTTTATCGCTGTCATGGATTCTGCTAATTTCTGTTCCGCACTCTCGACTTTAGTCTGTGCGAGCTGAAGCGCCACTGTGTGCAGTTCTTTCTTATGCTCCAACGCCACGGCATCTGTTTCGACGCGTGCCTTCTGTTCGGCCAACTTTCTCTCTGTCTGTAGCTTCACCGCCAAAACGGCTAAGTCCATTTTGGCCTTTTTTTCGTCAATCGCTATGCGAGTGAGCTTCATACGCAGATCTACTTGTACAGTCTTTGCATGTTCTGTCGCAGTATATGCTTCAAGCTTCGCCTTTTCTAGCTGTTCCTTCAGAGTTTGTAGTTCAGTGGTATGCGCTGCGTCCTCTTCAGCGCGTGCCAGTTTTAGGGCGTTCATTTGACGTTCATGCTCCATTTTTTGTTCCACGATGCCCGTTCGCACGTTTCCAGCTGCTTTTATGGCATCACTTCTAGCTCTCTCTGTCAACTGCGAATTTGCTGCGTTCTTATCGTGCCGTTCTGCCTCGCGTTCAGCTTTCGCAACAGCAGTTTGAAAATCGAGTGCGCTTTTAGCCATTTTCGCCGCATGTACTTCTTCTCTTCGCTGTTCGTCAGCGTGCAATCTCTCCATCTTCTCTTTTGCCAAGGCCATCGCCGCGTCTGTTCCACCTCCAGACCCCGCGTTGCTAGGTACACCCTGCACTTTCTTTTCTGTTTTAGCCTTTGCTCTGACAATAGCTCTCATGTTCGCCAGGGTTTTTTTGAATCTATTCTTTTGCTCCCTGTCCAGTGCATCTATCCTTACACCAAACAAATCCTGGAACTTGTTTATTACTTCGTCGTCGGGGTCTCCAAGGATTTGATCAACCATGCGATCGATCAAATCCTCTGATGTCATTGAAATATTATCCAGGACCCGATCTGTCGTGAGTCGCTCTACAAAAGTCCCCGCTATTGACTTCTGTTGCCTACCATCAGAAAGATTTCGCTGTGCGTCAGCCAATGTTTCTCCACTATGCTCCCTCTTCCCCCCCTCCGACTTCTCGAACTTCTCCTTTTCCTCCTTCTCCTTCTTCTCCAACTTCTCCTTCCTCTTCCTCTTCTCTTCTTCCTCTTCTTTTATTTGCCTCTCCTCGTCTTCCTTTTGAAGCCTTGCTTTTTCTGCCCCCCGTACCGCAGCACGTCTTTTACTTTCATCTTGAAACGCCTGTATGAGACTTTTGAGGTCCTGTGCGGGTGTGAGTTCCAGACGACTTGCTAGAGCAAGGCTCTCGACTTTAGCGTTATCGGCCAAAAGTCTATCGTATCTCTTAGCATCCTCTCTGGCCTTTCTTTCCGCGCGCTCTTTCTCTTCCGCTGCTTTCTCTTCATACTCGGCAACTCTCTTCTTCTCTGCATCGCGTATTTCATTCGCCTGTCTAGCTGCCTCCTTATTGGCAAGGTGTCTCTTGTTTGCTATGGAGGCATTTTCCTCAGTTGCACCACGTAAATCCTCATCTGATGCATCGAAGTCTGCTGTGGCACTTAGATCAGTAGGCTCATTCGGATAGGTAAACAAGACGCTCTTATTTGTATCACCATTTTCAACATCCATCTTGTATAAAGGTGTGCCAAAACTGGGTTCACTTCTTTTTCTAAATATGTCTGCAAAGAACTCGTCCAATACTTTCTCCTTCTCTTCAATATCTGTTGTTTCCCTGAGCTTGAAATATAAAAAAGCCTCTTCAAGCGTGTTGTAGTTTCCCATGACAATTATGCGATGGAGATCCGTTAATGCAGCGATCTTCTTGTCACTGTCACCGCGTAGGAAGTGCATAGCTTTCGGTGCATCATCAAGAAACGGTGCGACTTTCTCTTCGCGTAGCCATGTCTTGAACTCTTCTGTGAACGTAGCGCTCTGCTCGTCCATGAACTCGTCGTATTCTATCTTTCCCCTCGCTTCGGGCCCAAGACGCAAACGTGCCAATTCTTTGATTTCAGTGGAAAGTAACGGCATTATCCTCTTTTCCCTTGCTTCACGCTCTCTGAAACTCTCGAAACGCGTTCCAAACTTCGTTTTCGGAGCTTTATAGAAGAACCCAAACTTTGATAGTTGGTCCATGATATGTATGTGTGTGATGGTAGGGAAAGAGTTATGTTTTCTTTAATAGCAGGGACGAAAATAAAACCCACTTTGTCTCCTACCCGAAACCCTATACAATGGAACCCCTTGAACCAACACCAGTGCCTGAGTCTGAAGGCGAAAGTAGTGCCGAAACAGTACCTATCCAGCCCAATAAATCCCCATCTGCCGTTACATTGGACTTATATGACGCCATAGATGAGCGAAACTCCGCTTCTATCACACAGGCAGCAACACTCGTTCGGAAAGCTAAGCGTGCAGGCAAGGAGGAGGTGGCCCCACCAAAGAAGAGTGCTGGGGATACTGCAAGCGCGTTCTTTGACGGGGTTGCAGCTGCGGAAGAAAGGAGCATCTCGTTTAACAGCGGAAGCGTGGATGAGGCGAAGCAGACCAAGCACCCACGCCGCACCACTAGGACCACGAAACCACCCGTTCAGCAGATCGCACCCACGGACTCTAAGAAGTCTGACGAAGAGGATGAGCACACGCTCCTTTTCAACAAGTGCTACGCCTTAAAAAACCTGTCCCCCAACATGAACGAGTTCTTCGACGGACTCAAGTTCAGTTGGTCGAACGAGCGACTTAGGGCAGGCTACAACATGGCCTCCACATTCCTGGGAACCTCGACGTCTCTCCTCGTCATTGAGCGTGTGTTCGTGGAATCGTGTGGTGTTCTGGAGATGCTCGGTCCGCTTGCTGGGCTGAACCTCGACGGCGAGGTCGGGCTGAAGAATGTCGTTCGGTCCGAGCTCAAGACCCAGACTTCGGGGCTACATAACCAGCTCACACGTATCCAGATCAAGTATGGTCTCTTCTTTGGAGATAGTCCCGTACTGGAGCTCATGCTCGGAATGGTGGAGATAATCGGTGCCATCGATAGAAAGAACAAAAGCTACGCGCAGGAGAACCTCAATGCCGCTGCCCCAAACGTCCACGTCCCTGAGGACGACGGTGGGGTCGAAGCCGAAGAGAGTGATATTACCGTCTAAGCTTTTTATAGAAAAAGATTGACCCTAAAAACAACAGAGCACCATATAGAACATCAATAAACTCGGGTATTGGAAACTCTTTTCCGTTATTCCACCGAACTAGCTCATACATCACCTCCTGGACGATCACCATTGGGAACACCACGCCCCATGCCCCGTAGAAGATACGCAGGTAGCGGTCCACAGGCGGCTCGGATGCGGAATCGAGGAGCCACTCAACGAACGCGAGGAATATATTTATCAAATTGGTAGCGGACTCTATGACTTGAAACATACTCAGCGATCTATATTCATGTACATGCAACTGAAATTTTAATGCGATTTCCCTAGAACATCTTCCAAAAAAGCCGCACACGCGTTTATTGATCTGGCACTAACGTCCATAGGGCCAATGATACACGCGTGCTTACGGATATAGCTGAGGAGGGCCTTTCTCTCCCCGCGTGCGTAAGGGCTCTCTTGCACGGGGGGTATCGCGGTGATATCCTCAAAACGGCTTTTCAACCTGTTCAGGATCTCCTTCCGTAACGGGTCCGTCATGACGAAGAAGAACATCGTCTGTTTTTCCGGCACGCGCGTACTCGCCTCGCGGTAGTATATGTGGAAGCACGCATCCGCCGCGTTGCACTCCATCTGAACGATGTTCTGGATGATATACTGGAGAGTGAGCTTCTCCCTGATGAAGTCATCGGAGAAGTCCGTCTTGAACCACGGGTGGGATGGCGGGGCGGGTGCTTTTATCTCCAAAACACACTTCCTCCCGTGGAAAAGGGGAATCACGCCATCAGGGGACGCCATGAGAAAAGCATGTTCCTGACTTAGCGCCAGCGCCACACCGGTCTCCACGTAAAGACCAGTGCTTCTCACGAACGCGTCTCGTGCAATGGGTTCCACGCGGTGACCGTGGTCGAAAAGGAGCTGCAGAAGTGTCGAGGGTGGCTCTTCAATCAGGTGCATGATGAGAAAGAACGCCTCTCGCTGTGTCATGAACGATGATAACCCGAGTATTGCGGCCGCAGTGGAGCTTGTGATGCTACCTACGCGCCTGAGCTTCCATTCATCGGATCCTTGCTTAAACTTGTCGCTTGTTATAACCTGCATTTTGGGGAAGGGCGTTGTGTATATATGACTTTTTATTATCATTAACTACGTTTTCTGCTCTAGGCACTGACAATCACGATGCTCAAAATAACAGTAGGCAAAATGAACGTGGAGCGAACAACTGCGGTGAGTCCCGTGGTGATAGTCGGTGTCCCATCAACCGTGTTCAGTGCTATAGCCTCAGTACTTTGGGTGACAGTGATTGTACCGCTGCCCTTATTGTTGATGATGATGTCAGGAAGACGTAGTCCCTTCTTTGGAAGAGGCGCACCAGTGGCCGCAATAGCAGTAAGAAGTGACGCTGAAGTGGGCAATACGAAAGTAGAAGCGCTCGAGCTGGACATGTCCACGGTAAGTCCCCTGATGACGTCGGAAGCAATCGCTCCGTAAGCGGTAGATGTATCAGACTCGTAAGCTCCTTCCTGTAATGAAGCGGAAACGGCTACAACTGGTGCGATAAAGGCTTTATCTGATATAAGGGGTGGCCCAGCAACTCTTTGGTAAATGTAAGACATAAGTGTTTTAGTAGAGATCAATAGATGTGTGTACTGACCAAAGGTAAGAAAAAAAAAGCATTTAATAGTATTCGTTCACTATTCTAAACAGTTCCTCTACGTGCTCGTCTGCGAGTGCGGAGGTCTCTGTAAACCGCTTCATCGTATCCCACTCGTGCTCCGGCATGCGCTCAGGACGAGTGATCCACCTCGTCATTACCCCGAGCTTACATACAAAAAGACCGTATTGGTATCTATGTAAACTTTTAACAAACACACTTTGGTTGGCGTCTGGATATGTTGGTCCATGTTTCAGGTTTTCTATATACTCGTCGGTCTGTGCGTATTGGTTCTGGATATGGATCACAGGAACGCGGTAACCGTTACTTGGTAGATAAGTTCGTTCCGCATCACGTCGATCAAGCTCATCCGCACGTGCGGGGGACACATAGTGCACGGGTTCGGTAGGATGAGTATTTGAGGAGTTAGACATTTATTAATAGGTGTTTTAGTAGGAAAGAAAATGGGTTAAAGAAAAACAAATTTACATTTCAGCTTCATCATCGCTCTCCGCTTCGCGGATCTCTCTCATGGTCCTAGAGAGCTGACTCCTGTAGTAAGGATCAAGGGGAAGTGCAGCTGCCAGGACTTTGTGGTTGAACTCCTCCTTACCCATTAACGCCAGCATGTACGACGAGTTGTAGAAAACGTTCTCCAAATGCTGCTCTGCGCTGTCTATTAAAAGCGATACGGCTTTCCGTCGAATGCTAAGGCCAGGCCCGTGTTTCGCGAGTATCTCTTTGATAACGAGTGTCATCCGCCTTCGGCTTATACAATTTTTTACAGGGACGTTCTTTGTTTTAACCATGGTGTGTTTTGGAGAGGAAATGATTTTTTCTCTCACTTTTTCTTCTAGAAGCGCCACAAAATGTCAGTTCTTGGGACAGTTTTCCGATCTCCGAAATGGTTAACTCTCCTTCCGCCCCCCTCTCTGATTTTCGTTCCGTAGGGCGGCGGCGCGCTATTAGCTGACTCACTGACGAGAGTTGGGCCACGTCGTTCACTAGCCCATTTCCAGAAGTGCTTCGAGTCGAATGGAGGGCAGTTCGGATATGGAAACATCCCTTCGTACGGGGGGTCACAGTATATGACGGACGAGCCGCTATTTATCTCCGAGTGGAACACTTCCTCGTAACTACCGTGTTCGATCAAAAAATCAATACCGAAATCCTCGTGTGCTATGTGTAGCGTGCGAGACGCACGAGCAACAGCCTGCGCTGATCTAGCGCACCTGTCTGAGTAACGCCCCATGTACCTCGCCCCAAACGAACACCCGTTTAGAACGAAGGCGCGGATGTGCGGAGGGTAGCCAGGGTCGCTTCGTATGGCTTCATACTCGTCCCTACTCAAAGACATGGGCGGGAGCCAGTCACTAAAGATAACCGCTTTCCAAAAGGCCGAGATCTCTCTGTCGTAGTCGGAGATACACACGAGGGAGAGAGAGGGCGGTGGGGCCATAGCAACACGTCTCAGAACACCTCCCATACCAACAAATGGTTCTATGTAAGTGTCCCTCTCCGAGTTCTCGTCAAAAATCGACACGACCTCTTTGGCTATTGGTACCCCGAGTATATATTTGCCTCCTATGTAGTTGGTCATATTCCATACTTCTCAGAAACAAAATAAAGTCACTTTCTTTTCTCAAAGCAACTTTGTTGATATGAATTTCGATAGAAATAAAACCTACTTCAAAATCACAAACGAGAAGGAGATACATCATGGGTTCCAGTATCACACGGGCGAGAATGTTTTGGAGGGT
>VAPK010612873.1_pt1 | contig 12743 bp, 10 predicted proteins | sample 3395031 | NCBI WGS metagenome assembly VAPK01 (sample SAMN08290443, study PRJNA428436) | hydrothermal vent metagenome | isolation source: Deep-sea hydrothermal vent chimney 1 | place: Pacific Ocean: Juan De Fuca Ridge | reverse complement strand
TTATTCAAAATGTCATTGGTCATTACCAATCTTGTTTGTGTGGTGTTATCCAAATTATACAATCTTAAATTTGTTGCATTTGCATCGATTTCATTCATCCTTATCTGGAATTTTTCAAAAGAATCCTGACTAGTATTTCCAACTCCTACGACCCCACCTGTATAGGCAATTCCGTTGTTAGTTACATTGTCAGACCAAAATCCACCACCTGCGTTTTTCGCAAATAATGCATACGGTACACTAAGTAATTTGCTGGTTCCCATAATGCTGTAGGTTGTTCCACCGGTAATGTCTATTGCTGTTTCTAAAAAATATGGACCGGTTCCCCAATCGATATTTGCGAAATCGCCATTTTGAACTGCACCAGTTCCTATTTGTAAATTAATTAAGCCAAAATTATTGGTATTACTTGTAAAAGTTTCTTGATAAACCATTGTTCCAGCAGCACTTGTCTGGTAAATAGTAAACTGCAAGCCAACAGCTTGTGTTGCAACAATATTTCCGCCAGAATCTCGAACTACAGATTGGTAATTAAAGCTTTCCGGGCTTTGAGAATAGGTGCTAAAAACAAAAATTATTAATACGGTAAAAAGAAGTAATTGTTTTTTCATGACTAATTTTTTATGATTTTATAAGTTTTGATTGGTTTGTTATTTCTGTAAATTCCTAAAAAATAGATACCATTTTTAATGTCAGCAAACTGAATTTGATTGGAACTGAATTTTAATTCATTTTCGCTAAGTAAGCGACCATTGATACTAAATAATTTATAATGAATATCGGTAGGATCCTCAATATCAAGGTGAAACACGTTCGATGATGGATTAGGATAAATGCTAACTTTAAAATCTTTATCCAGATCATCTACCGCTAAAACAGATAATTTAGATTGATGAAAGCCCTGAGTTAATTGGGTGGTGCCATCGCTTTGAGTAGCTATTAGAACTTCTCCAAGGGTTGCATCGATGCTTCCATTTAAATTGGAAGAGCTTAGGCCATAAGACGAAATAACTTCCTGGGCATTTAAAATTAAAACATGGATAAAGAATAATATGAGTAGTTTTATTTTCATAATTTACAGAATAGTGAAATAATATTTAAAAATACAAAAAAAACTGGATTAACTTTTAAATTAATCCAGTTTTACAATTTTATAACGAATCTACCCCCTTCTACGTCTGCTTTTTACTCTTCTTTCACTATCATTTCTAGATCTTCCTCTATTACTTTTGTTTCTATCGGCACCTTCAAAATTTCTTTTTCTGGATCTGTTTCTTCCTTTTGATTTTGGTTTGTTGGTAACTTCAACTATTATATTTCTTCCATTGAATTGGGTGTTCTTGAATTTTTCTAATACATCATCTTTATAATTCTTATCTATCTCAAAAAATGAAAAACTTTTTAAAATTTCAATCTGTCCAATTTCAACATCTCTTTTACTTAGATTTTCATTGATAAACCCTATTAATTTAGCAGGATTCAAATCGTCCATTTTGCCTAAGTTAATAAAGAATCTAGTAAAAGCATCATCACTAGATCTTCCAGAAGATTTTGTTCCATCCTCATTTAGATCTCTAGAATTTTCATAATAAGACAAGAATTGATTAAATTCTAATGATACAAATCTCTTGATCAATTCCTCCCTGTCAAGGCCATCTAATTTTTGATAAACAGCCGGTAAATAATCTTTAATTTCTTTTTCATTTATATCTATGTCGTGAACTTTATCAATTAAACTATATAATTGTTTTTCACAAATCTCTTTTCCGTTGGGAACCTGTTTCAGCTCAAACTTTTTATTTATTTTTCTTTCAATTGGTTTAAGTTTCCCTTTCTCTTTATTTGTTATTAAAGCAATGGATATACCTTTTTTACCAGCTCTACCAGTTCGACCACTTCTATGCGTGTAATTTTCGGTTTGATCTGGTAATTTGTAATTGATCACATGAGTTAAATCGGTAACATCAAGTCCGCGGGCAGCAACATCAGTTGCTACTAAAATCTGTAGGTGTTTGGTTCTGAATTTCTGCATTACCATATCTCGTTGGGCCTGCGAAAGGTCTCCATGTAAGGCATCTGCGTTGTAACCATCAGCTATCAACTTATCTGCTATATCTTTTGTTTCTCTACGAGTTCTGCAAAAAACAATACTATATATATTGGGATTGATATCGGCAATTCTTTTTAAAGAAGGATATCTGTTTCTGTCGGATACCAAATAATATTCATGACTTACACTATCGGCTCCCACATTTTTCTTACCTGCAGAGATCTCAACAGGCTTATTCATGTAGTTTCTTGCAATAGATTCAACTTCTTTCGGGAATGTAGCCGAAAAAAGTAAGGTTTGTTTTGTCATAGGAGTTGCTTCCAAAACTTTGTCGAGCTCTTCCTTAAAACCCATATTTAGCATCTCATCAGCTTCATCAAGAACCACCCACTGAATATTTTTTAAAATCAGTCTCCCCCTTTTTATAAGGTCAACCGTTCTACCCGGTGTTCCAACCACAATTTGGGCACCTCTTTTTAGGCCTCTAATTTGATCTTCAATATTTGCTCCTCCGTAAACGGCTAAAGCATTCAAATTTTTTAAATTAACAGAAAATTCAGCAATATTTTTGGCAATTTGGATGGCTAATTCTCTTGTAGGAGAAAGAATGATCGCCTGGGTGTTTTTGTTATTAGAATCAATTTGTTCGATTATGGGAAGACTAAAAGCTGCTGTTTTACCTGTACCTGTTTGAGCAAAGGCTTTTAAATCGCTTTTAGAATTTAATATTTGAGGGATTGCAATTTCTTGAATTTCTGTAGGTTTTTCATATCCCAGATCTATTAAGGAAGAAACAACTTCCTGACTTAGACCTAGGTCTTTAAATTTCGACATATTTTATTATTTGTAAAACTCTATTTTGTTTGTAAAATACTGAATTACAAATAAATATAGTAGTATGGGTTTTAGAGTGTGCAAAAATAAGACTAATTTAACGAAGTATACTATAAATTAGTGTTTTTTAAGATTATTAAGGTAGTAATTGATATCCCCTTTATTTTCAAGAAAAAATAAATATCCATTCTCAACTTCACCTTTATTATTGAGAATTATGGTTCTTGCCATATCTCCTTCAAACCAAGCATAAGCTTCTGAGTTTTTATCTATTTTGTATTGTGTATGTAATGGAAGTTCTTTTTTATCAATAAAATTGACCCAGTCTTTTTGGTTCTTATTTCTTTCAATTCCAATAAAAATAATATCAGGATATTTTTCTTTATAGTAGGCCAAACTTTCATTAATCAGTTCAACTCTCCCCAAATCTTTAGGCCAAAAATAGATTACAGCATCCGATCCTTTTATGACATTATTAATAACAACTTCCTCACCTTTCGAATTATGCATTGTTAATTTCGGCAATTCTTTTCCACAAACTAAAACTTCTTTTTGTGCAATTGATTTTTTTAATTCAGATAAATACGATTCGTCTTTACAATTAGAAAAGAAATAATCTTGAATAGATTGAAACTCATCTTTAGATAATTTATTATTGGCTAATGAACCCCATATTCCTCTTGCTAATAATTTATCTTTAACACTTTGGATTTTAATCTCGTCGTTAACGATTTTCATAAAATTTAACTCGATAATTTTATTATCGGATTCATTACTCATAGCATAAGCTTTGTTATACAAGTAAGTAACTATATATGAGATATAGGGAGAATAATCGTATAGGGATTCAATATTTAAATCGATCTTATCCCTGTAACTATAAAAACCGGGGCTAAGTTTAGTTAATTCTCTAGAGTTTATTGCTCGTTGATGACTATAAGCATAATTTTCTTTTAATCGATAAAATGGAAAGTATATTCCAGTTTTAATAAGTTGGTCATAGAATTCAGATGGTTCTTCTTTTTCGCTTTCAATTAATTGATCATAAGATTGCATTAACTTTTCTATATCATTGTCGATTAATTGTCCAAATTCTTGTTCATTTAACTTAAAATTATATCTGTACTCTTTTCCTTTTTTTTCCTGTTGCAGATATAAATTTATCAAAAAATTATTTTTAGCACTTCCTTTTCCACTAAAAATAAGTGATTCGTCAAAATTACCCCAGGTATTTAAATAAATGAGTAAACTATCTTGAGGTTCTAAATATAAATATTGATATTCCGGCCCATGTTTAAAAGTGTATAAGCCAATTTCAATAGAATCAACTTCCATTTTAAATTTACTATTAGCATCTAGTTTCGCAGAATCTATTGCTTTAATCCCTTTATACAAATAAACATATTTTCCTTTGGGATTTTTAATTTTGCCTCCAAAAAAAGTGATTTTTTTTTCATTCGAATCATAACAACCCAAAAATAGAAATAGAACTCCTATTAGAATGGTTAAAGAAACAGGAGATGAAATGTAATTTTTTTTCAAACAATTTATATTTAACATGATAAGCAAATGTAGGAATATACTTCTTTTAGTATTGTTAATGTGATGTTAAAGGTTATACATGGAAAGGTTAAATAATAAACCAAAACAGGGGTTTATAACCTTTTTTTAACTTTTTAAATGTTAAATCGAAATTTTGGGAAGCATTTCACATCAAATGTGACAGATTTAATTACTTTTGCGAAAAATTTAAATTTAGCATGTTAACAGTATCAAATTTATCTGTACAATTTGGAAAGAGAGTTTTATTCGACGAAGTAAATACAATTTTTACCCAAGGAAATTGCTACGGAATTATAGGAGCAAACGGAGCAGGGAAATCCACTTTTTTAAAAATACTTGCAGGTGAAATCGATCCAACTTCCGGTTCGGTTAATTTAGAAAAAGGTAAAAGAATGTCGGTTTTAGCACAAAATCATTTTGCCTTCGACGAATTTCAAGTATTGGAAACAGTAATGATGGGTAATAGGCCCTTATTTGAGTTAAAAAAACAGTTGGATGAGATTTATGCCAAACCAGATTTCTCAGAAGAAGATGGTGTAAAAGCTGGTGAATTAGGTGTTGATTTTGAAGAAATGAATGGTTGGGTTGCAGAGAGTGAAGCCGGTAGTTTATTATCATCTGTTGGAATAAAGGATGATAAGCATTATTTATTGATGAAAGATTTGGACGGTAAGGCTAAGGTTAGGGTATTATTAGCTCAGGCTTTATTTGGAAATCCTGATGTTTTAATTATGGATGAGCCTACGAATGATCTTGATTTTGAGACTATTGGATGGTTAGAGAATTTCTTAGCAAATTATGATAATACGGTTATTGTGGTTTCACATGATCGCCATTTTTTAGATGCGGTATGTACCAATATTTCCGATATAGATTTTAGTAAAATGAATCAATATTCAGGAAATTATTCTTTTTGGTATGAGTCGAGTCAGTTAGCATCTAGACAAAGAGCTCAGCAAAATAAAAAAGCGGAAGAAAAGAAAAAGGAATTGGAAGAGTTTATACGCCGTTTTTCTGCCAATGTTGCAAAATCAAAACAAGCAACAAGTAGAAAAAAAATGATTGAAAAATTAAATATTTCAGATATTAAACCTTCAAGTAGAAGGTATCCGGCAATTATTTTTGAGCAAGAAAGGCAGGCTGGTGATCAAATTTTACACATTGAACATTTATCAAAAGAGACAGATGGAAAGACTTTATTCGATAAAATTGATATAAACTTAACCAAGGGTGATAAAGTAGTTTTATTATCAAAAGATTCTAGAGCAGCTACAGCTTTTTATGAAATTATAACAGGGGCTGATAAACCTGATACTGGAGATTACAAATGGGGTGTTACTACAACACAATCCTATTTACCGATTGAGAATTCCGGTTTTTTCAATAACGATCTTTCTCTGGTTGATTGGTTAAGACAATACGCTAAAACAGAAGAGGAAAGGGAAGAAGTGAATATTAGAGGGTTTTTAGGTAAAATGATATTTAGCGGAGATGAAGCTCTAAAGCAGAGTAGTGTGCTGTCTGGAGGTGAAAAAGTAAGGTGTATGCTATCGAGAATGATGATGACTAGAGCCAATGTTTTATTGATAGATGAGCCTACAAATCACTTGGATCTAGAGTCAATTCAAGCCTTCAATAATGCCTTGAAAAATTTTAAAGGAACGGTTATTTTTTCAACCCATGATCATGAATTTGCACAAACCGTTGCGAATAGAATTATTGAAATCACACCAAAAGGAATTATCGACAGATATATGACATTTGATGAATATTTGGAAAACTCTAAAATTAAAGAGTTGAGAGGGAAAATGTATTCCTAGAAGAAGTAAGTAGTGAGAAGTAGGAGATTGCCTAAAAATGAATATCTTTTATCTGGTTAATAATTCATATAGGCTTTACCCAGTTTCTAAGTTCTGAATAAAGGTTTCAAATCCTATAGAGTTTATGTTTTTAGTTAAATAATAAGGCCTCAATAACGATAATTTAAAAATCTTTTCGTGGATGGAATTTTTCTACAACAGTTTTTAAATAACTTTTATCCAGATGCATATAAATTTCTGTAGTGGTAATATTCTCATGACCCAGCATTTGTTGAATGGCGCGAAGATCTGCACCATTTTCTAGTAGATGAGTAGCAAAGGAATGGCGAAAAGTGTGCGGACTCACATTTTTTATAACGCTAGATCTTTGAACCAAATCTTTTAAGATCATAAATACCATATTTCTTGTAATTTGTTTTCCTCTTCGATTTAGGAACAAGGTGTCTTCAAATCCTTTTTGGATATTTATTCGATTTCGAATTTGGTTTTTGTAATTATCTATTAGTTTAATAGTATAACCATTTATGGGAACAAATCTCTGCTTATTTCCTTTTCCCAAAACCCGAATAAACCCTTCTTCAAAGAATAGATCTGAAATTTTTAGTTGAATCATTTCACTGACCCTCAGTCCACAACTGTACAAAATTTCGAACATAGCTCTGTTTCTTTCTCCTTCGGGTTTGCTAAGATCTATTTGAGATATAATATTATTGATATCATCTTCGGATAATGTATCTGGCAGTTTTCTTCCAATTTTTGGTGATTCTAACAGGTCGGTAGGATTATCCTGTCTGTAATCTTCAAAAATTACGTAGTCAAAAAAATTCCGCAAACCGGAAATAAGTCTCGCCTGTGACCTGGCACCAATATGCTTAGAACTAAAATAAATAAATTGCTGAATGGTGTCTTCGTTAATGTTGATTGGTGAATATTCGAGTTCATTTACCCGAAGGTAGTCTATAAGCTTTTTTACATCATTACTATAGCTAAAAATGGAATTCTTAGATAGACCTCTTTCTATTTTGAGATAATACCGATAATCGGACAAAGTATTGCTCCAATTCATGAAATAATTACAAAAAGTTAAATAAATTTCAATTTAAGATTAAATATGATAATGCCTTGTGCAAAAATATATTATTTTTGAAATCAGATCAAAATGGTTTTTGATAAGACATTAGTATAATATTTTTTTATAAATAAGAAAAAAGACAAAGCATTTATTGATGATTTGGTTTTTTCAAAGAGAAGAATCATTTTATAAATGACTTAACCATCATAAAATAGAGCAAATGAAAATAATAATTATAAATGGACCGAATTTAAACCTTTTAGGCAAGAGAGAACCACATATATATGGTCATCAGTCTTTTGAAGAATTCTTAAAAGATTTACAATTAAGTTTTCCAGATGTCGAGTTAGATTATTTTCAATCTAATATTGAAGGTGAATTAATAAATAAAATTCAGGAAACTGGATTTTCTTATGATGGTATAATATTGAATGCAGCTGCTTTTACACATACTTCTGTTGGAATTGGCGATGCGATTAAAGCAATTCAAACTCCTGTTATAGAGGTGCATATATCAAATATTTATCAACGTGAAAAATTTAGGCACCAATCTTTTATTGCACCAAATGCCAGTGGAATAATAGCAGGATTTGGTATGAAAAGTTACGAATTGGCAATTGTTTCGTTTATAAAAGGCTAATTACTAATTAAACAGTAGAATAAAAAATATTAATATTTTGATAATATATTACAAAAGTCAGGTTTTAATTGTATTTCATTTTTTATTTTTACTTTTTCAAAATTACATGTATGATTTTAGTAGCAGATAGTGGTTCAACAAAAACCAATTGGATAGCATTAGACAAAAAGGGGGATACTTATTTTAAAATAGATACACAAGGATTGAATCCAGCTGTTTTTCCAAAAGACACATTATATGAAAGAATAATTTCAAAAGATGAATTAAAAGAAATTAGAAATAAAGTAAAAAAAATATTTTTTTACGGAGCTGGCTGTGGCACTCCAACTCCAAGAAAGTATTTGAGAGAGGTATTCGAAAAGATCTTTGAAAATGCTGAAATCGATATTCAGGAAGACACTATTGCGGCTGTAAAATCATTGCAAACAGATAAACCCGGAATTGTTTGTATACTGGGAACAGGATCTAATTGCAGTTATTTTGACGGAAAAATCACACATCAGAAAATTGTTTCTTTGGGCTATATTATTATGGATATTGCCAGTGGAAATTATTATGGCAAACAATTACTAAAAGATTATTATTACAATAAAATGCCAATTGAATTTGCCAAAAGATTTGAAAAAGAGTACGATTTGAACCCAGATGTTGTTAAAGAAAATTTATATAAAAAAGATAATCCCAATACTTATCTAGCCCAAATTGGAAGATTTTTAATAGAAAATAAATCAAATGGTTACGCCAAGAAAGTTATTAAAATTGGTTTGCGCCTTTTTGTTGAAAATCAAATCCTACAATTTGAAGAAAGTAAGAGCTCCCCAATATATTTTGTTGGGTCTATAGCACATTTTTTGCATGATGAAATTAGAGAAGTACTAGATGAATATAGTTTGGTGTTGGGAAAGATTATTCGACACCCTATTATTAGCTTGGCCGAATATCATTCAAGAAAAATTTAATTTTTTTTAAATAAAAATGAAATCAAACGAGGTATTTTTTCTTCGTTTTTTTTTGGGAATTTATCAAAACTTTCAATTAAATTCACAAAGGTAAAATTATATTTATTTGCCAGATCTAAATATTCAGAAATTTGATGTAAATAGCTAGGAACCAACCTGTCTTCAAACCTTGCCTGACTCCCTAAATACTGTTTGAAAGGATGTAACTCACTTATAAATAAATAAGCTCCTTTTTTTAAATTTTCATTTGCACTTTTAAATATAAAATCTAATTCGACAAGATGTTCCAATACGAGATTTATACTTATTAAATCAACTGGTAATTTATTGAATAGCCAGCTTTTTCTTACATCAGCCTCTATAAATTGTACTTTTTTTGATTTTATTTTTTTTCTTGCTATTTCGAGCATTTCAGGTGAAAAATCTACTGCTGTCACCGTATTGGCATTATTTATAAGCCATACTGTGTTTTTACCTGTTCCACAACCAATTTCCAAAACTGAATCAAAATGGATCTTCGAAAGAACTTTTTTAGTAATTTCTTGGTCAAGGTCCCTGGTTTTATTCTCATTATTATCGTAAACTTTTGACCAATCCCGATAAGAGTCTTTTACTTTACTCATATTTTAGATTACTGCTATTACTGAAATTTCGACATGTACATTTTTAGGTAATTTTGCCACTTGAACAGTTTCTCTGGCAGGAGCAGAATCTTCATTGAAATAAGATCCGTAAACCTTATTAATTTCAGTAAAATCATCCATATTAGTTAAATAGATCGTTGATTTCACCACATTTTCAAAACTCATATCGGCAGCAAGAAGTACTGCCTGTAAGTTTTGCATTACCTGACTTGTTTCATCTGCTATATTGTCTGTAACCAATTCTCCATTTTCTACATTTATTGCAATTTGCCCGGATGTATATAATGTATTATTTATTAAAATCGCTTGACTGTATGGGCCAATTGGTGTAGGTGCATTTTCAGTTTGGATTATATTTTTCATATTTTTAGTAGATGTAATTGTAATGATGAAATGTAAATTTACAAATCTTCTAGAAAAGACGCTTATCTGGCACTTGTCTTTTATCGTATTTTAAGTCACTTAGCACTCCTTGTTTAATTCCGATAAAGAAATAATAAGTTGCTCTGTCGCCAAATGGAACCCAATTAAAACTAAAACGCCAACTGTCAAGATCTCTTTCAAAACGCAATTGGGTGTAGGTAATTCCTAAATTTTCGAAATCGAATCCCGATGAAACGCCAACTCTCCATTTAGGTGAAAACTCAATATTACCCGATACTTGTACAGAATTGGCAGTTATGTCGTTTTGTGCCCTCGAATTGCTATAGGTGAAGGCATACCTCACTCTAACATCCCAAGGCATTTTTGTATTGTACAACTTGGCTTCTTTCACAACATTTTTATCTTGATTTTTGGGTGCTTGATTTGGTGTAGTAATTCTGTTGCCAAATAGATCATCTGAACTTGCATCTGTGGTATTTGTATTTAGAGATGATTTTGGTTTCGTTTTATCTTTGCCAAAATCTTTACTTGTTATTGAATAATTAGCAGTTAACCCTGCATTTGTAAGCCGAAATAAGCTACCTCCATTATTGATGTTAAAGGTGTTAATTTTTGTGCCATTTGCATTAATGGCATAGGGGTCTAATGTAGCATTAACATTAATATTTAATTTGTTGTTTAGCAATTGTGTACCTGTTGTCATTCTTAAAGGGCTCCAATTTAATGAATCAGCGGCAAAATTATAGCTTGTAGCTAAATTTAAGTTATTCAGAATATTAATTTTTCTGGGTTCTTCGTCTTCAGGATCTTTTGACATGACCTTTGCTTCCAATGTATTGTTAATAGTAAAACCAACACTATTTGACAAACTTTTGGAAGGTACCCCGAAAACTCCATTTTGAAATCTAGTAAATTCCTGAATATCTCTGGGGTCTATACTAGCCTGAAAATCATCGTAATACTGACTAAAATCAGGTCTGTAACCATAAGCAATAGTTGGTCTTACAACATGTCTGAGAGATTTTAATCTACCTTTTTTAAAATTTACTAATCCATAAAAAGTGGTTGAGACAGACACATTGGCAGAATACTCTCTAAAAGCATCGAAGCCTTGTATAGTATCTGTGACCACTTCGTTTATACTGTCATCCCATGTCTTATCAATTGTTTTAAAATACCATACTTCCTTATAATTTGCGTTAGGTGAAACGGTGAAATACTTAAATAATTTTAAATTGGTTCCCAAAGAAATATCTTGTTTTACTCCTGTTTGGGCTTTTTCAAACATGGCAGGAGTAAAAAATTCATCATCAGTTGTGCTAACTCTGTTTTGAAGGTTCATACTGTAAGTAAGGCCAAGATTTTGGATTGGGTTGGTTTTGGCTCCAAACTTGGGTGCAAATGGATATATTCTGTCCATATTCAAAGTTAAAGAAGGAAGATTCATATCAATTTGCTCGGTATTGGTGTTTTGCGTGTGTGTTAAGGAGGCATTCATATTAAAAGGAGTACCTGCGAATTTTTGAAAATAAGATATCGACGAACTAAAAGTATTTACAAGGAAAAAAGGAGAACTTAATTCATTCAGAGATTGTGTAAAAAAACTACTACTTCCGAAATTCACCGATGCCGAGAATCTTGAGTTTGGGTTGGATTGTGCTGCCTGACTATGATTCCATCGTACAAAAAAGTTTGTCGATTTGCTAAAATCTGGAAAACCCCTTTGGCTATTTATTAAATTTTCATACCTAAAACTAAAATTTCCGGTAAATTTATATCTTAAATTGTAATTTGACTCTGTTCTAATACCCCAACTTCCATTGGTGTATATATCTCCCAGAACTGCCAGATCAACATAATCGTTTATTGCAAAATAATACCCACCATTTTGTAAAAAGTACCCTTGATTGTTATTCTGACCCCAGGTTGGAATCAAAAACCCGGAGGCTCTACCCTTATTTATTGGTGCATAAAAAAATGGCAAGATAAGAGGTGTTGGTACATCTGCAATAACTAAATTACTCAAACCCCCAACAACTTTACCATCTGGGACAATCTTTATATTTGAAGTCTGAATATAATAATCGGGATGCTCTTTTTGTGAGGTGGTAAACCTTGCTTTATTGATATAAAAGGTGCTATCGTTCTCTCTTTTGGTAATATCACCAGTTACAATCATACCAGCCTGATCTGTTTTTGAATGATAAACAATTGCTTTTTCGTTTTGAAAATTATAAATTAATGAATCTTGAGTAGATTGTTGAGACCCTTGTTTAAACTCGGGCAATTGAATATATTCTCCCAAACTGTCAAAAATTCCGGTAGCATAAGCCAGACTGTTTTTATAATCTATAATAATTTTTCCTGCCTTAATTTCAATATCTTGATAGTGCAATTCGGCCTTATCGTATAATATGGCTCTTTGATTAACAAAATCATTCGACATGTAATCTTTCGATTTGTGCATGATATTTGCTTCTAAAAACTCTTTGGTCACCTTCACACTATCTACCTTGCTAGTATCTTGTTTGACGGAAGAAATATCTTTTTTCCTACTTTTTTTAAGACTCTTTTTTTTGGTATTGTTCAGGTTTTCTTTGTTTTCATTTTCATTTACTTGAGCAAAGCTAGAATGAATTCCGAAACAAAAAAGTACTGTAAAAAAAACTATGTATTTTAAATTTGTATACAATGCTATAAATAGTATTTTTGTAAAAAATTGATTAATTTTTTAAAGTTACAAACTTACATATATTTTTTAAGTGGTATAAATATAA